>Ga0181520_10002662_pt1 | contig 32748 bp, 28 predicted proteins | sample PEATcosm2014_Bin_29_FD_132451 | JGI IMG/M metagenome (GOLD analysis project Ga0181520, IMG submission 132451) | Peatland microbial communities from MTU Mesocosm Facility, Houghton, MI, USA - PEATcosm2014_Bin02_30_metaG | ecosystem: Environmental > Terrestrial > Soil > Wetlands > Peat | place...
ATTGACAAACGTCTCGGGGATCGCCTGTTCCTCCTTCTGGTCGCAGACAATTTCGACCGATTTTTCATCGGCAACGCGGTTGACGCGGAGCGTGCCGGCCTCCAGGGGCTTCCAGTCGAGAAAGCGAACCAGCCAGCGCGGCGTGATCGCGCTGTACTGCGGCGCCGTCTTGGTGACGTTGGCCAGTTGAAATGCCGCTCGTTCGCCGAGCGTGTGATGAACCGTTCCGCCTTCCGCCATGAGTATGCTCCTTCAGGAACGAACTTCCAATCCCGCCGTTGCGGCAACTGAACAGCCAAACTTTCAGCCTATGAAGGCCGACTCTTCCAGACAATGGCGGGCGGGCATTTGTCCAGCCGATTGGGCGCACGTGCCCGTCTCGTGCCGTCAGGTCATTTGCCTTCGTTCCTGAATACGGCCAGGAAATCAGCCGTGGCCGATTGTCGAATAAATCGCCATAAAGAACGCCAGATAGACGAACCCAACCAGCCCGCCCACGACCAGCGTCATGATCGGCTCGATCATCAGCGTCATGCGCTTGACATAGGATTGGAGTTGCTGCTCGTGGAAATCGGCCACTTTGAGCAGAACCGTACTCATGGTGCCGGTCGCCTCGCCGACGGCGATCATGCGGGGGAGCATGGGCATGAATTCTCTTCCGCCTGTGAGCGGCTTGGCCAGCGTGTTGCCACCCATGACCGATTGGCGGGCCTGTTCGACGCGACCGGAGATCGCCAGGTTCTTCATCAATCCACCGGCCGTTTCCAATGCGGAGAGCACCGGCACGCCAGCCTCCAGCAACATGCTCAGACCGCGTGCGAACATGGCGGTGCCGGCCAGGCGCATCAGTTTGCCGACGATCGGGATGCGCAGGAAGAACGCATCCATCTTCTTCCCCGCCGGCGGCCACATGTGGAGAATGAACAGGCCCATCACCACCGCCGCAGAGAAGATCACGATCTCGTAAAAATAGTTGCTCATGAAGTTGCTGGTGGCAATCAGGGCCACCGTGACGGCCGGTAGTTGCCGCCCTTCGCCTTCCAGGAATCCAGAGATGAGGGGGATGACCTTGACCATCAGGTAGGCCGTGACCAAAACCGCCACGACGACCGCGAAGGCCGGATACATCATGGCGGAGAAGAGCGTGATGAGAAGATTTCGCTTGCGTTCAAGCTGATCGGCCGCCTTGTCCATGACGAATTCCAGGTTGCCGGAGATTTCGCCGGCGCGTGCCAACTGGATGACCAGCCGGGGGAAGATGCGCCTGTGGCGGGCCAGGGAATCGGCGAAGCTCATGCCGCCCTCGATGTGTTCGCTCACGTCCTCCCAGATATTGGCCATGCGCGCGCGGCGGGCCTGTTCCGTACAGGTCCGCAGCGCCGACAGGAGCGTGATGCCGGCATCGAGCATGTTGGCGAGCATCCGCAGCCCCATTTCTACATCGAGACTCGTGGCCGGAAGAATGGCGATCCGCTTCTTTGGAACATCCGACGATTCATCCGCCGCCCCGGCCGCCGCCCGCGCCGTCACCAGCGACAATCCCCGCGCCCGCAGCGCCCCGGCCAGAGCCGACGAACTTTCCGCGGCCTGAGTTCCTCTGTGCCATTTCCCGCGGGTATCACGGGCGCTGAAGGCGAATGTGGGCATGGATGGGGGCTTTCGTGGGTGAAGAAAGGGTGATGCGGTCGATCACGGGCTGTAATGCGGCAACACTAAATCCGGCACCGTCTGGCCCCCGCCTATGGCCGTGACGTTCATGGTACTGACAAGATACACCGGTCCGGCCGGGCTCGGAGCCGATCCCGCGTTGGCGCGGAATGACGCGACAGCAGTCACGACGGATGAATTCACAACGTAGGCCTTCAACACGCGAGGTCCGATGGTGACATTCCCAGAGCCATCGGTCGCGGTGGCAACGTTGGTGTTGCTTTGCAGCACGTATCGCCAATTGACGGTGTCCGTCACCTGAAGGGGGACGTCACCAACCGGATTGGGCGACGCACTTGTATCCGGACCGTAATAGCAAACCCATATCGAAACGGGTGTGCCAGAGTAGGTGACATTGGGCGATGGCCCGCTGCTGCCGGCCCCATCCGAACCCACGTCCATAACAACGCGGCCAGATAGCGCTGCATTGGACACGAACCCGCCGGGGTTGGAAATCGTGGGAGAGGGAATTGAAACGGGCATATTGTACGGCGCCGTATTCGCGCCTTCGGAGGCGAGTTGGTAGATCGGGTTTCCCGCTGCGGTAAGGCGGTTCCCGTTGTTGTCGTAGGCCAGAAGGGAGTTTCCCCAGCCATCGCGAATATAAGTTGGTCCAGCGCCGAGGCGAAGATATGGTCCCTGCCAACCAACGCCGACGACTACCGAGTTATCTATTTTTGACTGCACATAACTAAACGCCGGAATCGAATTGGCTTGAAGCAGCTCATTCAGCGGATCGCCGGAAGCGCCAAGTGGATCCGATGCCGAGATCAGGTAGTTCGGCAACCGCCCAATGTCCGCAACGAACCCTGTCACCTGCGGCGAGCCGTCCGGCCAGTGCTGGTTGGCCGGCCCGACGATGGCGGCCTGGATATTGTTCAGCGTGCTGGTTGTGCTCGTATATCGCGCCTGATCCTGGAGTTTGGTCACCGAGCGTATCGCGATCGTGGTGACGGCCGCCAGGATTGCCAGGGCCACCATCAGTTCGATCAGTGAAAATCCGGATCGTTTGGACATCATGCAGTTTCCAGTTCTTCCAGGTAGACGGCGATTAGATGGATAGTGCATGTTCAATCACGGAGTTGGGGAGTCGGAATGGTTCAAAAACAACACCATGTCGTCACCTCGCACGGCCGGGGGCGGATACGGAAGATTGGGAGTCACGGCCGTGTCGAGGTAGTTCTGCGGCGTATCAATGGTTTTGTTTGGCCCGGCGGAGATCAACCGCACAAACTCCTGGTTTTGGACCGCCGAGCTGCCGGATGTCGGCCATTGAAGGAAAATCGCATTCCCCCACGGGTCGATGATGACCGGGTCTCCGGTGTTGCCGTATGGCTCGCTGGCCAGATAGCCCGGATTGCCCGACGGTATGCCGTATGGCGCTGTGTACGATGATGCCGAGGCGCCGACAATAAACCCCTGCGGCTCGTTGCCGCTGCCGAGCGTTCCATTGGCGTTGAACAAATACGGCCCGCGCCAACCGCGATTGGTGTCGCGATTGTAGGACGGCATTCCGGCCGGCTGGAGGAACAGATCGGCCAGTGTATTGGGCAACTGCCCGGTATCGCTGTAATAGCCCGGTTTGTCGGGGGTGCCCATGATGGCGTCGCGGATGGTGGCGAGACTGGCCTGGGCGGCGGTGATCTTGCTTGACGCGGCAACGCCGTTCAACACAGGGACAATAAACCCGGCCAGAATGGCGAGGATGGCGACGACGATGACGATTTCCAGAAGCGTCAGGCCGGCGCGTGAGCGAACAGGCGAGCGATGAGGTGTGACTTTCTTCATGGCGAAATCAACTCACGTGAGGGTCGCTGCCAAATCTAGTGCGACGCGCCGCCGGCTTGCCCCGGCGATGGCGCCGTCGTCGCCAGTATCGTTGCCGCGCTTTTGTTCACCAGACGATATTCGGGTGGCAAACAGTTATCGATCCGCGTCTTTAGTTCTCTTTGCGCTTCTTCGGCGGTCTTGAATTTGCCCGCCCCGACATCGCCGGTCATCTCGTTATACACGCCGGCCACTAGCTTCACCCTTGTGCCGCTCTGAGCCATATCCACGTCCTGCCAAAGCGAATCGAGGTCCACTTTCCAGACACCGCCGGTTTTCAGGATGTGGATTGGTTGCGTATCGCCGATTTTGTAGGTGAGGGTGGCGGTATTGCCGTCGATAGTCTCATCGGCGTCCTGCACCTGATCGACCATCTTCGCGGAATCCTCGACGTAATGTTGGGCGTCGCGGCCGAACTGATGCGCCGAGGCCACCTGATAGTTTTGATAGGCGATGCTCCAGTTGCTAAACGCCTGGAGCCACGCGAATTTTGCGTCGGAGCCGACGGCGACCTCATGGACGCGGCTCATGTCGCCCAACGCGATCGCATTGGCGAAGTCGATGGCCGCCTGACGCGAAGGACTCGCCGGCTGCTTGTGCAGGAGGTCCGCGCTGGCCCGCGCGGTGATGGTGTTGCCGGGGGCGAGGCCCCCGTTCAATAGGACAATGACAAACCCGGCCGGGATGGCGATGATGGCGACGACGACGACTATTTCGAACGGCGTGAGGCGTCGGCTGAATCGGCGGGGTTGCTCTGATGTCATGATGTAATCCGCAAGTGTTGGTCGATGTGGTGCTTGGTCTAATGTTTGCCATGGCCCTGGCTGAAGATGGCGTTCCAGTCCAATTCAGGCTCGGGCTGGGTTGTGGCGGGCCGGGTTGTCGTGCCGTTCCTGATTTCAAGTTCGCGCGCGATGAGGTAATAGGTGTCGGCGTCGGGTTTATTGCCGGCGTCTTCGAGCGTGTGCCCCATTTGTTCGTAGCCGACCGGGTTTTTGGGATTCTGGTCGATCACCGTCTGGCATTCATCGATGGAATCCTGCGTGTGGCCGAGTTTGCTCAGGTCGGCGGCGCAGGTCAGATGCGGATCAGCATAGTCCGGAGCAAAATGGATCGCCTGTCGCGCGTAGGCGAGCGACTGCGCGTACTGTTGCTTCTTATACAACAGATTTGCCACGATTTGGCCTATCAGAACTTGCTGCGGATTGAGCAGCAGTGATCTACGATACTCAACAAGGGCTTCATCGGGTCTGTCCAATTGCAGCAGCATGGTGCCGCAGAGAGTCGAGGGGTAATAGCACGCCGGCGCCTCGGCTTCGGCGGTTTGAGCCTCTTTCAGGGCGACGGGCCAATCGCCCGGAATCTTGGACAAAGACAAGTCGCGGCCGAGCTGGTAGTGGGCCATCCAGTTGTCGTCCGTGACCTGGATCGCGTGTCGCCAAAGGGTCTGGCTGTTGTGCCAATAACCGGCCTGGACATAGGTTGAAACGCTGAGCCACGCGAGCGTCGCCGCCGCGCCGCCGGCGAGCCATTTCCGGCCGATCGTCGTTGTCGCCCATGCGGCAGGGATGCTCCAGATGACCGCAATAAGCAGACCGATCATCGGAAAATACGTGTAACGATCGGCTAAGGAATAATAGGAAATCTGATTGAAGGTCACGGGTACAAGCGTGCCGAAGAACCATAACCATCCGACGGCGAGCCAAGGGTGTTTGCGACGGAGGAAAAAGACGCCCAGAAAGATACTAGCGAGGATCGCCGTTGCGCCGGCCACCTGCCAGGCATGCCACCGCACCGGCGGGTAAAAAGCCGCAAGATGGGAGAAGTCAACCGTCTTCTCAAGATAGCGCACATATTGGATCGGAATATTCATCCGCTGCCACTGCCTGCTTTCGAACAGTCCATAGTCAAAGAGCTGAGACATGGTTGGCGCTTTGTCAGCGGTTACGGCTTGGAATTGAGACTCACCGTCCAGGGGGAACTTGAAAACGGATTCAAATACTCTCGGCATCGATAGGAGGACTGTTCCCGCCACAATGGCCAGCAATAGCGTTTTCTCCGCCACCAGCCGAGCAGCGGAGCGCCGGATAAACGGTTCGCCCGGGCGAGCGGGTGAGAATCGGAATCTGTTCAGCGGCCAATAGTCCAGCAGGAGCAACACTAACGGCAAGGTGAGCAACATCGGTTTGCTGAGCAGGCTGAACTCGAAGGCGAGGCCGCAGAGGAGCATCTTCCAAACGCGTGGCGAGCGGACGTACCAGACATAGATATTCAGCGAGATCAGGCCGAAAAACACAAAGAGAACATCCTTGCGCTCGACGACCCAGAGAACAGACTCCACCCGCAGCGGATGCACGGCAAACACGGCCGCCGCCAAGGCGCTGCGCCACAGCGAATCGGTCGCGGAGCAAAGAAACTGGAACAGCAGAATGCAACTCAGGGCGTGAATGAGGACATTGACGGCGTGATAGCCGGCCGAGTTCAATCCAAACAGCCTGTAGTCCACCATCAACGACAGGGCGGTGACCGGGTGATAGAGCCCCATGATCGGATGGGTGAAGACCCATCTGATGTTGTGAAGGGACAGGCCGGGATTGAATTCGGGGTTTTGAAGGCCGGCGACGAAGAGATAGCTGGAGTCGTCAAAGTTGATAAAGAGTGCGTGAACCGCCGGAGAAAACGCGATGGCAACAAGTACGACAAGTGCCACGCGGATGTAAGCGGCCACGTTTGGGTGGTGGGCCGGCCGGGCGATGGCGGTCGCGAGGGAACGCTGCGCAAGCGGGGTGAGGGGCGGAATGTAAATTGATGTCATCATGCCCGGAAAACGGCGGAAAGAAGACGAAAGGGCGCATCGGCAATTCTGCCGATGCGCCCATCATTGCGGAACCGGCTACAACCACATTCATCAGACATAGGTTGCTCCTGTTCTACCGGTAATCCGGGGATTAGCGGTTCTGGTCGATGGCGTACTTGGCCAACTGCGAATTGGCGGTGCTGCCGTCGAAGCCGATCGAGATACCGGTGGTGGCGTTCGTGCCCGGCGGAACGTAGGCGTTGGTCGAAGCGTCACCGAACACCTTCAGGAGCAGGACCGGACGGGTGTATTCGCCTGGGATTTTGTCGAAGAGCACGGGGGGTTCGAGGCCCGTCTTGCCGTTGATCTGGCTATTGGCGCCATAACCGAGGGCGACCAGGATAGTGCCATCGAGCGGTGCGCCAGTGGCCGTAAGACCACCAGAGCCGTACTGCGCGAGGTAGATGGGATAGCTTTTGTCGCTGCTGGCGGTTGAGGCCGGCGGCTTAACTTCAGCCACTGTGCCACCTGCCGATGCGGAGATTGTGCGCAGAGTCGCGTCGGCTTGATTCGGGTTCGTCTGGCCGTCGTCAATGTCGTAGAGAGTGAACGACTTGCCGAGCGGGTCAAGCTGACCAACGAGGCTCTTGGCATCGCTCGATCCCAGCGTATAGGCAGTCAACGCGGCCGACAAGCTTGCGTTTAGATGCGCAGAAAGCCCGCCGGCGGTGTTGAGGAGAGAATCCTCACCCTGCGGATAGTGACCGACGGCGGTGTTGTAGAAGACGGCCTGGCTGGCTGAATCGGCGATGATGGTGGCATTGCCGGATTCGGCGGCCAGGTTACGGACGAAGCCGAGGCGCGGGACGATGAACCCGGCGAGGATCGCCAGGACGGCGACGACGACGACGAGTTCGATAATCGTCAAGCCGCGATTGCGGCTGCGATAGAGTTTTGGACGCATGTTCCTTTTCCTTTCGTGGTGCGGAACGTAATCATTTCGAGGTTCAAGAAACACTCTCAAACCTATTTCCCACTAAACCGGCCGGTTATGTAGGGGTTTGAACAAAATAGCCAGTCGATCAGCCCCGTGTCAACGACTTGTTGGATTTGTCTTGAGGATTTGGCGCACATTCGTAAAACTCAGATAGGAATTGTAGGAATTTCACGCGGGGAACGATCACTTTTACATATTCATGTATAGTAATTCTTGTAAATCATTATACAAAAGGTGGTTGCATGCGTTATTTTCTCAATGAGATGTTGTCTCATGGAGGCAGGATTCTCGCCATTGCACCGAGATTGAGATTCAGAATCTTGCAACTACCGACAAGATCTGCATTATTGACTAATCCTATATAATTTGTATATGATGCTGCGGTCGATCCGGGTTTGGACGACGCGAGTGCTTGCATAAGGAACGGCAATGGCCACGCGCCCCGCACATACGGTTATCTTCCTGGGAGTGCATCGCACGGACCGCGTGGACTTTGGGCCGGGGCCTCAGTTTCCGGCCGTTGGACAGTTCCACAAAGTCAGCCAGGACGAGGAAGATCCGGCAATCCGGGCGGAAAGTCTGCTGATATCGTCGCCACGGGTGGGCAAATCGGTCTGGATTCTGTGGGAGGGCGCCAGCACCCAGATGCTTGACATGCCGGCCGGCGTTGTTGAAGGGCTTGACCATCATGAGTTGATCGAGTCCCTGAGCTTCGAGGCCGAGACGCTCTCCGGCGTGCCGGCCAGCGATTCGGCGATGGATGCGGTTCGTCAGGACGACGCTGGCGATGCGCTGTCAGAGTTGCGGCGGTTTTGGGTAACGCAGGTTCCGGCCAGCGAGCGAGGCCGGTTGGAAGAGGCGCTGCGGCGCGTGAATGCAAAACTGGCGGGGATCGCACATCCGGGCGGGCTTCCGCGTGCGTATTGGGAAGCCAGGGCCGGTAGTGAAACGGCGGGCGGCGAATGGCGCCGGCTGGAGGTGTGGAACCAACTGACCATCAGCCTGCACGGCAAGAAGGATGGCGTGATCGAAACTCGCGTGATTCGATCGACGCCGGGCTCTGAAGGATGGCTGGCGGAATTGCCGACGGCCGGGCCGATTTCATGGATGGGACCGACTCCCGCCAACCGCATCGGGCCGGATGGACAGCGCGTGACGCTTCTGGGCGGAGGCGGCATTCCGCTGCAGCCGGAGAAGATCGATCTTCCGGCTGACGCGGCGCCGGTCGAGTGGCTGCGTGCGTGGGTGACGGAACTAACGGCCCGGCCGCGGCGCGTGCCGTGCGTGTTGTCGGCATCGAGCGAATCGCCGAATCGGAGGTTCTTTATCGCGGGCGGGTTGCTGACCTCCCTGGCGCTGGCGGTATGCGCGGCTCATGGCACGTGGCTGACGCTCAGGACGGGCGCGGAGCACGACAAGGCGGCAAAGCTGGAGTTGGAAGCGATTCAGTTTGCCAAGCCGGACACCAGTGGGCAGGAGGTGGCGCAGATCATCGGGCAGATCCAGCAATTACAGCCGAAGTTTGATGCCAACAAGCAGCAGATTGCGCAATTGCAGGGGGACGTGAATTCGTTGCAAACGACTTTGGATACGCTGGTCTCGCAACACGCGCAGCTCGTTCAATTGCAGACAATTCACCGCCAGGCGCTGCCGGAACTGGTGGCGGCATTGGTGGATTCGAGTGTGAAGGACAATCCCGCCGACCTGGTCGTCAAGGAGATTCGTGAGGAATCCAGCGGCAATTTACGCCTGACGGGTCTGTGCAGAATTTCAGCGTTTGCCGACGATTTTGCGACGAATCTGGAGTCGCGGCTGTCGAAGTCGGGATGGCTTTTGTCGCCGGCCACGAAGCAGTTGCGCGATGACGGGGCTTACAACTTTGTCATCGAGCTGACGCCGGTGGTGCGATTCAAGGGCTGGGGCATTGCGGCGTCGGGAATCGATGCGACACAACCGTCCTCGCGGCCGGCCGGGCCAGTCAGTTCCGCAACGGGAGTCCGGCCATGAAGATCAAGATGAAGATAACGGCGCGGGAGCGATGGGTTTTGACGCTGGCGCCGGCGTTTCTGATTCTGGGTGCGTACGGCGTGTATATCCAAGGCGGCCTGAGCGATGCTTTGGTCAAGGAACAAGCTCGCGTGGCCAAGGCGGCCGCGGTGCTGGCCACGCCGGCACCCACGGGGCCATCACCGACACTGATCAAGGCCCAGGGCGATCTGGCCGACAAGACGCGGCAGATTGCCGGGCAAAATGCCACCCTGGAAAAGCTGCAACAACAGAAGGACTCGCTGGCCAAGCAGGTGGCGGTGAAGCAAAACGACCGGCATGCGGCGGCGGCGATCGAGCAGATTCAGGCAATCTTCGCAAAAAACGGAATCACGCCCGCCCTCAGCGAGCCGGCGAACGGACAGGGCGTGCCGCAGGATTTGGTTTCGGCTTTGGCGCCGCCGGATGCGGCGCCGGGCGGCGTTCCGGGCGGGCCGCGTATCTGGCATCTGGTCATCGACGGCCAGTTGCCGCAATTCCAAAAAGCCCTTGGCGAGCTCGTAGCGGAAACCCAGACCGTGCCTTTGTCATTGAACATTGTCTACAACCCCGACGACGACGGGCAGAGCCGGCTCCTGGAATTGTGGCTGCTGTATTAGGGGTAAATTGCCATGAGCACGCTTGCTGAATCTTCGCTCAAGAGCGCCGGTGTTTCACTGGAGAATCCCGCGCAGTTGCTCAATGCGCTACTGGCACAGACCGAGCAAGCCGATGCCAGCGATCTGCACTTGGCGCCGGGCCGCGCGCCTCAGTTACGCGTGCATGGCGAGTTGCAGCCGGTCCTGCAAGAAAACGGTGATTCATCCGAGCCTCAGGCAATTGCCCTGTCGGCCGAGAGCGTCGAAGCCATAGCAGTGACGCTGATGAACCCCGGGCACCAGCGGTCGCTGGAGGAGCGTGGCTCGGCGGACGGGGCCTGCTCATCGCCGTCGGGTTCTCGATTCCGCTTCAACATTTTTCGGCGCCAAGGCGGCCTGGCGATCGTGTTGCGACGGCTGGAAGACCGCTTTCGCACGCTCGCCGAATTGGGATTGCCTGACGATCTCTACAAGCTGGCGGAACTTCAGGACGGGTTGGTGGTGGTCTCGGGCGCCACCGGTTCGGGCAAAAGCACCACGCTGGCAACACTGCTCGACAAAATAAACCGTGAGCGGCACTGCCATATCATCACTATCGAAGACCCCATCGAGTATGTGCATGTGCCGAAGCTCGCGCAGATCAATCAGCGAGAGTTATATACGAACGTGCCCGACTTCAATGAGGCGCTGGTTGCCAGTCTGCGGCAGGATCCGGATGTCATTCTCGTCGGCGAAATCCGCGATCTGAAAACGATCCGCACGGCGATCACCGCCGCCGAGACAGGACACCTGGTCTACACCACCGTGCATGCCGGCGATTGCGTGGGCACGATCGAACGCCTCGTCGGCGTGTTCCCCGCCGACGAGCAGGACGGGATTCGCAGGCAGATCAGCCTGGTTCTGCGGGCGATTTTGAATCAGCAACTCCTTCCCACCGTCGTCCGCGACGGAAAGAAGGGACGGATCGCCACGTCGGAGATTTTGATCAATACGCCGGCCGTCGCCAACCTGATCGCCTTGGGCAAGAGCAGCCAGATTTATTCGAGCATGGAAACGGGACGGAGCGTGGGAATGCAGACATTGGAGCAGGACATCGCGCGTTTGTGGACAAGCGGGCGAATCAACGAACAGACGGCGATCGCCAGTTGCCGCAATGTGCCGGTGATGCGCGAGCGGGCCGCGATGCTGAGGAGGGGACAATGAGCATTGAAGTAACAGTGGCACCGGAAAATGAACTGCTCAACGCGGAGAACCTGCGCATCGATCCCAACCTGGCACTGCGCGTGCCGGCAAACCTTGCACTGCGGCGGATGATGCTGGCGTTCGCGACGGCCGAGAAAAAGGTGCTGGTCGCCTGCGCCGATCCGACCGACCGGGCTGGCCTCGATGCGATGGAGCGGTATCTGAACATGCCGGTGGTGGCGCGGCGGGCGGATACGGAGACGTTGCGGCGAACACTGCACCGCGTCTATCCCGATCCGCTGGCGCCGGCGTTGCGTCCCGGCGCGGCCCCCCGAGTCGAAGCCGATGACGATTCGATTGCCTTGACCGATGAGATTCTGCGTTTCGCGGTGCTGCGTCAGGCAAGTGATATTCACATTGAACCGCGTCGCGATGGAGTGCGCATACGCCTGCGCGTCGATGGGCAATTGGAAGAACTCCGGCGGTTGCCGCTGGCGCGGCTCACCGGATTGATATCGCGTCTGAAGGTTCAATGCGGCATGGACATCGCCGAGAAGCGGGCGCCGCAGGACGGCTCGTTCGTGTGGACGAGCGGCGCCGGCCGCGACCGCATGGCGGTGGACATCCGCGCCGCGACGGTTCCTTTGAAATACGGCGAGCGCATGACACTGCGATTGTTGAATCAGCAGGCCGGCGGCCTCACGCTGGAAAAGCTGGGCATGCTGCCGGCCGATATGCAATGCTTCGCCGACGCCATCGCGGCGCCGCATGGACTGATATTGATCAACGGACCTACCGGAAGCGGTAAATCGACGACGCTGTACGCCGCCATCCGCGGCATGGACCACGAGTCGCTGAACATCATCACCGTCGAAGACCCGATCGAGTACGAGATGGAAGAGATTTCGCAGGTCTCGGTTGACTCGGCCGAAAAAATCACGTTCGCCAATTCGCTTCGCAGCGTTCTTCGCCACGATCCGGATGTGGTGATGGTAGGCGAGATCCGCGACCTGGAGACGGCCGATGTCGCCATCAAGGCCGGCCTGACGGGTCACCTGGTGATGAGCACATTGCACACGAATTCGGCTCCTGGCGCGGTGACGCGATTGATCGATATGGGAGTGCAGCCGTACCTGGTGGCGGCGACGCTGCGGATGAGCGTTGCCCAGCGGCTGGTGCGGCGATTGTGCGTCAACTGCCGCAAGCCGCGAGCCTTGAGAGCCGGTGAAGCCGCGGCGCTGGGCCGCGGCGGTGCTGCGGGCGAAACCGTGTACGACGCGGTCGGGTGTCCGTATTGCGCCGGCCGCGGTTATGCCGGCCGTCTTGGAGTTTATGAAATCATGGTGTGCGATGATGAAATCCACCATTTGATTGGATCAAAGGCTACGGAACATCGCATTCGCGAGGTCGCGCTGCTCAAGGGAATGCGCAGTCTGCGACACGATGCGACCGACAAGGTGCTCGCTGGAATCACGAGTGTCGCCGAGGCCATTGAAAACACGGATGGTCCGACCATCCGAAAGTAGGAGCTCATAATGAAGAAGAAGGCGAGCAATAACAATTGGCGGTATGTGGCGGCGTTGGGCGTCGCTTTGGCCTTGGCGCCGGCCTTTTCGTCAAAGGCCAGCGCCGATGACGCGACGCCGGGCAGCACCACTCAACCCGCCGTCGCATTACCGGCGTCGGAACCGCCTGTGCAGGATCTTCGGCAACTCTTGGGCATCGTAAACTCCCAGGGGTTGAAACGGGTCGATGTGCCGCAGGTGCCCAATATGGCGTTGCGCGGGTTCATCCAGCCCCATGGCGGCGAGCCGATCGCTCTGCTCGAACTGACGGACCAGAAGCAACTGATCCTCGTTCACAAGGGCACTAAGATTCCGATCACCGTCACCGGACACATCAGCCCGGCCGGCCATACGGAACTGGCGGGACTGGACGACGGTTCGCGGGTTCCCGGCACGGCCAATCCCGTGAGCAGTGCGCCGGAGCAAAGTCAGATCATCCTTGAAGTGACCAACGTGAGTCCCGAGGGAGTAACTGTTACGGCCGGTCAGGAACGGCAATCCATCATCATCCATTGAATCGCGCCCCGACGATTGGACAAGAACGATGCCACCAAGGGAGAGCATTGCGACATGAAGGCCCGAACCACGATCGCAGCGGCCGCGCTATTCGCCGCACTTTTCATTTCCGCGCTGACGATTCCGGCGCGCGCCGCCGATCCGGCGCCTGCCGACTCTGGGTCGCTCTCGGCGGCCTCCGACGCGGCATGGAACAACGTGCTGGACGACATCGACCTGCGCGACGTGCCGCTGCGCGATGCGCTCACGCTCATCGGCCGCGCCGCAAACCTGAATCTCACCGCCACCAACGAAGCCGCCAAGACGCAGGTCACCTTGCGCCTCGACAACGTCTCCGCCTACGATGCCGTCCAGGCACTGTGCCAGACTCACGGTTTGTTTTTTAAGAAGCCCACGGACGGAAGCATCAGCATCGTCACCACCGTTAAGGAATTCCAGGAGGGACTGACGGTCTTTCGCGAGGAAAAGACGGCCGTCTTTACGCTTCTCTACCCCAATGCGATGGATTTGGCTGTCGCGATCCGCGATCTCTATGGCAATCGCGTCCAACTCAGCCTCGGAAAGGAGAGCGTCTACGACGAATCCAACGAACTGTCCAAACGCCTCTCGACCTTTGATCAGATCAATTCGCGCGGACAGTCGTTTTCCAACGCGGTCACCGGTGGCAACAACAACTCGTCCAACGGCAGCAGCTCATCGGCTAACTCAACCAACAGCGGATCGACCAATCTGAACGGCTTTTCACAACAGGGCGTAACTCAACAGCCCAGCGGCCCGCAAGACATCAAAGACCTGACGGCGGACCAGCTCACGCGGCTTTCCAATCAGCTCCATCAACAAGGCGCCGGTCTGGGCGTCAATGCCGAGGCGCTCAGCAGCCTCGGCCAGAATTCAACCCCGATTTACGTGACGGTCGTCAATCGCAACAACCAGGTCGTTGTCCGCACCAGCGATCCCGGCGTATTGGATGAGATCACATCACTGAAATCCAAGATCGACGTCCCCACGCCGCAGGTGCTGCTCGAAGTCAAAGTTCTGTCCGTTGACCTGACCGATGGGTTCAACTCGGTTTTCGATTATCAGTTTGGAGATCAACACAACACCACCGGCTTCAGCTCCGGCGACATCGGCGCGCCGACGGCGCCGTCGCTGACCATCGGCGGCAGCGGCGAAGGTTCCGCGCCGGGCGCGATGAACACCACCTCGCTCGTCTACCAATGGGTCAGCGATAATTTCCGCACCCGAGTGCAATTGCTCGAAAGCCACAACAAAGTCACCGAACTGGCCTCGCCTCTCCTGCTCGTGGCCAATAACGAAGTCAGCCAGGTCTTTGTCGGCCGTCAGATTCCCATCGTCCAGGGCTACTCGGCCGGCTCGGCAACCGCGGGGACCAACGGCAGCCAATCGATCATCACGCCCCCCTCGCCGCAAACCGCGCTGCAACAGGTCGGCACCTCGCTGCTCATCACGCCGAACATCAATGCCGACCGCACCGTCACCCTTCGCCTGGTCCAGGAGCAGTCCAGCGTGGTTCCCGGCGGCGCCACCATCCCCGTCGTCGTTACCACCAGCAGCGGGAACAGCCTCACCAGCACGATCAATGACCTGCCCATCGACGTCGTCTCGGCCACCACGCTTAGCGGCACCCTCGTCGCCAAGGACGGCCTGAGCCTGGCGCTGGGCGGGTTGATTGATGAAACCGTCACCGACCAACGCGAGGAAGTCCCCATTCTGGGCCAGCTTCCACTTTTGGGAGTTCTTTTTCGCCGCCAGTCGACCGGACGAACACGCTCCGAAGTCATCGTGGTGATCCGGCCGTATGTCTTGAGCACTCCGTCAGAAGCCGAGGAAGCCGGCAAGCGAATCGTGCAGGCGTCGTCGCTTCATCCGAAAGCTCCCGCTCTTTTCCCGCCGACCAGCCAGCCGATCGGAACCATGAACACTTTCACGCCCGATGAAGTCCTTCGCCCCAACCCGCCGCACAACGAGTTGGAAAACATCTTCCGATTCCACAGCGTGTTGCCGACCGATTACTGATATCCGCTCGAGGTGTGCCCATGAAGAATCTCATGCGCAAAAGCGTGACGCCGGCCGCCCTGGCATTGCTGCTGCTCAGCGGATGCTACGTGCCCGTGCAGGACGACAATCGCAACTCCGCCGGCTCCGTCGCGCCGCCTCTGAAGCGACCACCGGCCGGTCCGCAGGAAGTTTCCGTCAACAGCCGCTGGACCTTCTCGGCCTATGAGAATCCGCCGGCCGTCAAATGGCTGCTGGACAAGGCTCGCGCCGCATCGGGCGACACGGACCGGGGCATCGACGCGCTCGTCCAGCGATGGCCGGATGTCACGATCGAGTTGTTGCGCGAAAGTATCGCAACGGACTCCGATGTGTCCCTGCGACTGAGCCTCGCCGACGCCTACGATCGGGCATACGGCCCCATCGACCCCAATGCCGGCTGGTCGGCCGCGCTGACAGCCTCCGCGTCGCGACGGGAGATTTACGCCGCGCTGGCGCAACGATCCAATCAGGTGCTTACGCTGTTTCATGCCGGCCAGTTCGCCGACGCGGCGAAGGTCGATCCCGTAGCTGCCGTTCCCTCCGACGCTCCGCCGGCTGTTCGGGCCGAAGCGTTGCGACTGGCCGGGTTGACGGCATTGCTCAACGATCGACCCGATCGCGCGGCGGACCTGCTGGCCAGCGCCCTGTCGTATGCCCAGAAGGGTCCGCGCCATGTGCAATTCGAGATCGGGCTGCTCTTGTGCGAATCGCGTCGGCGGTCGAATCAAACCGACCTCGCTGCCGCCGCCTGGAAGACAGCCGTGCAGGCCGCCGGCGGCATAGGCGATCCGGAGCTTTGGAATCGCGCCGTCCTTGCCCGGCCCGCCAACGTGAACTGGCCGCCGCAGGCCGCGGATCTCCGCGCCGGCGAACCCGATTTTTCGCCGGGAGTTTCGCCCGAAACCGGCGATGTTCTGATCGGCATTGGCAAGATGGATCTCTCACGTGCCGCGCCTCAATCCGCTCTGCTCGCCTTCAGCAGCGCCGAATCGGAAACTCCTGTCGCCGGGAAAAAGTCGCTGGCTCGCCTGCTGCGAGCCCAGTGCATAATCTCGCTCCAGCGGCCCGCGTCCGCAATTCCAATTCTCGACGCACTGGTGAAGTCCGATGACCCGCGCATCAGTTGGCGAGCCCAGGCGATCGAGGGCGACACGTTCTGCCACGACCTGGACGATCGACCTCGCGGCATTCCCATGTTGAGCGATGCGCTGAAGAATTCAGAGACGATCGACTGGCCTGGGAAGACCCGCCTTATCGCCAACCTCGGATTATATTTCCTCCTCGAAGGCGACGCCGAGGATGGTTTGCGCACCCTGCATCACGCCCAGGCGAGTTTCACGGCCGAGGCCAAGTGGGAGGATTTGGCTGGTTCCCTAAAGAACGAAGCCGCCTACCTGCGTGCGATAAAAAAGACGGATGCGGCCGACGCGGTTCAGAAGCACGCCGACGAAGTATGCCGCAAAGCCGGCCTTCCCACCGGACCGCTGGCCGCCGGCGATGTCGCTGCACCTTGAGGCCGCGCGGTTCCACGGGAGTTCATTTGGCGATTTTTCGACCTTTTTGCGAGCCCTTGCTGACCCCACCGGAGAAGGGATACAAGAAAGGCACGCACAATGACTATTGGGCTTCCCCACGAACGGTCGTCGTTCCCATCATTCGCGGGGAAGCCCACTACCCGATCGTATTACGTGTCACCAATTTGTCACCAAAACTCTGATAAGCCGTGACAAACCATGTAAAACTTATAAAATATAGAAACTGTCCGGCAGCGGGCAGGGTTGCGAAAGTGACCGTAACTCATTGATATTTCAGGAGTTGGAACATCACTCCATACAGCACCGGTTTCTGAGAGCAGGGAGCTTCGGAACCGAGGGTTGGGGGCTGAGCCCGTCCGCGTGCAATTACTTGTAAAATATAAAGTTATGGATGACGACGATTGTCCGTCGGGTAGAGCATCGGTCCCGGGTGCCGAAGGTCGAGGCACAAAGCTCACAGGGCAAGCTCGAAATGCACCCTATGCAACTTCGAGGAATACGTAAGTATTGACCCCGGATGGTCCCAGAGAAATCACGTCGCCACTGGCCAATTGCACTTGCGCGGCGCGACCTTCGGGCTCGTTGGCGGCCGATACTCGCTTGCCGTTGACGAACGTGCCGGTTCTGCTGTTCTCGTCTCGGATCGAGTACGTTGTCTTGCCCGAATTATTTTGACGCAAGATCGTCGCATGGACGCGCGATGCCTCACGCGGAATCATCCACACCGCGTCGTTCAGCGTGAAGTCCACGACCGTCTCCGGCAGTGCCTCAAGCGGGGACGGCGGCCGACCGAGGACGACTTCATCGACGGTGAGAGGCAGAACACCACAACAATATGGCCCGCAGCCGAGCAAATAGGCGCCGGACCGGAGCTTGGAAATCACCGTTGCCAGAGCCCCGACGCGCTCACTGCGATCCGTCTGGGCCAGAAGTGAAATATCCCTGAGCCGGCTTTCCAGAATCCACCGGTCGACCGCAACCGCCGTGGAGATCGCATCTTCGCTTTTCATATCATCCTCGCTATCCGTCCGGCCTCGCGCCGGTCGTCCAGTTATTCGATCTTGCCCGCCAATCAGCACTTGCGGGCGCAGCCGCTCATTGGTCGGATCATAATTGTTGCTCCAATGGCCGAATCCCGCTCAGGGTGATTGAACCGTCGGCATGAAGGATCACCTCTCCGGTTGGCACGGCCTGTAGATCGGCCGGGGTGTATCGCTTTGTCAGCAGATGAATTTGCTGATTGCTGGACCCCAACAGGCCGACGGCCAGGTGGCGCGGGTGGACGTATCGGCCGGCGATCAGGACGTCCAAGTGTTTCAGGATCGTATTGCCCAGGGGCTGGCGGCGAATCTCGGCAAGGGTGTAGCCGCTGAACACCAGCTTACTCAAGGGGGACGCGGAAAGGCGCTGGAGAAGATCGAGCAAAGCGTCGGGTTGCTGGAACGGCTCGCCGCCGGAAATGCTGACACCTTCGATCTTGTTCGAGTTGGTAAGCAGTTGTCGGGCGATGTCGGCGGTATCGGCGTTGAAGCCCGCGCCAGCGTCGTGCGTGGTGGGGTTGAAGCAGCCGGTGCAGCCGAGGGTGCAGCCCTGTAACCAGACAACGGCGCGCAGGCCGGGCCCATTGGCACGGCTGGCGGGTTCGATGGCGTGCAGGCGAATGTTCATTGTCGCGCCCTCAACGAAAAAGGGCCAGAAAACCGTTTTTCAAAATCGTGCGCTCGCTTCGCTCGCGGAAAAAAGGGGTAAAAGAGTAAAGGATCAAGTTGTAAGAGTCCTGGCCACGCGGAAGCCGCAGAGGTCGATGCGGAAGTCCGGGACGAAGAAGCGGCAGGCGCACCGGAAGCTGCCGTGGCCGTCGGTGCGCCACGAGCCGCCACGCAGCACACGCGCAGCGCGACTCCGGCTCTGCTCCGTGGGTGGCCACAACTCGCCGCGCCGGTATCTCTCATACGCCTTCTCCTCATACCAGTCCGCGCACCACTCCCATACGTTCCCGCTCATCTGGTAGTGACCCCACACGCTGCATCCTTCCGGGTAGCTCCACACACTCGCCGTCGTCTCGCTTCCCTTGTTCTTTTCGTTCCGGCATTTCTTCTTGTCCCATTTCTTACCCCACGGGTATTCCCTCCCGTCCACTCCTCTCGCGCCCTTCTCCCATTCCAACTCAGTTGGCAGCCTCAAGCCCGCCCATTCGCAATATGCCACGGCATCGTCCCAGCTTACATACACTACTGGATGATCCGATTTCTCCTTAGGAAAACTCCTCCCGTTCCAGATCGCCGTACCGTAATCCGCTTTGTCCGGCGCCCGATGGCCCGTCGCTTCCACGAACTTCAGGTACTGCCCGTTCGTCACTGGGTGTATACCGAGGTAATACCCCGGCAACTCCACCTCGAACGGCGGGCCGCCGCCCTCGTAGCTCCCGGGGCCGCCGGCCAGAAACTTACCTGGCGGAACCAGCAGCAACAGGCTCCCGTCGATCGGGTTCTCCCACATTGGATTGTGCCAGATCAGTCCATCCCAGATGCGTTCCGATACCGGGTAGTCGGCGGGATTGAGGACCGGCGTTTCATTTTCGTAGGCATCCGAGTTCATCGCGCCATCCTCCATCAGCTTGCCATCCGCGCATGCTGCTGCGCCCAGCCGGTCAGGGCGGCGATCTCCCGCGCCCGCGATTTCGATAAGGGCCGCGTTTCAGCAACAGCCTTTGCGATATCCGCGGTTTGGAGTTCCCGGCCGGCGTCGAAAGCGGTGAACAGGCCGGTGTTGATTGTCTGCTCGATTTCCGCGCCGCTGAAGCCTTCGGCGGATTTGGCCAATGATTCGATGTCGAATTTCTCGGGATCGCGGTTGCGCTTGGACAGGTGGATGCGGAAGATAGTCCGCCGCTCGGCCACGGCGGGCAGGCCGACGAAAAAGATATCATCAAAACGTCCCTGTCGCAGAAATTCCGGCGGGATGCCGCCCAGGTCATTAGCGGTGGCCACCACGAAGACCGGGCTGCGCTTGTCCTGGAGCCAGTTGAGGAACGTACCGAAGACGCGGGCGGCGACACCACCGCCGCCCTGGCCACGGACCCCGGCGAAACCCTTCTCCACCTCGTCGATCCAGAGGATACAGGGGCTGACGGCCTCGGCAGTCTGGATGGCCAATCGCAGGTTGGCTTCCGATTGCCCAACATAGCCGCCGAATATCCGCCCCACATCCAGGCGCACAAGCGGCGCCTGCCAGGTGCCGGCCAGGGCGCGGGCGCACAGGCTCTTGCCACAGCCGGGCACGCCCACCAAAAGCACGCCCTTGGGCAGGGGCAGGCCCGCATAGCGAGCCACCGCGGTAAACGCCGACGAGCGGTCGTTGAACCACGACAGCAGCCGCCCAAGTCCGCCAACGTCGGCGAAGGATTCGGATTCGTGGTAGTAATCCAGCACGCCGGTCTTGCGGATCACCTGGGTCTTACTCCGAGCGACGCGGCGGGGGGCCGACGCATCCAATCCGCCGGCCTCAATGGCGGCGCTGCGGATGGCCAGCGTCGCCTCATCGGCGGTCAATCCGCTGGCGGCACGCACGATGGCGCCTCGGTCGGCATCCTTCAGATCGACCGGCTGGCCGGCGGTCTTGGTCTCGTCCATCACCTGCGCCAGCACCTGTTCCAGAATCGGCCGGTCGGGCAACTGGAAGACCGATAATGCCACTTCCTTCTCCAACTCCGCCGGGGCCTGGTAGAACGGCGAGAGCAGCAGCACGGATTTGCGCGTGGTTCGCACCGCCCGGGCGACATCGCGGACCAGCCGCGTGGTCACCGGCGAATAATGCCGGTGCATGTCCAGGAAGACATAGATGGCATCCTCGGGATTCTCGATGACGTGATCGAGGGCGGCCGTGGGGTCTTGCAAACTGTCCGGGCGGACAAGCTGATCCTTGTCATCGCGCAGCCCGCGCGAGGCCGACCAGATGTAGAGCCGCCGGGTCCGTTTGCGCTCCTCGCCCAAACGCTGGGCGATGCCTCGGACGGCTGCCAGCACGCGCTGCTCCTCGTAACTGAGCACGCAAATGAGCGGGAAACTGGCTCGAATGAGCACTTCCAGACGGCTCTCATCATCATCCAGCAGCCGCGCCCGCCGGGCCACCGATTCCAAGTCCTGGGTAAGTTCCTCGGCCGTCTGGTAGCGTTGGTCGGGGTCTTTATTGAGCATCCTGCGGATGATGCGGACGACCGCCCGATCCACACCCTTATCAAAGAGCGGTCTTTCATCGTAGCGGCCGGTGAGAATCTTCTGCACAACCTCGCCCACTTCGCCTGTGAACGGCCGCTTGCCGGTCAGCATTTCATAGAACATCACGCCCAGGCCCCAGAGGTCGGCATTGGTGCCCATGGCGCCCTGCATCTGCTCGGGAGCCATGTAATCGACGGTGCCGATCTGGGTGCTGGCCTTCTGGCGTGTGTAGGTCAGCAGCCGGGCGATCCCGAAATCCAGGAGTTTGGGGATATCCCCGGCCGCCAGCAGGACGTTCTCCGGCTTGATATCGCGGTGCATGACGTGGGCCGAATGCGCATAGGCCAGGGCCTCGCTGATAAGCCCCACGAACCGCAGGGCCTGCTCCTGCTTGAGCGTGCCGCCGTGGCGCAGGCGGGCGCGCAGACCCTCGCCCTCGACGTATTCCATGACCAGGAAGGTGACGCCTTCGTGACGCTCCAGCCCAAAGGCGCGAAGAATGTTGGGATGGACCAGCCGGCTGACGACGGCAAATTCCTTCTCCAGTTCGGCGATGCCATCGGCATCCTGCTGATGGGGAAACCCCAGCGCGACGATGGGCGGCATTTCGCCGCTAGGCTCGCGCTGGGCGCGGTAGACGCTCTTGAACGCGCCAGCGCCAAGATAGGCTTCCAGCGTATAGGGGCCGAAATGCTGTCCGCTCTTATAGGGTCCGCCTTGGGGATTCATGGTTGATGGCCTCCAAACGGGGGGCTGTTTTTTGAATTTTCAAAATCGTGCGCTCGCTTCGCTCGCGGAAGAAAGAGGTAAAAGAGTAAAGGATCAAGTTGTAAGAGTCCTGGCCACGCGGAAGCCGAAGAAGTCGCTGCGGTCGTCCGGGTCGAAGAGGTAGTGGCGGTAGGCGCACCGGAAGTAGTCGTGGAGGTCGAGGTACCACGAGCCGCCACGCAGCACACGCGAAGCGCGACTCCGGCTCTTCTCCGTCGGCGCCCACAACTCTCCACGCCGGTATCTCTCATACGCCTCCCTCTCATACCAGTCCCCGCACCACTCCCATACGTTCCCGCTCATCTGGTAGTGACCCCACGGGCTGCACCCCTCCGCGTAGCTCCATACGCTCGCCGTCGTCTCGCTTCCCTTGTTCTCGGCAGTCCGGCACTTCTTCTCCTCCCACTCCTTACCCCACGGGTATTCCCTTCCGTCCACGCCTCGCGATCCCTTCTCCCATTCCAATTCGCTCGGCAGCCTCAAGCCCGCCCATTGGCAGTACGCCTGGGCATCCTCCCAACTCACGCACACCACAGGATGATCCGATTTCTCCTTGGGAAAACTCCTCCCCTTCCAGATCGCCGTGCCATAATCCGCCTTGTCCGGCGCCCGATGGCCCGTCGCTTCCACGAACTTCAGGTACTGCCCGTTCGTCACCGGGTGTATCCCTAGGTAATACCCAGGCAACTCCACGGCGAACGGCGGCTTCTCCCCAGCCAGAAACTTCCCGCCGGGAACCAGAAGCAGGAGGCTACCGTCTTTGGCGTTCTCGATCAGCGGATCAAAACCGCCGAACCACTCCCGCAGGGGGAAATCGCCAGGACTGAGCACCGGCTCATCGAATTGCATCGCTTCGGCCACGGGTTGTTCCTTCCCCTACATCTCAAACACTCGCTTGGGTTTCTTGGCCACCGGCGGCGGCTCGGCCAGTGCGGCATCGCGCACCGGACCTGCTTGGCCTTCGCTGGAGGCCCGGCGCCATTTCTCGCCGGCCTCGGCCCTGAGCGCGGCGATGCGCGATGCCATCGACTCCGACAGGGGCACGGTCTCGGCGATCACCGCCGCCAAATGCTTGTCGGCCAGCTTGGTCTCCTCGCCCTCGGCAAAGGCCCGGTAGAGGGCCGATACCACCGCGCCCTCGATTTCCGCGCCGCTGAAGCCGTCGCTGGCTGTCACATGACTGGCCAGATCGAAGTCGCGGTAGTCGCGATGGTGCTTGGTCAAATGGATCGCCAGAATGTTGGCACGCTCCTGTGGGCCGGGCAGGTCGATGAAGAAGATTTCATCAAACCGCCCCTTGCGCAGCAGTTCCGGCGGCAGGCCCTCGATGTCGTTGGCCGTGGAGATGGTGAAGACCTGTTTCTGGTTCTCCTCCATCCAGGTCAGGAGCGTGCCAAAGACGCGCGTGGATGTGCCTGAATCGCCCCCCTGGCCGCGCACCCCTGAGAGTCCCTTCTCGATCTCGTCGATCCAGAGCACGCAAGGCGCCACCGCCTCGGCCATCTTCAGGGCCCGCCGCATGTTCTCTTCCGATTGACCCACCAGAGAGCCGAAGACCTTGCCCAGGTCGAACTTCAGGAGCGGCATTTTCCACTCGGCCGCCACCGCCTTTGCCGAGAGGCTCTTGCCACAGCCGGGCACGCCCACCAGAAGCAGGCCGCGTGGATTGGGGAGTCCAAAGGCACGGGCGGACTCGGAAAACGCCTTGCCGCGCTGGCGGAGCCATGCCTTGAGATTGTCCAAGCCGCCGATGCTGCCAAAACGCTCGGGGGTCGAGTAATACTCCAACATGCCGGATTTGCGGATGATTTGCTCCTTCTCCGAGAGCAGCAGGTCCACATCCTCCGGGTCCAGCCGGCTGCGGGTGACGACTACCTTGGCCAGGGCATTCTCGGCCTCCGAGCGCGTCAGGCCGGTCAGCGCCTTGACGATCTTCTCACGGCCGCCCTCGCCCAGGTTGACTTCCACCTTGGGGTTGTCCTTGACCTGTTCGACGGTGTCGTCGAGCACGGCCGCCAACTCCGCCTCGCCGGGCATGTCCAGGTCCACCACGGTCATGTCCTTCTCCAGTTCCGGCGGGAGCTTGAGCACCGAGGAGAGGAGCACAACCGTCTTGCGACTGGCCTTGAACGGTCCTACCAGATCGCGCAACTGGCGCACGATGGTCGCCGCCGCCGGTGAGCGCTCATCCAGGAAAAAATGGAAGTCTTCCAGGACAAACACGCCCGGCTCGGCGAATTCCAATAGGTATGGCAGTATCTTCGCCGGATCGGCCACCTTCCGCTCCACCGGCCGAAAGTCCGCCGTACACAGGCCGCGCGACACCGACCAGACAAACACCCGCCGGCGCGACAACTCACCCTCGCTCAGGGCATCGCCGATCAGCTCGATCGCCCGGTCCTCCTCCGGAGAGACGATGTAAAGCAGCGGATAGCCGGCCTTGAGATAGGTGCGGAGCTTCTCCTGGAAGGGAGTCGTGGGCCGCGGACTTGGCGGCGGGGTTGGACTTGGGGTTGTGCCTGGATTCTGGGTCATTGTTCGGTCTCCCGCTGGCGCTCCGTTTCGGTTTCCGTCTGCTCGTATTCGGGCTTGAGCTCCCGTTCGCCCAACGTAGCGCCCAGGCGTTTTTCCAACTGGGCCGTGAACTGCACGCATTCCTGCCCGACGGCCCCGATGACTTCGACTTTTTGCGTCCCATCCTTATGCAGGGTAATTTTCATCTTCTTCATGACTGGCTCCTTTCAACCGCGTTCCGACACGATGATGATCCTGTCCCCATTCTCCAGCGTCCGGTCTTCCTCAACGACCAGGTTCTGTTCACGCACCTGATCGCGGATGATGTTGTAGGCGTATTGCCGCTGAATCTGGGCGATGAAGTTGCCCTGTCGCAGCGGCTGGCCGTCCACTGTCAGCTTGCACTGTCGCTGGATGCCCCAATCCCAATCGGCCACGGCCTCGTAGGTCTCGCCGCCGCGGCGAAAGCCGATGTCGTAGTTGCAGCCCGTATCGACCACGACCTCGCCGCGTTCCTTGTTGTTGAGAAAGCCGCGGATGACGAGGTTTTCGCCCTCCTGAAACCGGTAATGCAAATCCCGCAACGCCTGCACCAATTGCGGGCGCTCGCGGATTTGCGTGCGAATCTTCACGAAATGAGACATGCCATCGCTCCTGGCCCAATGGGCCGGTTGAGTTCACACTTCCAGGGTCCGCCGCCCCGTCACGGCGGCCGGTTGTTCATCACTCGACGCCGGGAACGCCCGGCCTTCGGTTTTCAATTTTTGCAGCTGTTTAATGACTTCCTGATGAGACTCGCTGAGGGGCTTGATTTGTCCGATCCGCTTCACGAGATCCTCGTGCGTAATCTCTCGGTCCCCGTCGATCAGCGCTGCAATCGCCGCTTCCCGGACTGCCCGCTCCAACTCACGTCCGACGAAACCGCGGCTCTGCTGCACCAGTTCCTCCATCCGGAATTTCCGATCAGGGAAAGTGATCTTGGCTCGCCTGAGGTGGATGCGCAAGATCTCCAGTCGCTCACTCGTGGTGGGCAGGTCGACGAAGAACAACTGGTCGAACCGTCCGATGAATTCAGGCGGCAGACCTTCGATCTGGTTGGCCGTCCCGACAAGATACACGGGCGTGCGGTGTTCCTCTGCCCAGGTGAGGAAAATGCCTAACATGCGCGTAGGGGCGCCGGCGTTAATCGAGCCGACCCCGGCTCCCGCGAACGCTTTCTCGACTTCGTCGATCCACAAGACGCAAGGACTAACCGTGTCGGCCAAATTCATCGCCAGACGTAGATTCTTCTCCGACTCGCCCAGGAAGCTTCCCATCGCCGCAGCGAGGTCCAGTCGCAGTAGTGGCCATTTCCACAATCCAGCGATCATCTTCGCCGACAGGCTTTTGCCGGTTCCCGGGATACCTGCCAGAAGAACGCCGCGAGGCAGTTTGTCCAGCTTGTCCTGATGTTCCGGGGCAAAACATTGCTCCCGGCCCCTGAGGTACTCCTTCAATTTGTCCAGCCCGCCCACATCCGCCTCGCCCTCGTGGGCCGGCCAGAACTCCAGCGCTCCGCTTTCCCGGATGACCTGCTTCTTGGCCAGCGTGACCAGGTCGATGCCCTGCTCATCGAATTTGTGACGAGCCGCCCACACACGCGAATACGCCAGGCGGGCCTGCGTCGTCGTCAGACCCAGGGCGGATTGGATGAGCTTGTCCTTGACCTCCGGCCGCGGCAGGGCCGAGCGGTCCGCCAGTTTCCCCGCCACCTCGTCAAACAGCCGCTCCAGATCCTTCTGGTCGGGGAGCGGAACCGCCAGCACCGCCACATCGTCCTTGAGTTCCCGAGGCAGATCGTGTTCGGGGGCCAGCGGCGGCGTCACCATGATCAGGTACTGGCTCTGCGTCCGCAGTTTCGCGGTCATGTTCCGCAGTTTGCGCGTGATGTAGCCCCGCTTGGCCAGCCAGCAATGGTGAAAGTCCCGCAGCACCAGCACGTGCCCATGTGGCATCTTCTCCACCACGTGGCTCAGCAGCGTTTCGGTGGTGCAATCCTTCGCCGGGAACGATTCACGGCCCGCCCGGTGCGTCTGGAAGCCATCGGCGATATCCCAGCTCGTGATGCCCAGCTTCTGCGCCTCCTCCAACTCGACCAAAGCCCGGATGACGCGCTCCTCCTCGTAGGTCACCAGGTGAATCAGCGGAATGTTCGCTCCCATCAGGGATGCCAGTTCGTCTTTGAGTACCATTGCGTGCTCCTGTTCTTGTGTTCTGATTTCCTCCGGCCATATTCCTATTTTTCAAAATCGTGCGCTCGCTTCGCTCGCGGAAGAAGGGGTAAAAGAGTAAAGGATCAAGTTGTAAGAGTCCTGGCCACGCGGAAGCCGCGGTGGTCGCGGCGGAGGTCCGGGTCGAGGTCGAGGCGGCAGGCGCACCGGAAGCGGTCGCGGTCGTCGCGGCGCCACGAGCCGCCACGCAGCACACGCGAAGCGCCCGATGACAACTTCGGCATTGTCAGATCTCGCGCCTTGTAGCGTCCGTACGCGCCGCTCTCATACGCATCCCCGCACCACTCCCATACGTTCCCGCTCATCTGGTAGTGACCCCACGGGCTGCACCCCTCCGGGTAGCTCCACACACTCGCCGTTGTTTCGCTTCCCTTGTTCTTGTCGTTCCGGCATTTCTTCTCGTCCCACTCCTTACCCCACGGGTACTCTCTCCCGTCCACGCCTCGCGATCCCTTCTCCCATTCCAACTCGCTCGGCAGCTTCAAGCCAGCCCATTGGCAGTACGCCTGGGCATCCTCCCAACTCACGCACACCACAGGATGGGTTGACTTCGTCTCATAGAAGCTGTTGTCGGGCTTCCGGTGCCCCGTTGCCTTCATGAACCTCATGTACTGACCGTTCGTCACGGGGTGTATCCCAAGGTAATACCCCGGCAACTCCACCGCGAACGGCGCGCCGCCGCCCTCGTCGCTCCCGGGGCCGCCGGCCAGAAACTTCCCGGCCGGTACCAGAAGCAGCAGGCTCCCGTCCTTGGGGTTCTCGATCACCAGCCGATCCAGATCCCGGAGAGACCGCTCCGGAACCAAGTCCCGCAATCCCAGCACGGGAAGCTCATAGGAGTCGATTCGTGTGCCCGTGTCATGCGCCATAATCCCACACCTTTACAACCTGACCACCGGATGGTCGCGCAGCAGTGGTTTGCCTGTCATGTTGTCGATCGCCGTCACCAGCAGCCGCCGATGCCCGTCGACCCAGAACGAACATAGGAATCGCTGCCCGTCGCGCTGGAGGTTCACCGGCGGGTCGGCCAGAATGAACGTCGGATTGCCCTGGTTCAGGCAGACGTGGCTGAATTCGCTGGCGACCCTGGTCTCTTCGCGGATGGCCCCTTGGCCATCCACCATGGACACTTCCAATCCCCGTTTCTTCATGCGCGAGACCTCGAAAATCTTGATCCCGATGCGCGTCATGCCGTCATAGCTCCCGCGGGCCCACAGCCTCACCTTGTCCTCCTCGTTCTCGTGGGGCGTGGGAAACTCCGTGCCGATCTTGAACAGCGGCGCGAACTCATACGCCTTCTTCTCGCGGCTGTAACTTTCGATGGCATAGTCGTGCTGGAGGATGGGCACGATGCCGTCGGCCCCTCGGCACCCGCCCCGCGCCACCGCGTCAAACGGACTCTGGTACTCCACCTTCCCGTCAAATTGCTCCGCCAGCAGCTTGCCGACGCACGGAACCAGGCTCGTCCCGCCGGTCACCAGCACGCGCGTCAACCCCTCGCGCCGCAGCCCCGCCTTCACCGCCGCGTTCTCCAGTGCCCGGTCCAGGGTCTGCCGCGTGTTCTTGAGAAACTCATTGGCCAGCAGCAGGCAGCCCAGGCACGATTCATCAGCCCGCGAATGCTCACCGATCTGCTGCCGCTCGCACAGCCCGCAGGATCGCGAATAGGTCGTCCGCAGCATCCGGGCCTTGCCGCTATTCTGGCTGAGCACCGTCATCTCCGCCTGATCCTGGGCGGGGTCAGAAAGCGTAATCTTGGTGGCTTCCGCCTGGCGGTAGATCACCGCCTCCAACTCACGTTTCTGATAGTCGTCCAGGGCGTGGCGGCGGACAAAGTCCTCGGCAAGCCAGCGGTCGATGTCCATGCCGCCGATATCACGCCCGGCCTGACCAAGCTGGATCGCCTTCTTCTCCTGGGCCACGCCCAGATCGATCCGCACCACCGATACATCCAGTGTCCCACACCCGAAGTCGAAGACCAGAAAGTGATCATCCCGCCGCGCCACGCCGTGGTAACCCAGAACTGCGGCCGTCGGCTCATCCAGCATCCGCAGCCGCCGGATTCCCAGCGATTCCACGATCTTGCGCAGCCAGTCCTGGAAGGTCTCGAACGCCTCGGTGGGGGCGGTGAACATGAACTCATCGTTCTCGAAATGAACGCGGTCCGACGCGTAGTTCAGCACCAGGCGCAAAAAGTCCTCGCCGGCCTCGGCGGCGCTCTTGTGGCCCTGGGCTGTCTTCTTCCGCCGCGTGTTGTTCTGGGCGATATCCCGCTTCATCCAGCGGATGGTGTCCGGGTGTTCGGCCAATCCGCGCGAGAGTACCTGGTCCCCGATGAGCGTCTCCGTCTTACCATAATGCACGAGCGACGGGATCACGTGGACCACCTGCTCTTTGGCATCCGGGCCCAGGCGATAAATCATCGCCGTGCTGATGCCCGCGATGTCCAGCGTCAGAGCCTCGCCACGGTTCTCGTTGAACACCGCGATGACCGTGTTGCCCGTCCCGAAATCAATGCCCACCTTCGCCATGGCTGTCCTCCTCGGCGCTGACCATTGCCTTTTGCAGAACCTTCTGACCCAGCTTGTAGCCCGGGATGCGCACCGTCACCGCCGTGCCCGCGCTGACCGCTCCACCGCTCATCCGCTGATGGGCGGCGATGTCAAACTCGGCGCGCTGGCCGGCCCGCCCGATCGGCTCCAGACCGGCCCCGGCCAGAATCTTTTCCACGCTCCGCACCAGGTTGGCCATGTCCGCCGCCGTCACGTCCTTTCCCGATTCCGCCAGCGCCGCCAGGGTTGAAAGGTTGGACAGCGGCCCGGCCAGTTTCCGGAACAGCTTCTCGATCTGCTCCTGCCCGGCGCCGGCCGCCGCCCGCTCCCTGGAAGCCTCCAGCGAGCCATACTCCCGCTTCATCTGCTCGATCTTCTCATCCTTCTCGCGCAGGTCCATTTCCAGAGATGCCTGCCGCGACCGCGCATCGGCCGCTCCTCCCACACCCCTCCCGCCCGCACGGCCCAGCAATGCCGTCCCGAGATTTTTCCAATAACTCGACATGATCCACTGCTCCTTTCTTTACCGGCCCCCGGAGGTCTTCCCCGCCGTTGCCGATTTGCCCACCTGCACGAACTCCGCCGCATCCGCCCCCGCCTCGACCACCATCTCCTCGAATACCCCGGTCGTGATCCGGTGGCCCATGATCCCGCGCAATACACGCCGCGCCGCCCCCAGTTTCCCCGCCAGCGCCTCCGCCGGTGCCTTAGATAGCGCCTCCAGGTCGGCCGGCGTCGCCGTGCCCGGCCAGAACTCCAGCACACCCGCCGCGCCCGCCAATTCGTTGATCCAGTAGTTATCGTCGCCGGGCTTGTCCCGCACCAGGTCCAAGGTCAGCCCCGCCGCATGTCCCGCCAAACGCACCAGCCAATGAGGACTCTGCGCCACCGCACTGGCCGCTGCGGAGCCCGCCTTCGCCTTCGTCGCCAGTGCCGCCACAATAGGCACGGCATCCGGCGGGTCAGCGCTCTTCAATCGCTCCAGCAGGTCGGCCTCACTGGCGCTGGCCAGATCGCCTTCATGCCCCCGCGCCAGCCACTGCTCAAAAAGCGAACTGGCCGCCGATGGCTCCCGTGCCGGCGGAAGTTCCTGACCCTTCACATCCGCGCAGAACTGCCGAAAGAGGCTTCGCATCTCCGGCTCCGCCGGCTCCCATCCGCTGCCGGACAGCTTCACCAGGGCTGGAAAGCCGTATTTCAGCGGCAGTTCCAGGCACGCGCCGAACAGCCTCGCCCAGTCGCTGTGCCGCACGCACGACTCAATGGCCAGGCGGATTTCCTCTTCGGTGGACTCGGTCAGCTTCTTGCGGGGCCGCACCACGAACGGCAGACACCGCCTGTCGCCCCCGCGGACCACCTCCATGATTAGCGATCGCAGCTTGGCATCCGCGCGGTCATACTGCATGCGCAGGTTCTGAAACTCCCAGTCCTCCTGGAAATACGCATCCAGTTGCTGCGTGACGAACAGGAACAGGCACGCCCGCTCATGCTCTGACGGCCGGTAGCCCCGCTCGATACACAGCTTGGCAGCCCCCCCCGTCGGCGCCACGATCGCCAGCTCGCACAGTACATCGCGCCCCGGCCCGGCAGAAATATCCGCCAAAGCCTTGCTCGCCGCCTCGGCCACCTGTACGTCTTTCGAGCCGGCCGCTTCCAGAAGCAAGGGAATCGCCTCCGGGCAATTGCGCTGCTCGACCAACCGGCCGGCAGCCTTCCGCCGACGCATCGCGCCGGTGATCGGAAACCATGCTTTCAGGTCTTGCCGCAGTCTTTCCATTTCGCTCGCATCCATCATAATTCACTCCTCATTTTTCAAAATCGTGCGCTCGCTTCGCTCGCGGAAGAAAGAGGTAAAAGAGTAAAGGATCAAGTTGTAAGAGTCCTGGCCACGCGGAAGCCGAAGTAGCCGAAGCGGATGCCCGGGCCGCCGTGGACGCGGCAGGCGCACCGGAAGTAGTCGAGGCCGTCGTTGCCCCACGAGCCGCCACGCAGCACACGCGAAGCGCCCGATGACGCCTTCGGCATTGTCAGGTCTCCCGCCTTGTAGCGTCCGTACGCGCCGCTCTCCCACGCATCCACACACCACTCCCATACGTTCCCGCTCATCTGATAGTGGCCCCACAGGCTGCTTCCCTTTGGGTAACTCCACACACTCGCCGTCGTCTCGCTTTTCTTGTTCTCGGAGTTCCGGCACTTCTTCTCGTCCCATTCCTTACCCCACGGGTATTCCCTTCCGTCCACGCCTCGCGATCCCTTCTCCCATTCCAATTCACTTGGCAGCCTCAAGCCCGCCCACTTGCAGTACGCCTGGGCATCCTCCCAACTCACATCCGTCACAGGATGGGTTGATTTCGTCTCATAGAAGCTGTTGTCGGGCTTCCGGTGGCCCGTTGCCTTCATGAACCTCATGTACTGCCCGTTCGTCACAGGGTGTATCCCTAGGTAATACGCGGGCAACTCCACGGCGAACGGTGGATTCTCGCCGGCCAGAAACTTCCCGGCCGGTACCAGAAGCAACAGGCTCCCGTCTTTAGCGTTCTCGATCAGCCACTGGGGCAGGGGCATGGGCGACCTCCCTCGACGCGCATCACGACCTGGATCGTTTGGCGCCCGGCGCCTTGTCCGTCCGCCCCTTGAGGCCCAGTTCACGCTCGATCAGCGCCTCGACCCACTGCTGGATCGAGGTATCCTGCTCGGCCACGCGAATGCGCAGGGCCTTGTGCGTCCCCATCGCCAGCCGCACGATGATCGTCCGGCTGGTTTCCGTGTCCCGTGGTGTTGGCTCTTGAGGGGCTTCCATGGCTGCCATGATTCACACTCGCTGAAGGTGTCCGTTCAGGTCCAAATTCCCGCCACGCGGCGGATTTGTGATTGATAATAATCTTTGATTTTATAATGTCAAGGATAATTCGCATTCAAATCGGCCAGGCGAAAACGACGTTACCGATCGCCCGCTTCGGCGATCTACGGGCGGACGTCACCTTTCAGCGTGCTCAATTCACGGCGAGCGTGTCAGAGTTGTCAGAGAATCGGTGGTAAACCGTGGAAATTCTGCTAAAATATGGGAACTCTGGAAAGCCCAGAGGTAGCCAGTCTGACGCAGTAAATCCTGCTTGCCCCGGAACTTATGGTATCCGGTAGGGCCCCGACTTCTGGGGCCTCCGGAGCCGAAGGTTGTGGGTCCGACTCCCACCGGGGACATTCAGGGGGCGTCCAGGCCGTGAAGCTCCGAGTTGGGGGGTCTCAGGAAAGAGCGCCATCTTAACACAGGGCTTGGCGCCCAAGTCCTCAGTTGCGCCTCTGCCACCGACCGAGCGCGCGTCAGAACCGTCGCGGCGCTTCATCTTTCCATAACGCAGTCATAACACGCTTGCAACACAATAACAACACATCAGTAACAAACACATACCATCTTGGCAATAACGGCACCAAAATGGTAGGCGTTGATGCTAACCACAGAGTGCACGCTGAGTTGCGCTCGGCTCGTGTTCGCGGGGAACGAAATAAAGGTCCCGCGAGTCGTTGCAGGTTTGTCTCGATCGGAACCGGGCGTCTTAGCCATCCCAACGGCCGCCCGCGGGGTCGGAGCGACGCCTGCAATCCCAGCGACCGGGCCCTC
>Ga0181520_10002663_pt1 | contig 32745 bp, 50 predicted proteins | sample PEATcosm2014_Bin_29_FD_132451 | JGI IMG/M metagenome (GOLD analysis project Ga0181520, IMG submission 132451) | Peatland microbial communities from MTU Mesocosm Facility, Houghton, MI, USA - PEATcosm2014_Bin02_30_metaG | ecosystem: Environmental > Terrestrial > Soil > Wetlands > Peat | place...
CAATTCCTTTACAGGCGGCGCGGCGGATGATTGCAATAACGGCGGCAGGGTCGTCTTCCGGTTTAATACTCTCACGGAGTCGTTCTTTCAGGGGCACGAGCAGGAAGACAGAAACCGAGGTTGTAGAGCTGTTGAAGTTTATGGGAATACCTACGGCAACAGCAGCGGAGTCATTGTCGAGGACGGGCAGGGCGTGGATTTCAGAATGGGCACGGGCCTCGTGTGGGGAAATGAATCAACTGGGGTTATCCAATTGATTATCCTCAACAATGATCGAACGAATAATGGACACGCCTTTACAGCCCCGCCTAATGGATGGGGTTATTGCGGAACATCCTTGGGACCGAGTGGGTGGGATCAGAACAGCAATTCCTCTGGGTACGCTTGTATCGACCAAGTTGGGCGAGGCGTTGGAAGTCTTCTGCCGCAAAGCTATTGGCCGGTTACGCCCAGTTGGCCCGGCAACGCGGTTGAACCCGTCTACGAGTGGCTGGATCAATGGAATGCGGTTGGCGGTTATCCGACGACCGTCCCCTGCAACAGCAACGACACGAACACCATCGCCGCGAACCGGGAATTTTACTGCTACACGCAAGTCTGGAATGGATCGTCATTCGCAGGAACAGCTTTCAATGGAACCGTAGGCACTGGCAGCGGTACGTTGGCAAGCATCCCGTCAACTTGTACTATAAATACAGCATATTGGGCCACAGATCAAGGAAGTTGGAACATAAGCGGTAACGGATTCGGGCAAGGTGAGTTGTTTAAATGTACTTCAACTAATACTTGGTCACTTTACTATACCCCGTACACGTACCCAAACCCACTCATAGGCGGCACGGCTCAAACTAGCACACCCACCTTTTCACCGCCAGCGGGTGCCGTCCCATTGAACCAGAGTGTCTCGATTAGCAGTAGCACCGGCGGGTATACTATCACTTACTGTATAGTTAGTGTGGGCACCTGTACGCCGGGAACTTCCGGTTCTAGCGTAACGCTTTCAACGCTACCCTACAATGTCTGTGCTTTTGCGACGGCCTCTGGATACACGCAGAGTAGCACGGCGTGTGCGGATTACACGGAAGCTTTGGCGGCTACACCAACGTTCTCCCCGCCAGCAGGAACAGTATCGAACCCCACTACTGTCACAGCATCTACGAGCACAAGCGATGGATGCACAATGTACCTTGACACTAATAATCCGCCAACAACAATACAGAGCACTTACTCTGTTACGACAGGTGTCACACTGTACGCACAGGCGAAGGGCTGCGCAACCCATGCTAATAGCGCAGTGGCAAGTGCAGTGTTTACCATTCCATCAACTTGCGGCACCCCAACGATTATCGGCGCGTTTACCAACTGCGGGAACTTCTTCGGTGACGTGGGCGTGGGCGTGACTACCAATACAGTATCATACAGCCCGTACGCGGGAAATGCGGTGCTGATTCATGCAACTTGGTGCAACAATAGTTGCAATGGACCTTACGCAACTACAATCACCCCGGTAATCTCTGACAATGTAAACTCTCCCGAAACAGGTTGCCACCTGTCCCCAAATTCTCCTTACTACATGGACAACTCTTCAGTCCCGGATTATGTGACCGGCGATGTATGGTATTGTCCGAGCATTCCAGCGGGGGTGACCAGCTTTACTGTAACTATTTCCGGCACAGGGAGTACGAGTGCAGCGTATTTGACGTTAGAGGGTAGTGAGTGGTTGGCAGGTTCTATCGCTACTACAGGGTATTTTGAATCTGTCGATCAGGGAATCACCAGCAACAACACTCCAAGTTCATCAGCCTCTGTGCCGACGAGCGCGACGACGACACATGCAAATGACCTGATCGTTGCACTGGTAGTTACTTGCGGGGCACAGTTTGATATTTCTCCCGGAGCGGGGTTTACTGGTTTGACCGTTAACCCGTCTATTGATGCCGGATTCATGACTGAGGCCATGGCTGTGAGTTCTACTGGAGTGAAAATAGCCACAGCCTCTTGGACTGGAACTACTATCATTGGTAATAATTGCCAATTAGGGGATACAGGCGGGGGGTTAGATACATGGTACGGGATTATCACACCGCTGATGTCTGGTTCATTAGCTCCACCACCAGTAAGTCTTACGGGAAAGATTATTTCAAACTGAGATTCATTGCTGGTATTATTTGAATATATGCTACCAGTTAAAGTTGAAATAGAATCGGATATTCCACAGCGAACCTTCGCCGATTTGCGGCGTGAGTTGATTGAGCAGGGTAAGAAGTTCGATGAGAACACTCTTCGAGCGGTGCCCTATTCTCAACTTAATTTGTGTTGCATTGGCAACGCTGGAGTAGCCGCCTGTTCTCTTCAACTTGTTCAACAAGAAAAAGTCAATCGTCGTGAACGATTCCTGTATATGGAATCTGACGAATTCAAAGAGGCTGAACACTTTCTGAAAATTGAACAGATGTATGATGACGTGATGTTTGTCCTCACGTCTCGTGCTGTGCCTCAGTGGGCGGACTTGAATGATTGCCAAAAACTGTGGACGAAACTTACCTGCCTTTACAACCACGTAGATAATCCCAGTCAGAGATTGCAAGAAGCCCTCGCCCTTTTCGCTCAGTGTGCCAACAACCCCGCCAGCGGTCTCCCCTCCGACGTGTGCTCTATCTATGCCAGCAAACTACGGGGGATAGCCTCGGTGTACCCCGGACGGCTGTCAGATGACACCTTTCGAGACAAGGTGGGGGAGATGGCCGAAACCCTGCTGGAATTCATGCCTGATGAGGACAGGAAACTGCTTGAAAAGGAACAACTTCAGGGGTATTCTTGTACTTCGGATTGTTTTCGAATAATTGTTTGACTTTTGAACTCATGGTATGAGCCTACTACCGAGTAAGTCTGTTCGCAAAGAAACACGTAATGGGGTTCACTACCTCATTTTTTTGTGTCGTGATTGTTTCAAAGAGATTCGAGTTCGTAGTAACCCCTTCTTTTTGAAGAGACATCAAGGGCACTGCAAATCTTGTTCTGTACGTCGCCGCAACCTTCAAACCTCTCCCTGCACTCATGGTAAAAACAGACGAGAACTAAAAGATGGCTCCTGTGCTGAGTGTAGAATAGAGCACTCAGTTGAGTATCGAAAGGCACGCACCAAATCGTATCGACTGTACTATGCTGCCAAACGACGGGCTAAACTCATGGGAGTTCCATGGGCACTCACTCGCGAATACATAGAGTCCATTTGGCCAGAAGACAACAAATGTCCGATAATGGGAGTAGAGTTTGCTTGGACAAGCAAAAGAGGGCCGAGTCGTCTTGGGGCTACTTTAGACAGGATTGACCCCAAACTGGGGTATGTTGTTGGAAACGTGGCGATTATAAGCTTTGTCGCCAATTGCATTAAGCAAGACCAGACTGACCCTATGGTTTTCCGTAGGTTGGCTGATTGGCTAGAAAATAAGCAAAAAATTTTCCCTAAAAACTAGCCAAAATGTGGGTGTTCCCGGTATACTGTAAGTGGAGAGAAGAATGACTGAGCTAGTGCAGGTCGAGGTAGTCCCCCAAAAGAATCTGAACGCCATTTGGTCGCAGAATATTCGCGATCACTTCCCGTTTGCGGTGGTTCGCTCCGCCCAAGAGCAGGGGTTTCAGGCGATAGAACGAGCCTACCGCGAGGACAAGAAATTCATCATCGTTGAGGCCCCGACCGGCTCCGGCAAATCTGGTATCGCTATCGCCGCTGGCTCTCACGCAAAGACTCAGCCGGTTCGCCCCGGCTTCGAGGCTGGTGCCTACATTCTCTCCCCTCAGAAAAGTTTGACCGCTCAGTATATGGGCGACTTCGAATCCATGGGACTTCGTGAACTCAAGGGCCGTTCGAATTACGAGTGCAGTCAGTTTGTTGACGAAGACGGAAAGTTCGTGGATTGCGAAATCGGCGGGATGCTTTGCCGCACTCACAAGTCTGACGACGACGAGGAAGGTTCAGGCTGCTCCTTCTGCCCCTACAAGGAAGCCAAGAAAGCCTTTTTGAAGAACCCCCTCGGCGTGACCAATTTTTCCTACTACTTGAATGAGACCAATTACGCCGGTCAGCTTCTGCCCCGCAAGATGCTCATCCTTGACGAAGGTCACAATTGCGAGAACCAAATTCTTTCGATGGCTGACATGGTTATCAATCGCTACCGCTGCGAGGAAGTTGGTCTTGACTTTTTGTCCATGCCGGTCGTGAAGCCCGGACAGACCACTAAGGGTATGGAGTGGGTGGCTGATACTTTCCGCCCCGCCGCACAGGCGCTCATCATGAAGTGGGAAGCGGAATTGGAAGACCTCAAGAGTGACGGCAACAACCACGCCGCTGCCAAGCTTGGCAAAAAGCTGAATGGTCTGAAACGGTTCGCTGAAAAAATCAACCTCTTCTTGAACTCCGCTGCTGAAAACATCACTGACTGGATTGTCTACACCGATGAGACCAAGGGCAGCGATACTTTCGGCTGCATGATCGTCAAGCCGTTGACGGCGACTTTGTTCGCCGACGAGATTCTGTTCTCGAAGGCCGAGAAAGTTATCATCATGTCGGCTACCATCGGCGACTTCAAGTTTTTCATGCGTAACCTCGGCATCGACCCGAACGACGCTGTGACCTGTCGCATCGAGTGCGACTTCCCGGTTGAGAATCGTCCCGTGTTTCTCAAGCCGATTGCGAATATGTCCAGCACCAAGGTTGCTTGCCCGGATTGCTCGACGCCAGAAGATTCTGGCCGTGAGAATCGTAAAGGCACTGGATGCCGTCGCTGCTACAACTCTGGTCAGGTTCCTTCGATTGATGTTGCCATGCCCAAGGTTGCTGACTTTCTTGGGCAGATTATGGACAAGTTTTCCTCTCACAAGGGCATCGTTCACACGCACAGCTACAAGGTGAACCGCTTTATGTCTGAGAGCATGAATTCACGCAACCGTGTGCTCACGCACACCAGCGTGAAGGGTGACCGGGATGCCGCGATTGTTCGTCATATTGAGTCCGAGGAGCCGACCGTCCTCTTCTCTCCAAGTATGACGGAAGGGCTCGACCTCAAGGATGAACTGTCGCGGTTCTCGGTTATCTGCAAGGTGCCGTTCCCCTACCTCGACCCCTACGTGAAGGCTCGTATGCAGCGTGACCCTGAGTGGTATGCCAGCCGCGTGGCTCTGGCTCTAGTACAGGCTACGGGGCGCAGCAATCGCCACAAGGAAGACAAGGCGAAGCACTTCATTCTGGACTCCGCCATCATCAACTTCCTGTCTCGTTACGCGAAGCTGTTCCCGAAGTGGTGGATGGACGCCGTGGTTTGGCCTGACTGATATACTGAAAAGAGGAGCACCAATGAGCACTTCCACGGATGGCATTTTATTCTACGGTTTCCTGATTGATGAAGACTCGGAATTAAGTGAAAAACTATCGTCACTCGGCGACGATATTGATGAAGACGATGAAAACGCCCCCCTCGCCGAGGAGCCCAGTGATGTTGTAGCCAAACTCTATGGGTGGGATGGTAAAAGCCCCCAATATGATTTTGAATGGGAGAGAGAACACCCATCTCCTATCACGATTGGAATGCATTGTAGCGATAGCTGTCCCATGTATTACATCGCTATCAAGGCGTCAGAAGTCGTGGCTTCACGAGGCTACCCTGAGAAAATCACAATGCAAGTACAGCCGGGGTGGGACGGAGTGCTCAACGACTTCTTTCAACGGCTCTACAAGCGGTTTCAACTGGAGCCTCCAGCGGAGCCGGTAGTTTTGGGTTGGTACCTCGTGTCATGGTGGGGATAAATGCGTAAGGGTCCGCCACAGTTTCCCTCGCCTAGAGACATCGCTCCGGTCATGAACGCGGTGCGTCAGTACATCCCCATGGATACCCCTTTGATTTACGGAATGCGATTTTCCCTTGTCAAGCACACACCCAACTTCCGACTGATGGGAGTCACTAAAGAAATCTCTTGGACAGTGGATGTGTATCGAGGGCATTTCTATCATGTTCAGGTTGAGGGGTGGTCAGAACAACTCAGGTCAATTCCTATTTTGATAAGTTTTCTTCGACGGCGCTTAGAAGTCTGATTACCTGTACCATAGATATATGTTCCGTGTGTACCAAATTCAAAACACCATTACGGGTAGGGTGTACATAGGCAAGACACACCTGACCCTAAAGAAACGTTGGGGAACCCACTGTTATTTGGCGAAGAGGGGAAGCGAATTATATTTCCATCGAGCCATTCGAAAATATGGGGCTGACGCCTTCGTAGCTTCTGTTTTATACGATGAATTGACTGAAGAGGCTGCAAATCAAAAAGAGGTCGAATGCATCGCCGCCGCTAATAGTGTCGCGGAGGGGTACAACATAATGCCGGGTGGAGAGGGGGCTCCTCAGGGTTGGTCGGGGGCCAATAAAGGGAAGCAGTTTCCTGAGAAGTGGCGTAACAACATCCGTCAATCATTGATAGGAAGGACACTCTCGCCGGAACATCGGCTCAAAGTAATTGCTGCTTTGGAGAAAAATCCCCGTTCTGCTGAGGTATACGAAAAAACGGCAGCGAAACTTCGAGGTCGTAAACGTCCCGAGATTGGTGAAAAGGTTCGTAAAGCAAATTTAGGTAAACTGCGAACCCCAGTTGTAGAACGTGAATGTCCATCGTGTGGCTCCGTCTTTCAGACAAGAACTAACACAATGGGAAGGAAATTTTGCTCTAAATCTTGCGCGTGTAGATACGCGGGACAACAAAATTCACGGCTCGTACGCTGCTAGAGTCCAAGGACAACGGGTAGCGTGTAGCCAAGGAGGCACACATGCTTTACACGTTGCTAACCTTGCTGCTTCCCTGTAGAGTAACCCCGTTCAAGTTGGAGTTCCACACCCAACTCGTGCTCAGTGCTTACAGAGGATATTATGACCGCCTAGCCGCCACGGGACTCCGCGACCGCAAGGTGCTTGCTAAAATCAAAAACTACACCGCCTACAGTATGTCTTTTCTGTTCTGGCACCGCCCTGCCCTTTGGGTGCGGGTTCGCCGGTTTCATACACGACTGTTGAGAATGAAAAAAGCGGTGCTGCCTCTCGATGAAATTCCGAAACTCTTCAATTTCTCCGTAATAGATAGACATGAAGAAGGCTTGGGATGACCTTAGTTTCTCCGAGAAGTTGTCAATCGGCCTGTACTATGGGACGACTCGTTACATCCGCGAGTATTACGAGGAGCAAGAACAACACCAGAAAATGATGACCGCTGTGAACAATACAGTGCGGTTAGGTGAACATTTGTTCCGGCGTCACAGGGGCAAGAAGTGAATGAATCTATAGTACAGCTTCGAAACTTAGACGACCTCAAGAAAGTGCTTTTTCTCCAGAAGACTATCATAACTCGGGCGAAGAACGAGTTGATGGCTGTTATCAGTGACAGTTCTCTTGAAGAAGACCCGCTATCCTCGGCAAATAGATTCTTGGCTGAGGAGAAAAAGTTGCTGGAGAAGTACGCCAAATATCCCACACTAACAGAATTCCAATTGATGCCGAACTCATACGATGGCTACAAGTGGGGTGCCACGTTTGGGGTTACCTTACTTATTGGCGAACTCATCTTTGAACATTTGCGGTCAGCCCACCAGCACTTCGGTCCTGCCATTCGGCAATTATTCGTTCTCTTATTGAGCGAACTCGACCACCCACAGCATGAGTATCTAATTGAACCGCTGGAGAAGCACTTACGCTTCCGGGTTACTGATGAAGCTGGTGAAGCAGTCTCAGAGGAGAGGCAGAAAGCCTTTGTTCGAGACTTTGTGAACCAGTTGGCGAATACCATGGTGGCTCTCTGTGAAGGTTATGGCTTAGTGAAGGTACGGAAGGGTGGAGTGTCCATCACGCCGCTCGGGAAGCGCGTCTTGCTTCATCTCGTGGACGCTTCCAAGTTTGTGGAAGACATGACGAAGGCCCATGCAAAGTTTCAAACCGCCAAACCGAAATTGAGTATGACATGAGAGACGACCAACCATACATCCCTTGGACAGAGGGGAGAAAACTCCCCGTGGCTTCATGGCGTGAACAGTTCCTTGGTCAATGGGAGCCCACAGCGGATTGCGTGTTCAGTCGGGAACGAGTCATAAAATGGCTGGAGCGCAAAGAGATTAGTGAGAAAGAGGCTGAAATCCTGATGCGTCTTGAGTACATCACTATCAAGGGAGAACGGAAATTTATCCATTATTGAACCACTTATTAGGGGGATTTCCGTATATGTTTGAGTTCCTAACAAACCTTTTCAAGAGCAAGAAGAAACCTGAGCCTGAAGTCACTGTGGAGTACAAGTACCAGCCTGAGCCCACACCAGCGTTCATCAATGTGGATTTAACACCGGAACCAGAACCAGACCTTGAACCAGTAAAGGTGTTTCAACAGCAAGTAGCGGAGTTGTTGGCTGCTCCTTCAGTTGAACAACCCAAGGTTGAGAAGGTGAAACGAACGGCTAAAGCGAAGGCGAAGAAGCCGCCCGTAAAGAAAAAGGCAGCTAAGAAAAAGAAGCCCTGACTGGGTATTAGTCCTGTGTGACGGACAAACCCAAAACCAAGTTTAGACCCGGCAAGCGAGTATCGGAGTTCAACCCGGTGCCTGTCATGTTGGCTTCCAAAGTACACAAGCGGTTCAATGTTCTTGTTGGCGAAGATTTTGTTCAGCAACGGTTAGCTGAACAAATTCTTGGCATTCCTTGTGTCGTCGCTGAAGCCATCACCGATGCCGACCTTTTGGTGGATGACACCCCAAAGTTGTTTCGTGTTCTCTCTTCGAAAACTGCTACACTATCCCCTCAAGTAAAAGACAACACCGCGTTTTGGTCGCTTGACCCAATTGAAAGGGGGTCAGCAGGGGCGAATGCTATCGTGCGTTATGCTGCCATTCTATTGGACATGGACAAACCCGAGAAAGACCTCGTAGAGCGACTCGCAGATACGCTGGCATCATCTGGCACCATCGAGGACATCCGCGTAGCTCTATGGACGGCTGTGTGGCTCCTGACCGGGCCTATGCCACCCGAGAGTAAGCGTTGGCCGCAACCATGGGAGAATAACTTGTGGTTCTCAATCCCCGGCGTTACTCCAGAACACCGGCTGCACAGTCTGTATCTTGACCTAACTGCCTATACTCTAGTTCAGGTGGATGAGGATTCTACCTTGAGGAAAGCGGGACTTCACCCATCACCCTCAAAGGTCAAGTTCTTCAAGAAGTTAAAGCTGGATTACAGCAAAGTGCATGACACGATTGAGGTATTAGATTTGTGGCGTACCAAGCGTAACGATCCCTACATCTGCGCCTTTCGTGTATCGAATATCTGGAAATCCTAGTATTAGTATGAGAGCCCACTGGCTCTTGGAGATTAACTCTCATGATGAAGTATTTTGCTTTGCTCCTTGCAGGAGTTCTTTCTTTGGCTGGTGCGCTATCAGCACAAACAACCAATGGACTTGTAGTTTCAACCTCGACTGAAGCTGTCGGCCTTCACTTCAATAATGCGTGGGGTCCAGCTAACATCACCACCGTGTCATTGGATGTGTTTGACTTCGGCGCGTCGAAGGGCAACAGCCTGTCCGCTGCGGAGTACACCGTTCTCGCTTCTGGCGGCGGCTTCAGTAGCTATCTCGGCGGTGTTCATTTTGTACCGGACGTTTCCAGTCTTGTGAAGCACACCAATATCCCCTCTGACCAATTTGGGGTGTTTGTGGAAGGTGCTGCCGGAAACACTACATTTGCCAACTCTACGCCAAACAAGTTTACCTTCCTCTTTGGTGCTGGGAGCAACTACCGGCTTACTCCAAATATTTCGTGGAGTACGATTGACTTTCGTATCGGTCGCGTCGGAGCACAGACTTTCTATACAGCGTCAAGCGGGTTGGTGTATTTCTTCAACCCACAGGCCAGTCAGAATCTTGCTGTAAAACGTATGCTGGTTCGTTCCAAGATTCGCCAGAGCCTCAAGGCGCAGGAAGACACCGCCGCTGCATCTGTGAAGTAATCCACCTATAACCAAGTAGAAGGCCCGCTACGGCGGGTCTTTTATTTTGCCGTAAATACTGCGGAATTATAGCTACGGAGTTCAGTATTAGATGGTGATAGTGTACTTCGCGCACACACCATAGGTTTGAGGTTAGTCAACGATGGCAAATTCACGTATAGGCCGGGAGTTGTTGATAAGTCGGGTTCAGCAGGTCTTGAACTTATCAACCAAGAAGGAGGCTGAGGAACTCGTCAACAAGGTTATCACATGCATTGAAGATACCCTGATTGACAATCTCGGCACCGACAGTTTTTCCATGAAATTAAATAGCTTTGGCAAGTTCAGCATTCGCCACAAACCGGGTATTTATAGAAAGATACCTTTCACGGGCGAAACCAAGATGACCAACGCCAAACGCAAGGTAAAGTTTGTGGCTCTCGGGAAGCTTCGGCAACTCGAAGTCGCGAAGGATGAGGCTGCTGTAGTAGCAAGTGAGTGACCTCGTTCAGCAAAGCAACACCAATGCAGTAAAGACACTCGAAAAACGAAACGACGAACACGAAAAGAGGAAACTATATGAAGCAATTCGCGAATGACGAATTGGATGAACTACCCGTGGCTTCCAGTAAGCCAGCAACTACAACCGCGACTGCAACTGAAGACGAAGCTGAAGAAGTCGCAATCGCTCCCGCCGTTGTAACCACATCCGTCAAGGATGAGTTGGAAGATGACGACGAGGTTCCCGCAGTAAAATCCCACGCCAAGCCCACTCCTGAAGAAGATGAAGTTTTCGAGAGTGTGGAATTCGGCGACCAGAAGCTGATTTCACGCAGCGACGGCCTGAACCGTATCCGCCCGGATAAGGAAAAGGTTGCCCGTTTTGCTCTTCTGCCCTTTCTCAAGGGTAAGGATGGTAAACCGCTTGCTTTGATGGGTAAGTCTCACTTCGTTGACATCAAGGACAAGAAGGGCACCTTCCGCTGCGCCCCAGTCAAGTCCGAGGACGAAACCCCCTACTGCTGCCAGAAGTTGGATGCAGAGGGAATGGTGCATGTCGTTGCACTTGCCATCCACTATGTGAACGCCGATTCCAAGACGGGCATGTATGTGAAGGGTACCCCGATTGAGTGGGAGGTCGGCTATGTCGATTTGTCCCGTTCCAATTTCCGCTCGGTCTCCGCGCTGACCCCTGAAGACTCCTCGGTGTATGACATTGACATCGTGATGTCGAAGAAGACCAGCGGCATTGGCTACGAGTTTGTAGCGAAGACCACGAAGGCAAAGTGGAAGCAGAACCCTGAACTCGCGGCTGAAGTTGAAGCTGCGGCTCAGAAGTTCGTCAAGGACGGCGGCAAGAAGCTGAACAGCAAGCTGGGCCGCAAGCTGACCGCTATCGAATGGCGTGCTCTGTTGTCCGGTCTACAAGCAGCTTCCGGTAAGGAAGCTTCACTTGAAGACATTGACGACATGTAACGAGTCGAAATTTCAACTATCAAACCCCCTTGTAGACAGTATCAGTTACAGGGGGGTTTGTGTTTATCTACGTCATCACTAATTCAGATACAGGCAAGGTTTATATCGGTCAACACAAAGGACACAACCTGAAGAAGTACCTTCAGGATAAGCTGTCCCATGCTAAGTACAGAAGGGGGAAGTCCATTCTTTTCTCTTCCATGCGTAAACATCCCAAAGATGTGTGGCCGATTGAACCTATTTTTGAGGGGGTTCAAACACGAGAAGAACTAGACCGATTAGAGCGATTGCTCATTGCTCTTTACGACACAAGAAATCCAGAAGTTGGTTACAATATCTGTAAAGGGGGTGAAGGGTTTACTGGCAAACATACAGAGGAATGGAGGCAGATGATGCGGGTGAAGATGACAGGTCGCGTCTTCTCCCCTGAGACCATTGTAAAGATGAAGGCCCTGCCGAAAAATGAGGCTCAATTGAGGAGTCTTGAATTGTGTCAACTCCCTGAGAACATAATGAAGAGGACAGAGACTATTAGAAATACCCCTCGGTCAGAGAAACAGCGAGAGGTTTGGCAGAAAGTTTTAGCTAATCACCATTCGGGCTTACCCGAGGGATATAAACACTCAAAAGAAACTATACAAAAATTCAGTGCTTCATTGAAAGGTCGCACCGCTCCAAATAGAGTAGATATGATTGGGCAGACCATCAATGGGGTTACAGTATTAGAAAGAGTAGAAAGCAGCAAATCTGGTAAAGCACGTTGGCTCTGCTGTTGCCATTGTGGTAATTCTTTTGTCACATCAGGAGACAATCTTCGAAGTGGTAACACAAAAGGATGCGGGTGTTTAATGCCTCAATGTTTCAAGGTCGCTGCCTGTACCAACATAATGCAAGAGCGTTGAGATGGGACAAGAACTACAAATCGTACCGATTGACCATGACCTCGCCGCTGAGATGCGGTTTGAAGAACACTACGCTGAGGTCTTAGCGTTTGTGCGGAAACGGGGGCACGCTTCCTGTTTTGAACTGATGAAAGAATTTCACATCTCCTACGCCGATTCTGTCCGTTTGATGGACACCTTGGAAGAGCGTAGTATAGTAGATGTATACGACCCGGAAGAGTACGTCGCAAACGGGTGCAAAGGCCCACGCCCCCTCATGACAGCCGCACGCAAGAAAAAGCGTGAACAGCAAAAGCTGGAAAGAGAAGAGGCGGGACGGCAACAGAAGCAAGAGGAGAAAGAACGTGAGCAGGAGAAAAAGCCCAAAGCAGCGCCCGTGGCTCCGCAACAAGTGCCAGAAGTGCGGAAGCGAACTACACGTAGAGCAAGGGCTTGATCCTTGGTGCGAGAAGGGCTGTAATCGCCCCTGCTTCCCCTCTTGTTCTGAGTGCGGCGGGGATATGGAACTTGCCCCCGGTATCGACTATTTCTGCCCAAGGTGCCCCGTCAATTTTACTAACATTCCCCTGCTCCCTCAGAGCATGGATTATCCCGGCGTAGCAATCGGCGTGGTGATTCAACATCCCACGAATGGCTGTATTCTCCTCGGTAAACGCAAGGGAGAACTTGGTGGGGGTCAGTACGCCATCCCCGGTGGAAAGATTGATTTCGCAGAGACTCCTTTTGCGACTGTCATGCGTGAGATTAAGGAAGAAACAAATCTTGACCTCCAAGACATTTACTTCACGGGCAAGATTACCAACGATTACTTTCCCGACCGAGGCAAGCACTACATCACCCTCTACTACATCGCCGAGGCTATCAATCCTCAGGACCTGAAAACGATGGAGCCGGAGAAGGTAGAAGAGTGGAAGTGGGTTGACCCCACTGTGCTTCCTGAGCCTATGTGGATGCACACGGGGATGTTGCTCACTTCTATGTTGGAGTATGAGCGGGAACTGGACATCAAACGTACAGACACATGGATTTACCCGAACAGACCATGGCGTTTCAAAACTCCCGACATTGATGGGAAAAGCTAATTCTAGGCTTTAATTTTGAAACACGACTATGAGCCCCTTTAATAGGGGCTTTATTTATGCCAGCGGGAAAGTATATTAGAACACCAGAAATAATAGAGAAGGCACGGATAACTGCATTGACCCGTAAAGAGCGGGGTACGCAGGGTCGGGGATGGAAACAGACGGATGAGCAACGATGTAGGTTGGCAAAGATTGGTAGGCAACGCACCGGAGAGAAAAATCCTTTCTTTGGTAAGTCTCATTCAGAGGAAACGAGAGCAAAAATAAGTAAATCTCGAACCGGAGAAGACCGAACCCCTGAGGAAAGAAAACAGCAAAAACAACAACACACCAAAAATTGGTTAGTTTCTCATCCAGAACAGGTGAAGGAATATGATAAGAAGTATTTGAGTAATCGAGCGTTGAATAATCAACGGCGGAGGCAAAAACTTAGACATGAGGTAATACAAAAAATGGGAGGAAAATGCTCCTCTCCTAACTGCCGCTGGGTTAATGATGATGGCTCAACCGGCTGTACTGATGAACGTCTATTACAGATAGACCACGTGAATGGAGGGGGCTATCGCGAAAGAAAAGAGCTTCATGTTGAAGCCTACCTCAAGAAGGTACTAAACAATTCTTTTGGGTATCAGCTTCTTTGTTCTAATTGTAATTGGTTAAAACGTTGTATTAACAATGAGACGACTTTGAAATATGGGGGGTGACAGGTGCTTTTACTCGCAATTGACTTCGAGACCACTGGACTAGACCCCGAGGTTCATGCTGTCTGCGAAGTGGGCGCAGTTCTGTGGGACACAGACTATCATCGCGCCGTTCTGTCCATGGGGTACCTCGTGCAGGTTCCCGAAAATGCTCCCTATGAAGAAGAGGCGTTGAAAGCCACCGGCCTTCCGCTTGCTCTGATTGCCAAATACGGCAAGGAGTCGGTCAAGGGTCTTCGCCAACTTCTCTTCATGTACGAGCAAGCGGATGTCATCGTCGCTCACAATGGCACAACCTGCGACCGCCCATTTCTGCAAGCTTGGATAACTTCGTGTGGATTGGACTTTGTTGAAGACAAGCCATGGGTCGATACCCTGACTGACATCGAGTACCCAAAAAAGTGGAGCCGCCAACTAACTTGTCTCGCAGCTTATCACGGGTTCCTTAACCCGTTTCCGCATCAAGCCCTCTCCGATACATTGACTACTCTTACTATACTTGACAGGTATTCTATCGAAGAGGTTGTTGCTTACTCCAAGATTCCCACTATTGGTGTGCGGTTGACATTGCCCTTCGAGAGTAAGGATTGGGCGAAGGAACGCTCTTACTTCCCCTATTACATCGGCAATAAGTTTCAATTCTGGATGAAGAAGATGAAGGAACACAAGTTCGAAGCCGAGGCAGCGGAGGCTAAGTCGATGGGTTTCCTGCTCACCAAAATGGACCGCATACCGGAAGGGGTATATTAACCCCGTAAATCAAGAAAAGGTGAGTTATGGGTCTTTTCTACAAGGAGAGACCTCATGACATTCTTGTCTAAACTGGGGATTAAGGTGGGGGCTGTCATCTTTATGGCGAGTACCCTGCTCGTCCAATCTTGGTTTGCGGATTCCCTGCACGCTAAACAAACCCAACCACCGACTGCTACCACCCCCACGACTGAACAACAATACATGGCACAAATAGATAAGGCCAACGTTGCGTTGGATAACTACATGAACTTGCCATGCGACTCCGACCCGACAGTGGTTGCGACCGCTCTAAACGCAGAGACAGATAATTTGGAAGAGGCGTACAGTAACCTTCCAAGTGGTCAGGATTCCCTTGTTCAGAACCGTGAGGACGAATTATATGTTGGGTTTGTTGAGGTCGCCAACTCTCGCGTATCCTTGAAGCTGAAGACTTGCGCTCCGCCTCCGCCCGTGGATGATAAACACACTGTCAATAGCTGATTTCCAGTATTAGTGTACATGGCGGCAAGTAAGAGAAAGATACCCATCACAGTTCCCGACCCACTCCCTGAAATACGGCAGTGGCTCATCCTTGGCATCGACCCTTCTATGAGTCGTACCGGATTCGCTCTTATGCGCGTTCGTCCAGAGGATTCCGTGACGAAGGCCACATGGTTGAAGGTGGGGTCTATCAAGCCTGAGTCCTCCGCCGACCCTATCTGGATACGCGGGAAGATGATGGCTCTTCATCTTCGGCACCTGTTGGAGAGCGCGGCGGACGACATCATTAACAAAACGTTTGCCAGTATGAATGAAGCTATTTGGGATTATGACCCCAAAGACCCATACGATCCGAACGCGGCGAATTTGGGGCTCATTATCAGCATGGAATACCCAACGCCGATGAATGACTTTCTCGTCGCTCTCAATCGCATCATCCACTTGGTTTTCTTTGAGACCGACCTGTGGAAGAAATTCGCCACGGTTCGAGTATTAACTACCAACGCGGCAACGCTCCGGTCGCTGATGAACCTTACCAAAAAGGGAGCGAAGAACAAGGCTGAAAACATTGACCGGGCCTACGAATACATTGACAAGGCTGCGTACCCGAAATTGGATACGGATGCCTGTGACGCTGTTTTGATGACAATGATGGCGCGGTATGTGAGTTCCGTTTTGTTGGGTCATCCTGAAGAGGTTCCAGAACGTTTTCTAATTGCTCTGTGTAACGCTTCGCAGGAAATGAAAGGTAAAGGACGAAACTCTAAGATCATTACGAAGGGTTTGTTACATAGACGAGAATATTGGTATCTGTATCAACGTAAAGAATATACTTTAGTTGTTGCGGACGCTTCTTCTACATATCATAAATTAGAGAGACGAGTCTACACTCTGTGAGGCGTTTGAATATAACTAATGGTCAGAAGTTCGGTAGGTTGGTGGTTCTTCATGAATCCCCCAAACGAGTGAATCGAAAAATCGCTTGGGTTTGTCAGTGTGCCTGTGGTGCATCCCGTATTATCGTTGGTTCTGAGCTAGTCTCAGGGCATAGAACCAGTTGCGGATGTAGGGTGTATAAGCACGGATATTTAGCTACAGGTTTAAGACCCTCTGAATATTACAGTTGGTCCGCTATGATAACTCGTTGTTATAACCCTAAGTGTAGAGGTTACAAGCGGTATGGTGGGCGCGGAATAGTGGTTTGCGATGAGTGGAGACATTCATTTTCTTCTTTCATGAATAGCATGGGTACAAAACCCTCGCCAATTCATACATTAGATAGGGTAAACGTAAATGGCAATTACGAGCCGAGAAACTGTCGGTGGGCTACTCCCGCACAGCAAGCCGAGAACCGTAGAAAATATGGGGCCCTTTCCTGCTTTTCATTTGATGAGCTAATTGAGGAACTTAAAAGTAGAGTATTAACTAGAAGCATCCATACCTGCATCCCATGACTGCATTTTTGCAAAGGTCTAAGAGGATGGAAAGGTAAATCGGAGGAAGCACACACTATGCCACCAAAAAAGGTAGCACAACCTACGTCTGCCCCAAGCGGACACGCCCGTAACTGGACACCTGAACAACGCCGTAACGCATTTGCTATGGCACGTAAATCTGCAACCGCAGACTATCAGGTCATTGAGTCCGATTTTCAAGAGACTCTTATACCTTACAACCACATCATCTTTGACCGTGTTCTTGGTCTGAAGGGCATTGCCCATCACGGCACGGTTATGCAGATACACGGGGATGAGGGAGCCGGTAAATCAACCACCACTGCGTGCATCGCTGCACAGTATCAGCAGCAAACCGGAGAGCCCATCGCCTTCTTTGACTATGAGGGCACCACCAGCGCCGAGTACCTGACGCTCCTTGGTATCGACATGACATTCTGCCATCTCATGCGCCCAGCCAGCGTTCAAACGGCTGTGTGGGAGCATGTTCGTCTTATGGATGAACTGGGTGTTCGTTTCTTCATCAATGACTCGATTCCCTTTATGGATGCGAAGGTTGAGAAGAAGGACATCAAGAGCGGCAAGTTTGCCAAGGCTAACTATGGTGGCAACGCCAAGTCCATGGCCCTCTTCTACAAGACGCTCCGCCCATACTTGCAGGAGTTCGATGCCACGTTGTTCATGGTCAATCAAACTCGTGACCGTATTGACAACAGTCGTGAAGCAATGTACGCCACCAAGTACGATTACATCAACCGCATTTACACGCTTCCCGGTGGTCGCATGTGCCGCTTCATGCCCTCAATCATGATTGAGGAGACTTTGGAGAAGGCAATGGCTCCTATGGAAATCGCTAAGATGGAGTCCGACGACTTGTTCGTTGTTGACGTTGCTGAACCCGGAACCAAACCTGATCCGTCCATGAGCCGCGTCCGCGTTCGTACTTTGAAGAACAAGGTCACAGGTGCTGGTTTCCGCAAGGGCAACATTTACATTCGCCCCGGTCGTGGAATTGACGAGAGTGTGAACATCCTTGAACTCGCTCGTCAGTTTGGGTTCATCACAAACTCCGGTGCAAAGTGGTTCGTTGGGAAAACCAAGGAAGATGCTTTCGCCACCTACCCGAACAAGACCGAGGCGCTTGAAGCACTGGTCGTAAAACGGGATGCAGACGTTCTTGGCAAGCTGCGTTCATTGGTTTACGAATCGGTGGATGACCGGCTCGATATGTTCGCCGCCGACGTGTCTAAGGAAGAGATTGAGTTTCTTGATGACAAAGGCGGTACGTCCACCCTCAACATCGAAGAGGAAGATGACGACCTTGTATGAGGCTGAAGGGCAAAAACTTCCAGCCTTGGGCTGAGTTTGACCTAGAAATTGATGGGCTGACCGTTTTGGTTGGCCCATCAAACAAGGGTAAATCTTCCCTGTTTCGGGCTCTCAAGGGAATTCTCCGTAACGATATTCCTGAGGGATTCATTCGAAACAATCAGGAAGAGCCCCTCGAAATCGAACTCGAAGTCGATGGTCATAACATCAAAGTCACCCGTAAGCGTGGTGGCTCGACTAAGTATGTCCTTGATGGTAAGACGTACACTAGTCTTGGAGGTAAAGTACCCGACGAGATTGAGAAGCTGAAGTACGGTGAGATGAAGATTGGGGACTATAGAGTTGACCCCATTTTCGCCAAACAGAACAAGGCTCAGTTTCTTATTGATGACGACCAATGGAAACCTCAGGAGCTAAACGCCATTCTCGGGGCGTTCTCCAGCACAGAGAAATTGGATGCCGGGAAGAAGGAAGCTAACCTTCGTATTACCCAACGAAAAAGTGAAGCTAACACACTCGCCTCAGAGATTCGCTCCGCTGAGGAACGCAGTGCATCCTTGCTGGATATTACTGGGAAAGCCACGGTCATTGCAGACGCCATTCTCGCCCTAGAGAGGGGCATTAGAGACGATGAGACGACTGTGGGGCAGTTAGACGCGGTTCTCTACCACCAAGCCCGTCTACAGCCTCTGCAAGAGATTCTGGATACTCTTGTTCTACCTGACCTTACCGAAGCGGGTACCCTACTTCAGGTAGTAGAGGGATTGGAAGCGGCGGGGCAAGCCCTGATGGCTTCCCGGTTTCTTCGCAGGGTCGAGGCTGCTTTAGATTCTGTATCTGCCGCATGGGATGACTTGATGGTCCCCTACAAGCAAAATAAGAACGTGGGAGAATTACTTGTTCTTCTGGATAAAGCTAGGGTCTACCGCACTGAGTATTCCGACCGCCTGACTTCAATTATTGAACAGGCCGAAACACAATTGACTGAAGTGAAAGTCCTGAATAGCAGTATTGCATACTTAGCGGTTGCTGCGACGGCTCGTCAGGCTCATGAGAACCTTACCTCGCAGCTTACTGAACTAGCCTCTCAACTTGAAGTTGCTGAGGCTGAGTTGGAAACTGTACGGCAAGAATTCGCGGCGAACGAAGCCAAGAAAATCAAGTCGGGGGCTTGTCCCAAGTGTGGAAAGTCCATGGAGCATGTATGTCAGTGAGCGTTTTTATTCAAGATCACGGTGGTGATTACAACTTCGACTACGATTTTGACACTCGCATCTTAGCTCGGAAGTTTGTTGGGTTTGTGCTTTCCTCGGGAGGTTACTGGTCTGGCAGCACCCCTCAGTGGCACGCCGGGATTATGGATGGCAACTTTTCGTGGGAGGGTACTGGAGATGTGTTCATCCCACTACACCGCATCGACCGTTTTGAACTGACTGAACATGAGGATGAAAAGTAATGTCAGACCTTTCAATTCAAGACAGACTGCGTACGGCACAGGCAAAAGTCAAGGCGCTCAACTCTAATCGAGAAAAGATCATCGGTGACGCCCGTGTTGAGGAACAGCAGTTGAAACAGGCATACAGCAATCTCAAGGACTCAGGAATTGAGAACCCGGAGAATTTGACTATCAAAGAGTTGAGGACTTTGGAAGTTTCTTCCAAGGCCCAACTTGAAGAGAAACTCGTCGCGGTCGAAGACCAACTGGCGAAGGGTGAAGAACTAATGCAGAAGTACAACGAATTGCAGGAGACTACGTAATGGAATTCACAGACATTCAATGGAAAAAGACGGTTGAAGGCAACTATGATGTTCAACTGATTTACAACAACACCATCGTTGCAACCATTAACTTTCCGACTGAGACTCTCGCGGCTGAATATGTTGACATCAAGCGGAAGTTGAAAGCGCACGCCGAGGCTTTGATTGCTGAAGTCACCGCCAACCTGACCAAAGAAGTCGAGCAATTGAAGACGACAAAGGCGGGGGCCATCGCGGCGTCCCTCATTGAGGACTTGACTGGCGGCAACGTGACTGACACTCCACCCTCCAAGGCTGACCTGCAAAACAAGGTCGAGACGTTCACTGCCAACGTGAAGAATCGGATTGAGAAGGCTGCTCACATTGATACGTCCGCTAAGGTTGGTAAGGAAACCATTATCGACACTTCGGCCAAGGTTGGCAAGGATATTGTCATCGACACGTCAGCCAAGGTTGTCGTGCCGGAGTAAGGAAGGACACTATGAAAGCTGTATACGAAATAGTGGTTTCAAACGGACTGTTCTCCACAGAGAAGTGGCTGTTCACTTGTGATTCATTGCAAGTGGCAGTTGAGAGGGCACAAAAGAAACTGAATCGTGCTCCACGATTTTACGAGAACTACGTAATCACCCGTGCCTCTACTGTCAATGGGAGTTTCATAAACTAAGATGAAATGCCCTGCGTGTGTTGAGGAAGGTAAGACAAGTCGGTGGTACCCACCGGAGTGGTGGGATTCAACCTGTATGGGGTTTGAGACCTACTATGACGAGGAAGGCAAGTATCACCGGCACGATCCGAACTCATCGTGGTCGAATGCAAGTTGTAGCAACGGTCATCGGTTCTTCGTTAGGTCAAGCAGTCGTTGCAACAACTGTGACTTTGGCAGCAAAGGCAAGATGACGTTGGACAATGAAGACAAGGCTCTCAGAGTCGATTACTACATGAATGAGAGCGGAGAATGGGAGAGGGAACTTGCCGCAGCCACTGGGTAAACTCATTTATGTCGCTAGTCCTTACACCAGCCCCATTCGGGCGGTTGAAGAGACACGCAACATCAACGTTGCTGTCGCCATGGGCTGGCTCATGAATGAATACCCGGACCTTTCGTTTTTCTCTCCTATTTGTCACACGCATCCAATTGCTACTTTGTGCAAGCTTCCCGGTCATTGGGAGTATTGGAAGAGATACGATGAGGCCATGCTCTCACGCTGCCAAGAAATTTGGATTCTGTGTTTAGACGGCGTGGAAGAGTCCAAGGGTGTGAACGCCGAGATAGAACTTGCCAAAAAACTTGGCGTGGATTTGTGGTATCTCTATCCGCAAGATGACGGGAGTTATGCACGAGTCGGGTGGGGCTTTGCTAGTCCCGAGGTCAGATAATGAGTCATCGGTTACGCATCTCGGCTTCCAAGAAACTCGATATTATTGAGCATTCTCTTGCAGAATATGAAGACATGAAGGCTCACTTGGAGACCTGCACTATATGTAACGATGAGGCAGGAATCTGTGAGTCGGGGCAGGAGATTTGGAGCCGTGTTAAAGAGGCCCAAGGGCGGCTACGACAAATAGGGTTTGAACAGTGAAGACAATCAAGCTGAATCATGACAAAGTGAATTTCGTGTACAGCACTGACTGGCACGCTTCCACTAAACCCCCCGGTCGCCGTCAGGATGATTATCAAAGTGCCATCCTAAATAAGGTGCAGTTTGTCTGCGACCTTGCACACAAGATACACGCTGTTGGTCTATGCGGCGGCGATGTCTTCCACGTAAAGAATCCCAAGTCTCAAGCTAATGGCTTTTCCCTGCTGTTCCCCCTGCTTCGGCTGCTCCGAAAATTTCCAACTGGTCAGGTCTACGGCTCTATTGGTAATCACGACCTGACGTACGACCGTATGGATTCTCTCTCCCATCAACCGCTGGGTATTCTTGTCGCTGCTGGGGCATACTACAACCTCAATGATGAGCCAGTGTTGTTTGTTAATGAAGACGAGAGCGTAAAGGTGCTCGTGGAAACCTTTCCTTACGCGCACACAGGCGCGGAGGCATTGTCTATTCTCCAAGCAACTGGCAAGCGCCCACCTGAGGCTCAGTATCGAATCGGTATCGTACACGCTTATGGAGAGCCGGGTAATGGCGGCGGCATGTTCGGTGAAGCCATCGGGTACAATCAGGTGGAGGATTTGGATTACGATTTCTTCCTGTGGGGTCATGACCACTCACGGCACGAGACGATTGAAGTTGGGAACATCACCCACGTTAATCTTGGTTCTCTCGCTCGGGCTGCGTACGATTACGACGAGATAGATCGTCCGGTTGTCGCCACCATCCTTTCCTTTGCTACAGACGGCATCCGTTACAAGGAAAAAGAAATTCCCGTTAGCCCATTGAACATTGCGTTCAAGGCAGTGGATAAGCCTGTAGAGGATGTTTCCAAATCAGATGAAATCAAAGAGTTTTTCATCGCGATGGATGAACAGGTAAGCGATATTGAAGCCACTGACCCCGGTGAGGTTCTCAAACTACTCTGCCCTCCAGATGAACAGCCGCTATTGAATCTCGTGAAGGAGTTGTGTGAACTATGACGCACATCGTGGACGTACAAGACAAAATCAACAAGATGCTTGAAGAAGAGTCTCGACGCCCATCAACCACTCCACCCGAAGGATACGAATTCATGAACACCAAGGTGAAATTCAAGCCGCTGCCTAACCTTGTTGGTATAAAGATTAACCAAGAAGATTTGGAGGCCGAGATTATTGGTACTTACGAAAACCCAATATTGAAAGTCACACGAGTCGGACCTCACGAATGTGGAAGCCTTGGTCGTTATTTTTTCGCGGGGGTTGAATACCCCCTTGAGACAAATGAGGTTGATGGGTATCCTCTGGTGTATCACGTACCTGAGGAATGGCTGAAGCGCGGCGGCAATTCCTGTTGCCCGGTTTATGTCAACAAAGACGCTGATGGCAAATTGTATGTTGATGTGGAGATTGATAGTTGAGCAACCTTGTTGACATCTACTCGCCGACTGCCAACATGTACGGCTGTGAACCTTGTCCCAAGTGCGGCAGCAAATATCGCTGTGTGTTCAATGAGAAGCCCGGTATCATTCAATGTGACCACTGTGGATACGATGAAAAAGCTGAGTACAAGGAAGAAGACTTGTACGCCGAAGAAGAACCATTCTTCCGGCGATTGGATAGAATGAATGACTAATTGTCGAGAGCATGTCAATCGTGATGGAACAGGGTATGGAGAGCATAAGTGGGGGTTTTCCTGCGCTTTGCTTAAGGGGCACAAAGGCGAACACAATCCCTATCCAGAAGTTTCGCGTCAAGGTGTGACCCCCTCAGATGAGTTGGTGTCCATCAAAAGCAAAATCAAAAGAGCGAATGAGAAATTGTCAACCCTCCGTGCCGCTGAGAATGAAGCCTCCAAAGCCACACTGGTCACTTGTCTAGGGTGGTCAATTGATGGGGGCAGTGGGAACTGGAGCGGCTGTGGGACTCAGTTTCCTGTTAATCAATTGACCTACATCCAAACCCATTGGTACACCCGTCCTTACAGTTGCAACGAGGGTGACTATTGGAATTTGGGGGAGGGGCAATTCAAATGCCCTGCGTGTGGTCATATCAACCGGCTCTATGAACGCCCCGAAGTCGCGGCCCTTAAACAATTCTTCGTCAAGGTTGAAGACACGTATGACAGATAACATTTTGTGACTTTTACTCTCCTTGTTGTAGGAGAGTAAAATGATACGTCCAGTCAAAAGTACACTAGTGGGTAAGCGGTTTGGTAGATTGGCTGTAGTCGAACGCTTGCATGGGGTTTCCTCAAAGCAAAGACCGATAATCCTGTATCGTTGCGTTTGTGATTGTGGGATTGAAGTAGTGAAGCCCTATGCCAATCTCTACAGTGGAAACACTAGAAGCTGTGGTTGTTTTTCAATGGAGTTAAAACGGGCTCGAAAGTTGTCCGATGAAGATATTCGTCTTCATGAAATCGGTAGGTACTACCGCAGAAATGCTAAGATAGCAAAGCACGAGTGGGCGTTGACAGAGGGCCAGCTAAGGTCTATCGTTTCTCAACCTTGTACGTATTGTGGATATGGTATAGGGGGCTACATCGGGGTTGACCGAGTGGATAGTTCTAAAGGATACCATTTGCCAAATGTGGTGCCCTGCTGTAAAATATGTAATCAAGCGAAGAGTACCCAAACCATAGAAGAGTTTAAGGGGTGGGTACAACGAGTACACCAACATTTACGATTAGGAGCAAACGGTGAACATCCTTAAGGGATTCCCTAACATTTTTTTTTTAGGAGCGATGACCACCTTGACCACGAGTTCTTCATCCGAGGAATTCCCGGTCAGCGTGTGCCTCGTCCGATGTTCACGACTGTGGAAGAGATGAATGAGTGTATTATCTCCCGCCATAATGAGCGTGTGCGGAAGGGCGACCTTGTGTATGACCTCGGCGACATTTTTGTGAAGAGCACACTCGAAAAGGCACTCGCTTATCGTCGCCGGATGAATGGTCAGTTCTTTGCAATCAAAGGCAACCACGACCAAGTTCTGGAAAAGATGGCGAAGGACGACGGCGCATACACTGCCAACCACTTCGAGATTTCTCCTGACTATATTGCTCAACGGCTGGTGCAAGAGCACCTGTACGTTTGGTATCGTTCGCTTGAGGAAATCACCCTCGGCGCACCATACTTTGAGGGGGACAAGCAGCTTATTGCTCTTTGCCACTACGCTATGCGGGTGTGGAAGAATTCTTTCCACGGCTCGTGGCATCTGTACGGGCACAGCCATGGGATGCTGCCTGAAATTCCTGAATCCCTCTCGTTCGACGTGGGTGTGGATTGTTGGGATTTCTACCCGGTTAGCATCGAGGAAGTGAAGGCTAAGATGGCTACCAAGATGCCAGCATGGGAGGCTTACCGCGAGTCTTTGAAGGGCTCGGGGAGGGTAGAGTAATGAGCCTTCTGAGTTGGGGAAATGACGACCAAAGCAACATTTTTGAGGAACGCAATCAGCGGGAGCGTTTGCAAAAATTGGAAGCGTTCTACCGGGCTGTGGCCGACCTAACGGTGAATCACGATACGCTTGTGTCTGGTGACGAAGAATACGCCGTGGTCTACCCAAACAAATTGGGCAAGGCGCTTGAAAAAGTTGACCCGGAGTGGTACAACAACACCTAACTACAGTATTAGGGTCTGGAGGATTGCATGTCCCTAGACCCTACTGTCATTCAACAATTACCTACAGCTACTGAAGATTCGACTGATGTCGGTCGTGCGGTAGTAGAGTATCTTACAGCACCGATGGGGCCGTGCCCGAGACTGCCTGAGGTTGCCGCCGACCATGAATCCCGTATCGCCTTCGGCGAGAAGAAATATGGTCAACGCTTAAAAATCAACAACGGTCGCAACGCCGCGATGGATTCCTATCAGGAACTCCTTGATTACTTAAGCTATGGGATGCAAGCCTACCTTGAAACCGGCGATAGGTTTTATCTCAACACTTTCAACATCGTTGCATCTATCGCGGATGAGATACGGATTCGTTTGAATGGGTAACTCATACAAGAAAAAGATAGCTGCAAGAAAGAAGACAACCGAAGAGGAAGAGATTGAGGTTCCACACCACTCTCCTGCCCGTCTCGGTGTTTTGAAGGTCGTACCGAAGACTGTCAATCAAAGAGCGTACCTCGATGCTATTGAGGCTGCGAATATGGTCTTCGCTATCGGACCGGCTGGCACCGGGAAGACATTCCTCGCAGTCGCCAAGGCCGTGCAGTGGTTAGCTCACAGGGAGAACCGCCTCGTCCTCGTCCGTCCTGCTGTTGAGGCTGGTGAGAAACTTGGCTTCCTCCCCGGCACCATGCAGGAGAAGGTTGACCCCTACCTCCGCCCTATCTATGACGCTCTCTATGCCATGATGCCGCCACAACAGGTTGAGCACTACATCGACAATGGCAAGATTGAAATCGCTGCGTTGGCATTCATGCGTGGTCGCACGTTGAGCAATAGTTTTGTCATCTTCGATGAGGCGCAAAACAGCACTAAAGAACAAATGAAGATGATGCTCACTCGCATTGGTGAGAACTCCAAGATGGTCATCAATGGCGATGTGACACAAATTGACCCGCCGCTTCAGGAAGGGGAGGGTCGCTATCAATCCGGGCTCCTTCATGCGGAAAAGATTTTGGAGGGGCGCTCGAACAACATCCTTTTTCAGTATTTTGAAGAAGAGGATATTGTTCGTCACCCGCTTGTGCAGGAGATTTGCCGTCTGTATGACGAAGAGAAGGAAGAAGAGTAGCATGGTGTATTTTATTGCAGACATCAAATCTGAAGCCATCAAAATTGGGCACAGCAATGACCCCAAGAAACGACTTGCTGAGTTAAGGGTGGGGAATCCAAATGAACTGGTTCTTGCGGGTATCATGGAGGGTGACGAAGCTGAAGAAAAAGTCCTCCATGAACGATTCAAAGATTTGCACATCCGCTAAGGGTAGAGCTAAAAAGAAAAACATACCCTTTGATATTCAGGTAGGAGATATTGAAATTCCTCTTGTCTGTCCTCTAATGGGCATCCCATTGCAAGTAGGTGTGGGCGTTTTTACGGACGCCAGCCCGACACTTGATAGGAAGACCCCGGTATTGGGTTATGTCAAGGGTAATGTTTGGGTGATTAGCTTTAGGGCAAACAACTTAAAGAGGGATGCTAAAACCAAAGAACTCGAACAGTTAGTGATGGGGCTGAAACAAAATGGGATTGAATGAAATGCAAGAAGTCTATCAACGGGTAGCAGATGCGTTTGCTATTAGAGTCCATGAAGTGTTCTTGAGCGAAGAGTCTATGCAAACTGAATTTCGCAAAACTTTTGAACATCTCGATTTTGATAGAACGGCACACGGTTCCACCCTGCTCTCAAAAATGTTTCGTGATTGCTGGCAATCCTCTGGACCAGAGATTAAATCGGAGCCAACCGGCTATGACAAGCTGGCGGTGCTCCGTTGTCTCTACCATCAACTTGATTACGCCCTGTTCACTCAAGTGCTCCTCAACCTTCAGTCGTACACTGGCATGGCATATCTCACCAAGGACGCAGCCGATGAGATGGACAAACTGAAGGCTGCGTGGCCGAAGGATGCCAAGCTAAACCCGTTCGAGCCCAAAGCCAAGATGGTAAAGAATGCGGCGACAGATGAGGAAAAGCAGCACAACAATATCCTCAGCACGTTGAAGTCTTTGAAAATCATCTCACAGTTCACTCCACAGGTAAGCTTTCGCCTCTCACCAATCGGCACCACCCCGGCGTTCGCCGATAGTCGCAATGTTTCCATGATTGGCGTCGGTGGGGATAAATATCTGCGGACACTGCCCAATCTCAAGGCGTTCTACATTCACTGGGCTCCGGGTACATCACCAGCCATGGGGAAGCCCCAATATAGGATTGACCCTCGCCCCGGTGAGGTTGGTACCTGCTTTAGCGTTGAAGGAATTCCTTACACCTTCTTCTCTAAATCAGGGGGTGACATCCTTCAAGAGGTCCTTTTCGCTCGGAAGATTATGGCTGAGGTCTTCGCGGCTCATGACATTACATCGGAGATGTGCATCATGATCCCCCGCATGAATTCAGTGTTAATTGTGACCGACCAATACGGGTTGCACCTGAAGCGGGCCTTTGAAAAGCTGAAAGCACAGTACCCAAATCTGGAACTCGCGGAAGGGGTTAGAGAATGAGAAACATGGCTCTGTATATCTCGGTGTTTTTGTGTGGCGCTGGTTTGATTGTATTGTCAAACGGGCACCCAGTTATGTCAGGCATTGAGTTTGTCATGGCTGGATACTGTTTTTGGGTCTGGAGAAGATACCGACTATAGAATCACTAAGTGAGGAGGTAAGACACATGGGCATTTTTGGCAAAAAGAACAAGAAGAGCAAGAATCCGCCTGTTGATGCGCCCCCGGCTTCTAGTTCAAAGGTGGACGATGTTGAATACTGGGAAACCATCGCCTACGGTTGGATTTGTGATGCGGACAGTGAAGAAGCTAGGGAACGTGCATGGGCTCGGTTCGTTCAAGCATACCCTGAGCACGCTGAAGTAATCTGTGAAGATTTCTGGCGTCACATTCATCACACGGAATGGCATCACAAGCACCATCACCATCACCACCATCACCCCTATTGCTAGGGTTCACTCACACGTCTTGTACGTGAAAAGGCCACCCGGATTTGGGTGGCCTCACTGTTTGTGGGGTTAGTTGATTTGCGATAGGTCGGTTTGAAGTTGGGCGAGAGCGAAGCCCTGCACGTCTACACCTTTGGGGTTTATCCAATCCTGTGAAAGGATGCAGTGTGCCTCATCTACAAACATGTCCCAGTAAGCCCATGTCATCTTGTAGATGCTGCCCCACGAGATGAAGGTTACTCCAACGCTGTCATAACCGCAGACGAACACACAGTGCCCACCATCAATGTTGGCATCCTGACCGGCTGTGGGGACTTCCCAAAGCGTCGGGATGGCACTCATAATGTAGTTCGGCACATTCATTCCAATGTAGACGCCACCGAAAAGATAGATGGCTTGCATGATTTCGGTGTGGTTGTAAACGTGCGGGTCGGCGTAAGCGATGAGTTTGTGACCTGCGAAACCGCTCTTCTTCCAATCGTTGAGCACATCGAGTTCGATGCCCCCGTTGTCGGTTGAAGAATCACCGTTCACATATCCGTCCCACTGTTCGTAGTATTGGAGAACGGTTGAGTCAGGTACGGTAACCTCACCGCCGACTTCTGCACTCCAGACTTGCACTGCGTGGGCCGCTCCAGCAATTGTGCAGCAACCGAGGGTATCATTCAGCATCATCCCCCACGATGTAATGCCTTTTGTCCAGTCCACCGAAGGTGGGGGCGGGGCGAGGGTCTTCATATAAGGGGATAGTTTCAGAGTGCGTGAGTCCGTTTTAACGGCCTTCCGGCCTAGCTTCAAGTTTGCCATTTTGTGTTGTCCTTTCGTTAGGTAATTTGAGACAGGTCTGTTTGTAGTTGTGCAAGATTAAACCCCTTCACTGTTACTCCCTTGGTGGTTATCCAATTTGGTGCGAGAAGGCAATGTGCTTCATCCACAAACATGTCCCAAAAAGCCCACGTCATTTTGTAGACACCACCCCATGAAATGAATGTCACCCCAACATTGTTATAGGCAGCAGCGAACACACAATGACCACCAGCGATGGTTGTGTCATCCCCGGCTTTGGGAGTGTTCCAAAGTGTTGGAATCGTGTCACCGTTCATGATGTAGTTGGGGACGTTCATCCCGATATAGACACCACCGAAGAGATATATCGCTTGCATGACCTCAGTGTGGTTAGTGACCACCGGGTCAGCAAAGGCGGTTAGCATGTGACCATGGAATCCTTGGGCTTTCCAGTTGTTGAGAACGTCAAGGCAAATTCCACCGTTGTCCGTTGAGGTATTTCCGAGTACATATCCATCCCACTGTTCGTAGTATTGGAGTATGACTGAATCGGCTACAGTTATTTCTCTGTCTCCTGCCGTTCCGCTCCACACTTGAACCGCATGACCTACAGCGGCGATGGTGCAATCCCCGAGGCCATCAGAGGGAACTCCAGCCGGAGCGTTGGAGTCGGGACCGTTGAGCATCATGCCCCACGATTTGACGCCCCTCAGCCAATCTACCAGTGATGGCGGTGGAGCAAGCGTCTTCATGTAAGGAGCTAGTTTCAGAGTTCTTGAGTCGGTTTTTACAGCCTTTCGACCGAGTTTCATCAGTGGCATAGGTTCCTCCTACAGAGAGGAAAGGAAATTCAAAAATAAATTGAAAAACAGTTGCCAAAAAACCAACTTCCGGGGTATTATGTAGATGAGGACATTTATGAACCGCCTGTCGAACAACTCGAACCTGTCCCTAAGCCTGTATTACTTGCTTAGCGACGGCTCCGTGTCCGATGGGCTTCACGAGTAAACACTCGATAGTCCGAAGGATTACGAAGCCGCCCCCGAGTTGGGCGGCTTTTGTTTTGTTTGAAAATGCGTTCGCGGTCACGATGGCGGAGTGGCATTCGGCTGTAACCCGAAGACCCAAAGCGGTGAACACAACAGGTTCGAATCCTGTCGGACGCACCAAAGTTTGCATGGATGAGTGAGTGGTTAAAACTAGGAGTCTGTAAAACTCCCGCTCCTTGGGGCTACGTAGGTTCGAATCCTACTCCATGCACATTCGTGACTATCAGTATCTTATGTAGAGGGTACTGATAGGTTCATGACATACTATACCGTGTACAAAACGGTAAACTTGCTTAACGGTAAGTTCTACTTCGGGGTTCACAAGACCGAGAATCCCGATGATGGGTACCTCGGTTCTGGTACATACATCAAACGAGCCGTTGCGAAATATGGAGAACAAAACTTCCGCAAGGAAGTCCTGTTCATTTACCTCGATGCTGAGTCAGCATTTGGTAAAGAGGATGAATTGATTCAATGTTGGCGATGGCATCCACTTTGCATGAATCTTCGTAAAGGTGGTTCAGGTGGGTTTGATTACATCAACCGGGAAGGATTGGCGGACTATGTTAATGCAGCTAAGGTATCGCATAGTCCTCAGAGTCATCGAGACCCTCAACATTATAAAATGATGAGTGATGTTCGGGCAAAGCAGATTCAAGAACACGGCGTTGAACCTGAAGTATCAGCCAAAATTTCGGGGGCCACTAAGCGCACTTGGACTGGAAGAAAACATAGACCTGAGACTAAAGCGAAAATGGCATTAACAGACAGAGCAGGAGAGAAAAACTCACAGTATGGGACCTGCTGGATTACGGATGGTGGAAAAGCCATCAAGGTTAAACAAGATGATTTGACCCCTTACATTTTGAATGGTTGGAGAAGGGGTAGAATTTAGATGTGCCCTCGTGGTGGAACGGCAGACACGCATGGTTCAGGTCCATGTCCCGGCAACGGGGTGGAGGTTCAAATCCTCTCGGGGGCACCAAGGAAATCGAAATGGAAGTTGTTCAAACATTGCTTCATCAACGCAAGGAAAAAGGTATTCACGCACAGATTGCTTGGATTCCGGTAGACCCCCGAGTGAAAAAGGGCTCCGTGATTACACTCAAGGACAATCCTGAAAGTGGTGAATGGCGGGTTGCGGAACTGTACGTCACAAGACAGCAGTCGGAAGACATTGAGCATCGCAAGTGGGGTCTCGATCTTCCGAAAAGTCAACGAACCGAGAGGTAAGATTCACTCATACTCGTCCGGTTACTGCACATGAGCCGGTAGGAGTGCGAAGAACCCGCAGTTGAGTACGGAGAACTGGCGTGCAGCCGACGTGGATTAACTTCGACTATGAGTGATTGAATTTGGCCGGGTAGCGCAATTGGCAGGAGGCGACGGTCTCAAAAACCGTACAGTGTGGGTTCGAATCCCATCCCGGCTACCAATTATGGCATAGGCACATTTATTGCCTTAAAAATATGTCATGCTCAAACGGATACTTACTGTGGCAAAAATGTGAAGCACTAACATGCGTGAGTGATGCAATTTTCGGCAGACATCTCATACTCAGAATATGAGTTTTTGCAGGTTCGAGTCCTGTCTCACGCACCAACAATTTATTGGGCGAGTACGCAAACTTAGGTAAAGCGGCAGTCCTGAGAAGGCTGTGATGTTGTTTGTGGGTTCGACTCCCATCTCGCCCACCAAATTTTGAGTATTAAGCTGCATGGCAAAAGCAGCAAAGGCAAAACTGAAACGTCCCTTCTCTTTCTATAGAGGCTCCAACATCTTTCAACCATTCAGCTACCAGTCTCAGGACGCTAGCTAATAAAGAGATGGTAACGGAGCCTCTTAAAAGGAGAATATCTCCTCAGAGATTGCCGCATGGCTATTGGAGTGGGCTCGGAATTTGCTCTTGCGGGGGACAACTACTGTGAGACTCATTGTAAGGTAGTACACGGAAACATTCACAGACGGTTTGGTCGCCTACGTTGAGCGTTTACGTTGATCCTATCCGCGAAGTAGAGTATGGCCGGTGGAGGTACGCTTGCCACATGATTGCGGATACGGTAGAAGAATTGCACACCATGGCTTCGGCTATCGGTATGCGTAGTGAGTGGTTCCAACCAAAGTCCTTTCCGCATTATGACCTTTTGAGGTTCAGACGCGAAGCAGCGGTGAGGCTCGGAGCCATAGAATTGGATAAGCGCCCGTTTATCCAGAAGCTTCGCGAAATACGTGCCCGGATGGCGTAATTGGTAGCCGCGTACGGCTTAGAACCGTATGCTGAAAGGCGTGGGGGTTCGAGTCCCCCTCCGGGCACCAAAAAATTCTCCAAAATACTAGCCAAAACCCCCTACACCCCCGTATACTAGGGTTATGATTGGCGATATGAACAAGTCGATGGACCCCGTATTGCAGCGCCTTCTGTACGGTGTGATGGTGCTGTCGGCTATTGCGACCGTTGCTGTTTTCACGGTGGCGTTCTTGGTTCACGAAGGAATCATCCCCGTATCGTGGGTGATGTGAGGAGAATTATGAGCAGACTACTCCGAGTTGGCGATGTCTTTCTCATCGAGAAGGGGCAGACGCTGTATGCAGGTCGCAATGAGCAGGAAGTCGTTGCCGGTGAGCCCACGTGTCACGAAGTCATCAAGCCGGACGAAACGGTCGGTGAATCGAGGAGGTTGGCGCGCTACCTACCGTTCTGGGCGTAGCGTTCCAGTGTAGCAGGCGGCGGGTTTATATAAGTCCAAGCCGGAAACGGAGCGC
>Ga0181520_10002667_pt1 | contig 32725 bp, 21 predicted proteins | sample PEATcosm2014_Bin_29_FD_132451 | JGI IMG/M metagenome (GOLD analysis project Ga0181520, IMG submission 132451) | Peatland microbial communities from MTU Mesocosm Facility, Houghton, MI, USA - PEATcosm2014_Bin02_30_metaG | ecosystem: Environmental > Terrestrial > Soil > Wetlands > Peat | place...
CAGCTTCCTATGGCAATAGGAAAGCGTTCTCTATGGCACCATGCAAGTAACCCAACACCACTTCTCCCCCCATGAAACAGCCAGTTTCCAAGAACAAAATTCCGAATGCTGTTGAAGACGGGTTAGGGCAAAACGGAGTGAATTCCGTGCTACGGAGGGCTCTCGTGCCAGACTTTCCAATTCTCCTGGAATGGCTGGCACGATTTTTCACAGATCTGCGGAACGTGTGTTACCTACCCGGCCGACACGGCAATGCGCTGCGTCAATTGAAGCAGTTCCGCAAGGGCAGCCTCGATTTCGTCACACTGCTGGTCGCGTACGACCGTCTCCAGGAGCTTGGCGGGCTTGGTAAAGGCGGGGAATCCCGCCGTTCCTCCCGCGCCTTTGAGCCAGTGAGCCAATCGCGCCAGTTCCGGAAAATCGCGCGCGTCGGACGCTCGCCGCATCGCGGCGAGTTGTGTTTGCAGACGCTCGATGAATTCCTCGACGATCTCGCGGAAGTCGGGGTCTTCGGTCGGAAGGTCGGAGAAAATCGCAGCGCCGTTGACCTGGATTGGCGTTGGAGACGGCGAGACAGAACTCCTGCCGGCGGCCGGGATACCGGCGGCGCCAGGTTCGCAAGAGAGGTTGTCTGGCGAAGGCGATGGTGGATGCGGATTGCGCAGGACGTCCCCCAAGCTCTCTGCCACTGTGCGTATGAGCAGATCGGCGTCGATGGGCTTGGTGATGTAGCCCGAACATCCCGCGGCGAGGCATTTGTCCTGGTCGCCCTTCATGGCGTGCGCCGTCAGGGCGATGATCGGCACGGCAAGCCCCTGTTGGCGCAGGAGCGTCGTGGCCGCATAGCCGTCCATGACCGGCATTTGCATGTCCATGAGAATCAAGTCGAACGGTTCCCGCATGGCGAGGTCCGCACCGATGCGTCCGTTTTCGGCCATCGCGACCTGGGCGCCGGCCTTTTGCAACACCAGCCCGATCAGCTTGCGGTTCGTGTCGCCATCTTCCACAACAAGAATGCGCGCACCGCCGAGCGACGGTAGCGCCGTGTGATGTGGCTGCCGAGTGCTGCGCATGCCGTCCGCGGCCGGGGCCTCCAGGATGCGAACCTTGTCCAGCGGACCCGTGGCAATCGTCACCGTAAAAGTACTGCCCCGGCCAACCTCGCTGGCAACCTCGATGCCGCCGCCGAGGGCCTGGGCGATACGGCGGCTGATGGTCAACCCCAGCCCCGTGCCGCCGAATTGACGGGTCACGGAGTTGTCGGCCTGGACGAATGGATCGAAAATCGCGTTGAATTTGTCTGCCGGGATGCCGACACCCGTATCGATCACCTGGAGCACGAGTTGCGGAGCGCCCCCGTCTTGCAGGAGTTCGGCGGCAATTCGCACGCCGCCCGTCTTGGTGAACTTGATGGCGTTGCTGACCAGGTTCATCAGCAACTGACGCAGGCGGGCTGGGTCGGTGCAGATGGTTTCCGGCACTCCGCTACCCCAGTCGTAATCCAGCGTGAGGTTCTTTTCCAGGGCCTTGACCCGCATAACGGAAACGACTTCGCTGATGACTTCCTGCGGCGAACAGTGGATCTGCTCAAGCTCCAACCGATCGGCTTCGATCTTCGACAGGTCGAGAATGTCATTGATCAGGCTGAGAAGCAGTTTGCCGCTGGTCGAGACGGTCCGTAGATAGTCGTCGCGCTCCGCCGCATCGCACTGGTCGCCGCTTTTGCAGAGCAACTCGGTGAAGCCGATGATCGCATTAAGCGGCGTGCGAATTTCATGGCTCATGTTGGCCAGGAACCGGCTCTTGGCCACGTTTGCCGCTTCGGCGTCCTGCCGCGCCACTTTGAGCACTTGGTTCAGCTCTTGCAGTTCCGCAACCATGCGTTCCGATTCATTACGGCTGATCTCCGCCTGCTCGACGCGCTGCTCCAATTGCTCTTGAGACGACTTCAGATCCTGGGTCATGCGATTGAAGGCGATGGCAAGCTGCGCCAGCTCGTCCTGGCTGTCGATCGCCAGCACACAGTCCAGGTTCCCGGCCGCCACGCTCTCCGTGGCTGCAACCATCTTCCGTAGCGGCGCGGTAATGATCCGGCGCAACAGCATCCAGAGCGCGCATCCGAGGCTTGCTATCAGCAGGGCAACGATGGCAGCGTTGGCGGCCAGGATGCGGCGGCCGACGCCCTCGGCGTCACCGCTGCCGACCTCCAACCAAAAGCTATAGGAACCGAGCGACTGATCGGCTTCAAGCGGCACGATGACCAGATGAAGCTTGCGTTCGGGCACGTACAGCGAATTCTCGCCACGCACGGGGAAAGGCAGGCTCGGGCCGGGAAAGATATCACGGATATCTCGACCCCAACATTCGTTTTTGCTGGAGGCATGCACCGTCCCGTCCGGCCGTACGATGAACCAGCTCTTGATGTTTTCGGAATCGTTCAGCGATTTGAGCATCTCGTAGGGCATGTCCTGCGCCGTCAACCCGGCGGCGACGTCCTTGGCCACCATGCGAGCCAACATTAGATTCGTACGAACGCTATCGGTCTGAACGCGGTTCTCTTCGCGATGAGAAAGGTGATAGACCAGCGCTACGTTCGCGATGATCACCAGCGTGATAATCACGCCGAAAATCTTGCCGAAGAGCCCGACACGCTTCTGACGCAGGAACATTCTATTCTCGCAAGGGCTGAAAACCTACCAGAGAACCGATTGTGAGTCGCTTTCATCCCGACTCATCTCAGGGGTCTCCAACGGATTCTATGGTTTTCCGACAACGACTAAGGACTCGGCCAGGTGGGCATTGACGGCGTGAAAGCCCGGCAGGGGGCCTTGCTCGCCGATCGTAATCACTCCCAGGAAGGGGGCGTCACCCAGCGCGCTGCGGGTCAGCAGGGGCAGCTTGGGCAGCTCCGATTCGGGCACAACTTTGCTGGCCAGTTTACAGAAAAACATGACGCCGAACTCTGCCTGGCTCTCGCGGATGCCGCCCTGGATCATGGCTACGTGCGGGGCGCGCTCGGCACGGTTGAGCATGGTCTGCCAATTGCCCGACAACAGGCGGATCTTGCTGCCCTGCTCGATGCCCACGTGTACTTGCAGGGTCTTGGTCGCCAGACTCTCCTGGCTGGGCACGATGCGGGAAATCACGTAGTTGATCTGGCCATGCTGGCCCTTGATTTCCTTGGCGGGCGGATGGAGCGCGGTGAACATGGGAGCATCCGCCAGACCCTTCCTTTGGATCGTCTCGTAGAGTTTGCCGCCGAGCCAGCGGTCGTAGACGTCCAGGGCCGGTTCGTTATCGATCTCGTAGATCGTCTTGGCTTGTGAGCGCGTGACCACGCCTTCCTTGTCGGTGACCCGAAAACCGGACTCGAAGGCCCAACCGACCTTCCGCTCGGTAAAGATGGCCGTCAACACGAGGCCATTTCGGAATACCTCGTTCTTGGTGAACTGCCGCCACTTGCCGTCCTGGATCTCGTCCCCCGCATTGCCGCCCAAGACTGGCGTGTTTTCGCCGACCACCGCTGCGATTCCCTGGATTACTTTCGCTTCGTCGCCCTTGAGAATCGTGCCGGTCATGAGCACGATGTTCGGCGGCGCGCTACCGGCGGGACCCGCATCGCGAATCGCCCGCCGCATCGCCTCGCTGCCGGCCTCTTCGAGTGTCGCGAAATCGCTCAGCTTTACGCCGGCGACGCCGTATCGCATGTCCGCTCCACTGGCCACAGCCAGCAGTCCTAGAGCGCCGTTGGGGCCGCGGTGGAAGCCTTCGTTCGTCATCACGCCGATGGAGGAAGTGAGCCCATGAATCTTCGCTTTTTGGCCGAACTGTTTCTTCACCTCGTCGAGAATCACGGCGGTGTCGTAATGCACGGTCGGGGCCACGAACAGATAGGAGACAGTCTCGCCGTTCAGTGTTGCAAGGGCCTTCTGGGCGGCCTCGATGACCGCTTGGCGGGGATCGGCCGCAGTGCTCCAGCCACAGGCTACGTGCTTGCTGGGAGTCTGCGGGCTGTGCTCAAGTAGTGCGGCCCCTGTTGTCGCGTCCGGCAGCGATGTCTCTCGATTGCGAGCATAAAAAGCCCCAAGACCAGCGACGGCAACGATGGCAAGTAGTATTGCGCTAAGCGACTTACTCTTCCATTTCTTATTCACAGCGGTGCTCTCTCCCTCAATTGACACCGGAAGACGAGCACAAGGAAGAATCTCCTCTTGGTCGGACGCGCACACTCTGGGTACGACCGCTTGACTCGACCGCCAATGTTTGTATTGAAACATAGGTCTTGATTTGCTGTTGTGCATAGCCGGATTGGTTGGAATCGTACGGAGCAGGGTCTGCGGCATCTCCGGCCCTTGGCGATTGAAACGATACAGTCGGCATTCTCGCTACGTCCTTGCTAAACGGCGTCTTCTCCATTTTTCCGGACAGCAAGACTTAGGAGCCGTTAAGAAACAAGTTGCTCGATCGTTGTAGGACGGATTGCCAATCCGTCTCGAAAAACACAACGGATTGGCAATCCGTCCTACGAATAACCTGTCCAATTTATTATTTTCAACGGCGCGTTAGTGACGGAAAATCTAACCTATTTTTTCCTAGCAGTACATTGGCCATCTTTATTTGGGGGAGACCCTGTGATGCAAGACATCGATCTGCAATCGCCGCTTAGCCAGACACAACGGGAGACCGACTGGCGCCGAAACGTGACGAATACCGCAAGCGAGACGTCGACGACGCCTGTGCCCTTCCGGCCCAGCGCGGTTGCCGGGACGCTGAGCCAAGCGGCCAAAGTAATGATCGTCGACGATGAACCGGTGAACGTCAAAGTCGTGCAAAAGTACCTCAAACTTGCCGGGTATCAGCATTTCGTGACGAGCACCGATCCACGGCCGGTCATGGAGTTGGTCTCCAGCGAAATGCCGGATGTCATCCTGATCGACGTCATGATGCCCTTCGTCAGCGGACTGCAAATCTTGGGAAGGTTGCGCGAGGACGAACGTCTGGTGCATATTCCCTCGATTGTGTTGACCGCGTCCGACAATGAGCAGACGAAGATGGAGGCATTGGAGTTGGGGGCAACGGATTTCCTGGGCAAGCCGGTGAACTCCGCCGAGTTGATTGTCCGCGTGCGCAACGCCTTGTTGGTCAAGGCGCACCACGACCACCTGAAGAACTACGCCCGGGATCTGGAACTCCAGGTTCGTCACCGGACCGCGGAATTGGCCGCCTCGCGGCTGGAACTGATTCATTGCCTGGCCAGGACCGCGGAGTTCCGCGACAACGAGACGGGGCGGCACGTGGTGCGCGTGGGCCGTTACGCGGAGATCATCGCCCGGCAACTGGGCATGGACGAAGAGTCCATTGAGCTGATTGGCCACGCCGCACCGTTGCACGATATGGGCAAAGTCGGCATTCCTGACTGCGTCCTGCTCAAACCGGGCAAACTCCTCCCGGAGGAATTCGAGATTATGCAGAAACATAGCGTCTACGGCCATCACACCTTCGAGCCGTTGTCGGCTGACGAGTTGCGAACATTCAAGGCACACACGTTCATGGGCGAGATGATCATGGACGTGAGAAGCTCGCCGATCATCACCATGGCGGCCAAGATCGCCTTGACCCACCATGAGAAGTGGGACGGCACGGGATACCCGCTCGGTCTCAACGGTGAGGATATACCCTTGGCCGGCCGCATTACGGCGGTCGCCGACGTCTTCGACGCGCTCAGCAGTAAACGCCCATACAAACCAGCTTTCGAGTTGGAACGGTGTTTCCAGATCATGAAGGAAGGCCGTGGCACGCATTTTGATCCGAAGGTACTCGACGCATTCCTGGTTTGTCACGAGGCCGTTGCTCAAGTCCATACAGAACTTGCTGACGACGACTAAGAAACTTGCAAAACACAAATGCCACCGAATGATTTAGAGGAGTGCGTATGACACTGTTCCTTCTCTTACTGGCAAGTGCCATGGCCGCGACGTGTGTAGCGCTTGTCGCGGGATTCCGGCTCGGTCGCCGCTACCGTACTCCTGCACCGGAAAACTGCGGGAATCATCCTTCCCAGGCGCCCGAATGCCAGTCTGTCGTCGATGAACGGGGCCTGCCGACTGTGGCCGAAGCGGTGATCCCCCCACGCGAGCCGCTTCCGCAATCGATCATACCGGAAGTGTCTCTCGCAAAGCTTGCGGCCGACGGCAAGGTCATGATCGTTGACGATGAGCCGATCAACATCAAGGTGGTTCAGAAGTTCCTCAAGCTCGGCGGATATCAGCATATTGTCGGGGTGACCGATCCCCGGACCGTACTGAGCAGGATCGCGGCGGACCAACCCGATCTCGTGCTGCTGGACATCATGATGCCGGAGGTCAGCGGCATGGAACTCCTAGAGCAGATCCGCGCGATGGGAGAATGGGCCTATCTGCCGGTAATCATGGTCACGGCATCCGACAACGAGGAAACGAAGGTCCAGGCCCTGGACCTCGGCGCCACGGATTTCCTGGGCAAGCCCGTGAACAGCACGGAACTGATTCCCCGCGTGCGCAACGCCCTGCTGGTTAAGGCCAACCACGATTACCTGAAGCACTACGCCAAAGAGTTGGAGCGCCAGACCCGCCAACTGGAATCGCAAATCGCCCAGGCCCGCACCGACGTCCTGACGGGCCTGGCAAATCGTCGCGCGCTCGACGAAGAACTCGCGCGCCGGTCCTCGGAACTCCAACGTACCGGCTCGCCATTGTCCGTGATGCTGCTCGACGTGGACCACTTCAAGAGGTTCAATGACACGCACGGGCATCGTGCGGGTGACGAGGCGTTGCGAATCGTTGCCGCGGTGCTTCGCGGCGCCATGCGGCAGATGGACGTGGTGACCCGGTACGGTGGCGAAGAGTTCCTCGTGATTCTGCCCAGCACGGACATCGACTGCGCGACGATGGTGGCGGAGCGGACCAGGCAGGACATCGGCAAGACCGTTTTCCGCTACGACGGCAAGGATCTGTCGTTGACCGTAAGTATCGGGGTCGCCCAGTTTGCCTCCAACGAACACATGACACGAATGCTCGAGAGAGTCGATCGGGCCATGTATGCGTCGAAAGAGGCGGGCCGCAACCGGACCTATTGGCACGACGGACGAGCAACTCATCCGGCTCGTGAGGAACCCGCGGCGCTCCAGCCGGCGGAACCATCCCGGGCAACGCCCTTGTGGAAGGAAACCGGGCCGGAGCCTCCAACCCCGCCGGCTCTCGCTCCGGCCTCGCGGGAAACGCAAGCGGCGGGCCAGGAATCGCCCGAGTTGGCCGGATACCTTTGCGATCGGACGGCGTTCCTCTGGCACGTTCGCCAGCGAATTGCGGAATGGAAACGGGGTGGATCGGCCTTTTGCGTGTTGCTGGTTCAGGTCCAAGAGGATCAGCACGCCGCGGAAACATCCTCGCGGGAGGCCCGCGATAGCATGCCGCATCCGACCAGCCGCATTCTGACCACGGTCCTTAGGGAGATGGACTTGATCGGTCGATACGACGACGCCTGCTTCGGCTTGCTGCTGCCGCGCACCACGCTCCAAGATGGATTGAACGTGGCTGAACGTGTGCGGCAAAGTGTCGGCGTGGGCGATTCTGTCGTGAATTGCGCCCCGGTGGGAATCGCATTGACGGTTGGCGTTGCGGAAGTCGCCGAGGGCGACGACGTGGTTCGTCTCATACAGCGGGCCAACGCAGCCATGTCGCAGGCGGAGAAAGCGGGAGTCGGTTGTTGCCCTGGCCAGTGGGCGGACAGTCTTCAGTCTGTTGCCAAGTCTCCGACCTTGGAACTATGCACCGCGCTGAGCGCAACTGGACTTGGCGATGCTGTTCCGGTCGCGTAAAGCGCACTCAAATGAGCCGCTTTGCATTCCTCTTTCATGTGGCAAGGCGTAGGCCGCGAACGAGCACAGCGCAGTTCCGGCATGGGCGTCAGCAGCATTGGGAACGCCCATCGGCGGCAGCAGCCCACACTCCGTGTGCCGTCCGCCAAGTACGGCCTGTCATACGAAATGCGGTCGAAGAAGATTGACTGTAAGATCCCGGAGTGTTACAACAACCGGTCGAGGGGTTGCCTGGACCCTACCGTGGCGCAATCAATCATGGCTGAGAGGCTGAGTTCTAATAACGGAGAATGACGATGAAACGCAGAATTGCAATTCTGGCAGGCTTAGTGTTGGTTTCGGCCACGGCGTGTGCCCTGGCTCAAGGGCCGGGCGGAAAGCGTGGGTCCGATCAACGACGTCCGGGAGGATCGCTCGGTGTGTCGGAGACCAGGACGACTCCCAAAGACGACGTTGAGAAGAAACTTCTGGCCGCGATCGAAGACATCACGCAGAAGCAAGGATGGAAGCCGAACGTTCCGGTGCAGGACGGCCGCATGCTGCGGCTCCTAGCCGAGAGCAGTGGGGCCAAGACCGTGGTCGAGGTCGGCACGTCCAGCGGCATCTCCACCATCTGGTTGGCGATGGGCCTGCGCAAGACCGGCGGGAAAGTGATCACACACGAGATCAACCCGGACACGGTCAAAACCGCCCAGGAGAACTTCAAGACCGCTGGTGTCGCCGACATGATCACGATTGTCGAGGGCGATGCCCACGACAAGTTATTGGAATTGAAGGGGCCGATTGACATGGTCTTCATCGACGCAGACAAGGACGGCTATGCCGATTACCTCAAGAAGCTTCTGCCGCTGGTCCGGTCCGGCGGGCTGATCTGCGCCCACAACATTGACAAACTGCAAGGGAATCCCGAGTTCGTCAAGGGCATTACCACCAACCCCGAGTTGGAGACCGTGCTGTATACGACGGGCGCGGGAATGAGCGTGTCGCTGAAGAAACGGTGACGCGTCGGGATGAACGTGGGATTGAGTGGCTCTGGCGCCATGTGCGGTATGATTGTTGCCGCTTAGCGGCATGAAGTTGCCGACCCCTGCCCGGCAAGGCTGGGGTCTTGGGAATCCCGGTCTTGGGAATCCCACCCCGATCATTCCTCCCCTTCGAACTTCAACCCCGGAACGGCCGCGCGAAGCTTCTGCTTTCCCTGCGGTGTAATCCACGGACTGCGGATGTAGATCTTGCGCAGTTGCTTCAGGCCGGCAAGATGATCCAGTCCCGCGTTGGTCAAACGGTTATCGGTGATGACGAGTTCGCGAAGTTGCAATAGTCCGTCCAGGTGCTTCAGGTCTTCGTCGTGAAGGGGCAGGTTGCTCAGCGATAGCGACTCTAGCCGCGGCATGTTCTTCAAAACCTCCAGGCCCGGACCGCGGACATCGGTAAACGCCAGAGACAACTCGCGCAGTTCCGTCAAGCCGCGGAGGTGCCGCAATGCCGCATCGGTGATATGATTATTCATCAGGTTGAGCTTCTTCAGCCGCGTCAGTTCGGCCAGATTCTCCACGCGGGCGTCGTTCAAATCCGAGCTCTGCAGGTCGCGTTCTTGCAGCATTGGGTAGAACGCAATATGATAGCAGCCGTTATCCGTCAATGGGCAAAAGGAAAGCTGGAGCGCAACAATTGGTACCGCACCGTCGATAAACTCCATGTCCTCGTCGTTCAGCGTAATGCGAACTGCGAGTTGTTGCCTCAGGCCATAAAGGCGACGCAGCCCTGGGCCGCGAACGTGGCTTCCCATGAGATCCAGCCGCTTCAGGTTCTTGAGCCCCGCCAGCACCGCGATGCTCTCGTCGTCGACATACGTCTTGCTCAGGTCAAGCTCTTCCAGCAGGGAGAGATCCTTCAAATTGACAATGTCGCTGCCGCCGATGTTGTTTTCATGGAGGTCCAGTTCCCGCAGCAACGGAAGCTTGCTGATCCGCTCGACGTCGGAATCAGTCACGGCCTTTGACCAGAGATGAAGCCGCTCCAATCGTGAGAGGCTCCGAATCCCCTTGATTTCTCCGAAAGTCAGCGAATTACCATTGTCCCTATCGGCCGAGTCCATCAGTTCCAGTTCTCGCAGTGCCGTAAGCTTGTCGATGCGGAACACGACGGCTGGGCCAGAATTGATATTGAACAGGGTCAGTTTCTCAAGCTGAGATAGAGTCGCAATCTGATCCAAGGCCGCCGCAGGAAGCTCGGCGTTGTCGATCGTCAGCTCGAGCAAAGTCGGGCACGATCGCAAGACGGCTGCCAGGCAGGCCCCCGTGATTGGTTTCTCTTTTCGCGGATTATTGGAAGGCCCCTGCAAACTCAACTTCAAGCATTTAAGGTGCCTTAGCTCTCGGACACGTTCCAGCCCGGCATCGGTAATGAACCCGCTGATGTCAAGTTCTTCCAGCCCATCGATATCCTGGAGGTACTTCAGGGGATCCTCGCTGTTTCCTCGTGCGTCTATGCTTAACGATCGCAAACGTGCCAGGCCATTTACGGCTTCCATTCCCTTCGCAGATTCCACCCAGACATGCACAACCGTGTCGAATTGATCTGGCCCAAACAATCCGCGCAGCCATGCCGGCCCGTGCCCCTTGGCTCCCTTGATCTCCCGGCCCGCCTCGTCGAACTCGTAGTCGTATTCAACCGTACATTTTTCCGCCAGGATGGCCTCCACCGCTCTCTTCTGGGCCAGGACCTGCTTCAACTTGCTGGCATACCAGCTCATCAACAAGCTGACGATCAACGTCAGCAAGAACAAGCTCCGCAGGCTGTACTGATACCAACGACGCCGCGGCTTCTCAACGCGTGGAGGAGGAAATGCGGCAGGGCGTTGCGCAGGCTTTGCAATCCGCAAACGCTTATGGAAAAACCCGCGGCGAACGTTGGTTGCGCGGCAGTCCCGAGCTTGTCCGGCATGCGACAAGAGGGCGTCTGCGCATGAGCCCACTCGCGCAGCCCTTTCCCAGAACGCGGCCGGTGGAACCTGTTCAGCGGATGATTCATCGCATAGCTACCTCCGCCAGGTGCTTGCCCTCTTCGATCTGCCCGGGCGTAAAGAACCTTTGCGTACCGTGCGGCCCGCCGAGCGTCCGCAGCCGGGCCGCCAGTCGCCGCCACGACAGATCGCAGTTCAGATGCCACACGGCTGCCTGCACGGCTTGCGGGTCCGTCTGCCGCGCGCCTAGAATGACACATAGCTTCTGCACCGCGGACTGCTCTGTCAGCTCTTCAATGCGGCACACCTCATAGATCATGCCTGGGTGCGGCTCAGGCTTCGACTCGTCAAGACAGGCGGTCTTCGTCCGCAAGAACCCGACCTTCTCCGGCGGAATGCCGAACAAGCCGCCGCCGGAAGGCACGGCGGCGCAGATCGCTTGCGGCCGTCCCGGTCCTGCTGCGCCCGCCCCCATGCCCGCCAGGATGAACCGCCCGCCGATCGTCGCCGGCACCGCCACGGTCAATGGCCGGTCCGTACGGTTTTCCACTTCCAACCGGGCCTGCTGGTCCTTTTCCGGCATCAACCGCACCGCCAGATCGCCGCGGTCTACGGCGGCAAACATATCGACTGTCTCGGTGCCCGGCGGGAGCGCGACGCTGCGCGATAGCTCCACGACGGGCTTCGCCGGCAACGCGACAGAGGTTTTGGGCGGCGCAGCGAAGAACGATACGGCCGCTAAAATCAAAGCCAGAATCACCACCACGCCGGCTTTAACGAAACGGCCACGCCACCTCTTGTTCATGATCGCGCCCCCTGTTCCAAACGACGACGAACACTAAAGCATCAGGCTATAGCGCGCAAGCGAGGCTGTCAAGAGAGTGCGTCACTCAGAGTGCGTCACTCGTAGCCTCGAACGGCAGGAACGACCCCGTGCCGGCCGGGTACCCTCTGGGTGCGGCCGGTGAATCAGTCTTGTTAGCGAGACCCGACCACGACCTGCCTCAGACGCCGTGCCGGCTTGCCCGACCGGTGAATCAGTCTTGTTAGCGATAACCGCCTTGCCCTTCGCTAAAAAGACTTATTCACAAGTCGGACAAGCCGACTGGGGTCTGTTACGCTGCCGGCTTTGCCGTCCTTCGCACGGTCAGGTCGATCACCAGCACCACCAGCCCGGCGCCCAGCAGCCAGTGCCACAAGAGCGTCGTACGCAAACCGATCCTCTCGGTCGACGCAAGATCGCCTTCTACCTTTTCCACGGTTTCAGGAATGTGGAATACGACCGTGCCGCCGCGGACGCTATCGATCGGCTCGCTCACCGGGCCAACTTGACCTTCGAGCCAGTAGGTCCCCTGCCCTGCCGCCTGCGACCCGGCATAACGACCGGGCGCGATCTGCGTCAAGGAAACGGTCGAGGGCTTGCCATCACCAAGGCTAACGTTCACGCGGGCGTCCACGCCGTCGATGAAATGACCCTCGCGGTCCGCGGTGTCGAGCGTGAAAAACAACCGGCCATCGGCGGCGCGGGCCGCCAACCGTGAGTTCTTCGGCACTTCATGCCGCATCGTCTGCCGCACGAGTTGCACCCAGAACTTGCCGAAGCCCGGCCAGTTCAGCCAAGGCGCGGCCCAGCGGCTATGGATGTCGGACGTGAACGCCGCCGTCGTACCGCCACCGTAACGCCAGAGCGAGAGGATCGGCTGGCCCGTTTTGCTCTCCAATACCACGTGGCTGCCCGGCTTAAACTTCGTCTCGACATAGCCCAGCAGCGTCGGGGCCTTCGCCATGTCCAGCCCGCGCAGCACCTGCGTGGCGTGAACCACCTGGGGGAAGAACGGCTCTTCAGTGATGCCGATCTTGGCGAGCGTTTGGATTTCCGTCTCGAAAAAGCCCGGCACCTTCTCCGCATCCGGACAGAAATAGGCGCGGCCTCCGGCCTTGTCAGCCAGCGATTGCAAGAACGGTCGGGCCGGCTCGTCGCCCACGCCCACGGTCGTCATCCTGATGCCTGCCGCTTTGATCTTCTTGGCCAGCCCGTCGAAATCGCCCGGCTCGCCCAGGCCGTCGGTGGTGACGATGATGTGCTTCAAATCGGCAAACGCCTCGCGGAGCGCGAGGTAAGCCTGCTCCAGCGGCGGGTACATGTTCGTGCTGCCCTCGGCCTCGATCTTGTCGATCTCGGCCTTGATCGTCTCCTTGTCCGTCACCGGCGCCAGCGGCCAGATCCAGCGACTATGGTCCTCGAACACGAGCACGCCCACCTGATCGCACGTCCGCAGCTTGTCGACCGCCGCCCGCAGGGCCTTCTTGGCTAGGTCGATGTTGCGGAATTTCTTGTTGGCGGCCGAGTCGTTCATGGAACCGGAAATGTCCAGCACCAGCACCATCGCCAGCTTCTGCGGGGGCTTGTCCTTCCGCTCCTCGCAAATTACCGGCAGGATGTCCTCCAACAGCGTGCCGCGATACCCGCCGCAGGTGAACGAGTGGTCGCCGCCGACGGCGATCAGCCCGCCGCGGTCGTCGCGCACATAGGTTTGCAATGCCTTCATCTTCGGCTCGGGCAGGGCCGCCGCAGGCACGTTGGAAAGAACCACCAGGTCGTAAGCCGAAAGCGGACCGTCGGGCAGCTCGCGTTTGACTTCCACCTTGACGTTCTCGCCGACAAGCGCTTTCTCGAGCCGCTCGGCCAACGCCGGTTCGTTCTCAACCAGCAGCACCTGCGGCAGCGGATCGAAATAAACGGTACAAGCGCTCGCGTTATCGGCGGGCCACGCGCCCTGCTCGTCTTTGACAGTAACGGAGTAGACCGCCCGCGAACCGCCGGTCGGCGCGACGGCGGAAAATAGCGTGTGGTTCTCGCCTGCAACAAGCGTAACAGTCTCCGGCTTCTTCGTCAGCGACTGGGAATCGCGCAGCAGTTCCACGCTAGCCGCGCCGGCCTTCTTCGACCGCAGGAGCACCTTGACCGAAAACGGTTCACCGGCGCGAACGTGGTCCGGGGCAGCGATCTCGACCGCCGGCGGCGAAAGCGTGCCGCCACCGCTTTTCACCCATTTGAAATCGACGTTCGGCTGACTGCTCGGCCCGGTGGCTTTCGGTCCCGCCAGGCCGGCGGCCACGAGCAAGACTAGCAGGCTGCGCAACAGCAACGATGCGATCTGGCGGCCCCGCGAGAACTGCACGAGCGACTTGCGCCAGAAGACCAGCAGCAGCGGCATCGCAGTCAGCAGCGCAAACCACAAGGGCCGCGTGAATTCAATGTGCCAGGAGGAAATGGTCATGCTAGCTGGTCCACCGCCGCTGATACAAACACCATTCGATGATCAGAAGCACCGCGGCCAAGGCGGCGGGCACAATCCACAGCGGCGGCCAAGGCTTCGGCAACACCAAGGCCGACGCATTGCTGCCAATGTCGCGGGGAACACGGAGATCGATCATCGTATCCGGACCGCTGGCCGAATAACGCCCCACGACCTCGTTCGTCCACGGCGGTTGCCTGTCGAGCCAGTCCAATGCCTGGGCAATCAACTGCGGAAACGCCGCTTGCAAGGCCATATTACTCGTCGCCAAATTGCCCGCGATCACCACCACGCGGCCTTGCGGACGCTCGATCGCGTAGCCCAGCGGCGCGGCACCGGCCCAGAGGATCGGTTTTTCCGTCGCGCCCGGCGATTCGACCAATCGCAGTTGCCGGGCCTCCGGCAGATAGGCGTCAAAGAACCGCACGCCCGCCGTGATCGGTGAACTTACATCCGCCACGGTGAGCAGCGGATCGGCTATCGCCTCGCCCACTTCCCATAGATCGCAAGCCCCCGGGCTGAAGATCAGCACCGGGCCTGCGGGCAGTTTTTCAGGCGTCTTGCCCTCGATGATCAACACTGTATCCGGCACACTCCGTGTGCCGCTTTCGCCGCTCGGCACACGGAGTGTGCCGGATACCTCAGGGGCGGCCCCAACCTCCGTCTGATCGTCGATGAGTTCCACGCGCCGATTGGCCTTCAAAATCTCCTGCAAACACGATCGCTCGTCGCAAACGAGTTTTACGCGATGCTTCTCCGGCGCTGCGGGAACATCGAGCGTGGCCTCATCGTCGAACGGATACGCATCGCTCGGCTCGATCTTGGCCTTCAGGCGGACTGCCGCGGAAAGGTCCAACGTGAAGACGTGCTGCCAGAGACCGTTCTTGGCGATCGAGAACGAGGCCGACGGATCGGGCTTCCCATTGACATTAAGCGCGACGCGGCCTTTCGTTTGCTCGCCGCGGTTTTGCACTTCCACGAAGACCGCGCACTTGGTCGGCTCGGCCATGCTGCGCCGCGCGGTGAAGGCCGTAATCGCCAGGTTGCCAGCCGCGGTGCCGACGCGGAGCAATTCCGCGCCGTTGTCTTGTATCCGCTTTGCGGCATCGCTGCAGCAAGCGTCGGTAATCAACACGATCCGTGCTCGTGGTCCGGGCATTAGCTGCTCTCCGCCTGTAGCGAGAATCTCGCGCGCCGCTTTCACGGCCTCTTCGATCGCTGGCGGCTCGCCCGTTTCCTGTACGGAATCGATCGCACTCATCAACAACACGTGGTCGCCCGTCAGCGGCTGAACCTCCGTGGGCTGCTGGCCCACCGCAACCACCGCCATTTCGTCGCACGAGCACAGGTTTTCGATCAAGTACCGGGCTGCCTCCTTGGCCGCGTCGAGCCGCGTCGGCTGCACGTCGCTGGCCCGCATGCTGGCCGAGTTGTCGATCACCAGCACGATGCGTTTCGAGGCCGGGATCTGCGGCCCCGCCGCGGCCAAGGCCACCAGTACGACGATGAGCATCTCGATGGCCAGCGAGACCTTGGGCCGCCAGCGCTGCCAGCGCCAGCGGGCATGCTCCTCCGCCAGGGCCTTCTGCCAGAAGAGCCCCGTGCCCACGATCCGGCTCGCCGGGCGTACCCGCAACCAGTACAACAGCACAATGGGCGCCAGCAGGAGCAATAGGAGCAAAGCCAGGGGATGGGCGAAGTTCATGGCAGCAGTCGGGGCTTTAGCCCGCCTCCCCTCCAGTAGCCTGCAAAAGCGGGCCAAAGCCCACCCTACTATCACGACGGCAGCCGAGCACGCGGTGGAAGACCTCGTCCTCGGGCATGTCGCAGGGGACCGGCATGTAGGCGATGCCCCGCCGCCGGCAGTAGTCGCGCACCGAGTCGTGGAACTCGGCCACCAAGGCCCGATACCGCCGCACGGTCCGCTCCGTGATCGTGCCGTTGGTAACCACCTGAGATTCGACGTCGACAAGTTCCATGTCGCCCAGCGGCGCCGCCTCGGCATCGCTGGGATCCAGCATGTGTACCAACCGCGGATCGTAGCCGTAGAACCGCAGCAGTTCGAAACCGCGCTGGAATCCCTCGCAGTCGTACAGGTCGCTGATCACCACCACCGGCCCGCTGCGTTGCGGCCGCCGCACGAACATTTCAATCGCCCGCAGGAGATCGGTCCTCATGCCTTGCGGCAACAGTTCTTCCAGAAACCGCAGCACTCGCAAAATCCGCGAGGGGTGCCGCAACGGCGGCAGATCGGCGGCCAATCCGTCGGCAAACGCGGCCATGACCAGTCGGTCGAGCTTCACCAGGCTCACGTAGCCCAGGACCGCGGCAATCTGCCGCGCCAACTGGAACTTGGCGGGCCGCCCCATTCCCATGCTGGGCGAACAATCCAACAAGAGATGCACGTCGCGGTCCGATTGGCCCTCGAAGAGCTTGACATAAAGCTCGTCCCGCCGCGCGCACAGCATCCAGTCGATGGCGTGAAAATCGTCGCCCGGCGAATAGCCGCGATGACCGGTCACCTCCGTGCCGCCGCCTGGCAATTTCTTTCGCGCCGCGGCCAGCAACGGGCTGCCGCCCGTCCGCGCCGCAGACAACGAGAGCAGTTGCGTCCGTTTCAACAGTCCGGGGGAAAAAAGCGGCATCCTAGTGTAGTGATTTAAGCAGATGGGTATTTCGGTTTACGTTGGAGTACCGCCTTTAGGCGGAGTTTTGCGAGATTTCCGACTAAAGCCGGGACTCCAGCCTGTGACCACAATTATGAATTACTCGGCTAGGCCTTCATGCTCTTCAGGATGCTGTCGATCAGGGATTCTGGGCGGATGTTCTCAGCCTGGCCCTCGAAATTCAGCAAAATACGGTGGCGGAGCGCCGGCGCGATCGTGGCGGTGAAATCCTCCCGGCTCACCTCAGCCCGGCCGTTGGCCGCGGCATGCACCTTGGCCGCAACAACCATCGCTTGAGCGGCCCGTGGACTGGCCCCGTAGCGCACATAACGTTTCACGTCGTCGGGCGCTTGGGGGAAGGTAGGATGCGTGGCGGTGACGAGCGAGGCCACCCAGCGCCGCGCCGGCGCGGCCAACACCACCTTGGCAGCGATCTGCCGCATTTCCAAGAGCCGTTTGCCGTCGACCACCGTGTTCAGTTCCGCCGCCGCGCTTTGCGTGGTGCGTTCCAGGATGGCGTCCAGTTCCTCGATGCTCGGGGCCTTCATCACCAGTTTGAAGAAGAAGCGGTCGATTTCCGGTTCCGGCAAAGGGAACGTGCCTTCCATCTCTAGCGGATTCTGCGTGCCCACGACAAAGAACGGCTGCGGCAGATGAAACGTCTCGGTCGAGACACTGATCTCTTCGCCCTCCATCGCCTGCAACAATGCCGACTGCGTCTTCGGCAGGCCGCGATTGATCTGATCCGCTAGCACGAGGTTGGAGAAGATCGGACCCTGCTGAAATTCGAACGTGCGGCGTCCGGCGGCCGTTTCCATCACCACGAACGTACCTAACAGGTCCGAGGGCGTGAGATCGGGCGTGAACTGGATGCGGCTGAAGCGAAGTTGCAGGACGTCGGCCAACGTCTGGGCTAAGCGCGTCTTGCCCAGCCCCGGCACACCTTCAATGAGGACGTGTCCACCGGCCACGGCGGCAATCAACACCTGTTCGATTACGTCCGCCTGGCCCACAACCACCTTGGCCAACTCGTGCCGCAAAGAACTAAAATCTTCCTGAAAAGCAGCCAGATGGGGTTCGACTAAGTGGGCAGTGCTCATCAATACGATTCCTTTGTCATGCGTTATTCGTCATTCGTCATTTCCTAATATCCCACCGAACCGTTTTCCGGTCAAGGATTTACTTTGCCCCTTCCCTATGCGAAAAATACCCAAAACACCCATCTTGCCAATAAATACCCCTTTCAGCATAATTCTGCTTGCAAAATTTCGCCAAGCGGGAATAATATTCGGGGTGAGGACCGAATGAGAAGACGGGTCATTCCACAAGGTGGATCTTGGCTACATACCTTTAGGTGGTATGTGTTGACTCGCCAGGATTATTGTGCGAAAGATCAGTATTTGGTACGCTATGAGATGTAGGAGTGTGTATCAACCGTTGCGGGGCGGCCAGCCTCGGCAAAGGAAAGTTCGTATTTGCATCGGCAAACGTCATTTGAGGGCCGGCTCACCGGCAGGAATCAAGGGCAAACCAGAATTTAGAGGAGTCATCGGATGAGAAGCGGGCTTTGGCTATTCTCAGTGGTAGCAGTGCTGTGCGGCTTGAGTGTCGCACAGGCCGCTGATCCAGGCACGAGCGTTCAGCTCCCAGCTTGGCATCATATAAACGCGATGCGGCTTGATCAGTCCCGTCCGGGATCGGCCGCGGCGGCAGAGGCAGGGCCGCAAAAGTACCTGCACATTGAAATGCAGATCAACGATCCCAACGTGCTGGTCAATCGCGACAAGTTCCGCATTGTCGACCGCCAAGGTAACGAGGTCGATGGCAGCGAGGTCTGGGGCTATAACGATGACAAGAAGCTCCTCATCTTCGAAGGCCACTGGGGCAGCCTGGTGGGCCTGTACCTCGACGGTTTCGGCCATCGCGAGCCCTTGTTCACCGAGGTTGCTGTACCGGTGCAGCCAGTCGTAGTGACTCCCGATCCGGTTGTTGTCCCTCGCACGGAAGTGGTTGTCCGTGACCGCCCTGTCGTGTATGACGATCATCGTCGCATCGTTGTTCGCGACCGGGATGATGTGGTTATTCGCGACCGTGTGGTCTATGATGAGCCGCGTCGCGTGGTTGTTCACGACCGCGACAATGTGGTTGTCATTCACGATGGGTATCATCGTGGTGGCTACGGTGGCTACGGCGGTGGTGGCTCCGGCGGTGGAAGTGGCGGAGGCACTAGCAGCGGCAACAGTTCCAGCAGTGGCAATAGCTCCAGTAGCGGGAACAGTTCCAGCACCGGTAACAGCACCAGTAGTGGCGATAGCTCCACTAGCGGCAACAGCTCTAGCAGTGGGAACAGCACCAGTAGCGGCGATAGTTCCACCAGCGGCAATAGCTCCAGCAGCGGCAATAGCTCTTCGTCCGGCAGTGCCAATTCGTCCGGCAACGGTAACAGCGACAATGTGACCGTGGATGATCCCGGCAATGCAATCGCTAAGGCGGTTGGGACCAACCCAGATACGGGCACAAGCCCCAGCAGTCCTGATTCGGGTACGAGCCCGAGCAGCCCAGATACGGGCACAAGCCCCAGCAGCCCCGATTCGGGTACAAGCCCCAGTAGTCCCGATTCCGGCACGAGCCCTGACTCCAGTACTCCTGATTCCGGCACCAGCCCCAGTACGCCTGACTCTGGCACCAGCCCTGATTCCAGTACTCCTGATTCCGCTACCAGTCCCAGTACCCCTGACTCCGGTACCAGCCCTGATTCGGGCACAGGCCCGGATTCGCCTGCTCCTCCCGCCGACGGCAGTGGACCTCCGGGGCCGGGACCTGCTGGGCCGGGACCAGGACCTGGGCCTGGGCCGGGACCGGGACCTGGGCCGGGACCTGGACCGGGACCGGGACCTGGGCCGGGACCTGGACCTGGACCTGGGCCGGGACCGGGACCGGGCTGCGCATGGGGATGTGGACCTTACTATCCTTATCCCTATACCTACATCCCCCCATATTACACCTATACGCCGACGTATATCAAGCCGGGTTACACCGGCACCATGCCGTACAAAACACCTATCGACAAGACTCCGTCTTTGGTGCTCTATATCGCGGCGGGTGACGGCGTCAGCCCGGGCAAGGTCTATCAGGTCGAAGCTCGGGACGGCGCGGTGATGGGCAAGCAGAATTTTGACCAGACCCCGACCGGCATCAGCATGTACCGCGATCACGGCGTGGTGGTTACCCTCCCCCGCGACGGCGGCAAGGTCGTGGAAATTGACGACAGGGGCAAGCAGTCGACGATCCTCGAAAAACAGTCGGAACTGCCCCACCCCGTCAAGATTTCCATGCCCGGAGATTCCGACACGATGGTCGTGGCCGACGATTTGGCCCATCAACTTGTGATGAGCACCATTGCCGGCACGAAGACCAAGGTCTATCAGAAGCTGCCCCAGAACTGCAGTTCGCAGCCGATGTCGGTGGCCGTGGCCAACGACAAGGGCGTGGTATTCAGCAGTCCTGCCGACCCGGGCGTCCACAAGTTCATGGGCGACCAGTCGGCTAGCGGCGACAAGCCGGTGCTGCCGACCAGCGGCGGCGTTGCGGCGGACCACAATTCGCTGCGCTGGGCTGCGGCCCAGGCCCCGCATACCATCAAGGTCTATGAGGGCACACAGTTCGTCAAGGATCTTTCTCTACCTAAAGGCAAGAAGTTCTACAAGGGCGGCTTAATGTCCTTCGGACCCGGCGGCGTACTCTGTGTGGCCGTTCAGGACACTGACAACGAGCAAGGCGATGTCTGGATTCTTGGCTACCACGTCGAGAAGAACAAGATTGTCAACTCGTTCAAGTGGACGCACGAAGAAATGCAGGACTTTGCGGTTGGCACCCGGATGCCTTGGGACAACCGTGCACCGAGTTCCATGAAGACTACGTTCTAGTCAACGTCGATTGTCGTTAATCAACGACCACTGGCTGGGACTTGTCCCGGCCAGTGGTCGTATCCATGTAGGATGGCGATTTTTGGGTGCAGCCGTAGGGTGGGACGAGCTCGCCCCGGGCGAGCGCCGGCCCACCAAGGAACAAGAAATATCAGAACATGGTGGGCCGGCGCTCGCAAGCTCGCTAGTCCCACCCTACAACGAACCGAAAAGGCCAGCGAAAGATGCGTCCCATGCGCGTTTCAGTAATTGCTATCGCGGCAAGCGCCTGTCTATGCCTGGCAACTTTGAATGCCCAGGCACAACCGGCCCCAACGTTGCAACTCCCCACTTTTTCGTTTGCGACCGTCACCACGACAGTGATGGTTCCGGATCAAGGATCGACCTTTTTAGGCGGCATCAGTCGCGCCGCGGACGGCCGCAACGAGTACGGCGTGCCGGGCTTGTCACTTCCCGGTTTCCAAAACCGGGCGATCGGCATGGACCGCAGTACCAGCAGTTTCCGCGTGTCGGTGACGATCCACGATTTTGACGCCATGGACCAGGCCCTGCTCGGTACACCCTCGCCCAATGGCTTGGCGCGGAACTATCCGCCCCAGCGACCTTGCCTGCCGGAGATGCCTGCCGCGATTGCCGCGCAGCCTTCCCCGGAGAAGGCGGCCAAGCTGGCGGGGAACTGGCGCGTGGTGCCAATCGCGCCGGCGCCTGTGAGTGATCCCGCGACGGAAGAAGCCGGCCGGGCCGCTCGCCAGGCCGCCCGGGCCGATGAAGCGGACGGATATTTCGCACGTGCGAAACAGGCCGAGGCCGATGGAAAGCCCCATGTGGCCAAGATTTACTACCAGATGGCCGTCCGCCGCGCGTCGGGCGAACTGAAACAACAGGCCCAGGCCCGCTTGGATGCGATCAGCGGCCGTACGACTGCCCTGGCAAACAGCGCGCCTTGATCCCTCACGGGCAAATGATACGGCCTTTCCTCTTGACCTTCCCCGGGTATCAACGGTAACCTTTTGGGGCTGCGAAGTCTGGAAGGGAGCCGGAAGATGAGCGAAATCAGCCAAGTTCTGGGCGACAACGCCGACACGGTGTTCCGCGCGCTAGTGGAGTGCGTTCCCGATTTCGTTTGCCTGGCGACCACGCACGGGGAGTTGTTCTACCTCAACGCCGTCGCCCGCCGCTGGATCGGGCTGGACGAGGATGCCTCGCTCGCCACGGTCACCCTGCACGACTTCTACACCGATGAATCGTGGCAAGAGCTTCGCGACGTGGCCGTACCGGGCGTGAACAAGACCGGCCAATGGGAAGGCCGCAGCCGCCTCTGCAATCTCAAGACCAGCCAGGAATCGACTGCTTTCACCTACATGTTCCGCGTGAAAATGCCGCAGGGCGGCTTGAGCTGCCTGGCGATCGTACACCGCGACGCGGAAGCCTCCAACCGTCTGCGGGAAAGCCTGACCGAGGCCCAAGCCCGCAAGAATTCCATTCTCGAATCGTCGCTCGATCCGATCATCACGATCAACCACGAGGGCGTGATCATCGAATTCAACCGGGCCGCGGAGCAGACCTTCGGCCACTCGCGCGACAAGGTGCTGGGCACGCGCCCTTCCGACGTACTCTTTCCGCCCTCGCTCAGCGCTGAGCACCGCAGCCGCATCGAGCGCTACCTGGAGGCGGGCGAGGGATCGATGCTCGGCAAGCGGGTGGAGGTGACGGCCTCGCGGGCCAACGGCGACGTGTTTCACGCCGAGATGGCGATGACCATCGGCCAGATCAACGGGGCCCCGGTGCTGACTTTTTTTGTCCGCGATATCAGCGCCCGCAAGAAGGCCGAGGAAGGGCAGGTCCGCTACGCGGCCGAGTTGGAGCGGTCCAATCGCGACCTGGAGCAGTTCGCCTACGTGGCCTCGCACGATCTGCAAGAGCCGCTGCGCAAGATCCGCGCGTTCGGCGACCGCCTGGAGGTGAAGTGCAAGGACCTCCTCGACGAGACGGCCCTGGAGTGCGTCAGCCGCATGCAGAACGCCGCCGGGCGGATGCAGGAACTGATCGAGGGCCTGTTGACGCTCTCCCGTGTCACCTCGCGGGCCAACGATTTCGAGCAGGTCGACCTGGGCAAGATCGTCGAACAGGTCGTGGGCGACCTCGAGGCGCAGATCGAACGCGTACATGGACGGGTGGAAGTGGGCAAGCTGCCCACGCTGCAGGCCGAACCGCTGCAAATCCGCCAGTTGCTGCAGAACCTGATCGCCAACGCCCTGAAGTTCCACCGCCCCGAGGAGCCGCCGGTCGTGAAGATCGAAGCCCGCTATGTCCTCCCCCGCGAACAGCGGCAGTCGCGCAAGTCGCTGGCCGAGGAGAAGTGCCGTATCACGGTCGCCGACAACGGCATCGGTTTCGACCAACAGTACGCCGAGCGGATCTTCGGCATCTTTCAGCGCCTGCACCCCCGCGACATCTATGAAGGAACGGGCATCGGGTTGGCCATTTGCCGGCGGATCGTCGAGTTTCATGGAGGGCAGATATCGGTCCAGAGCACGCCCGGCAAGGGTTCGACCTTTGAGGTGCTGCTGCCGGTCGTTCCGGCGAAAAAGAAACGCGACGAGGCGCCGTGATGGCAAACAAGCCCGGTCCTCGCACGATCCTCATGGCCGACGACGACGCCGACGACTGCCTCCTCGTGCGCGAGGCGCTGCGGGAGTCGAAAGAGCCGCACGAGTTGCGGATCGTCCGCGACGGCGAGCAGTTGCTGGACTACCTGCGGCGGCAGGGCGAATACGCCGGCGCGGCCCACGCCCCCTGGCCCGACCTGATCTTGCTGGACCTGAAGATGCCGCGCAAGGACGGCCGCGAGGCCCTCAGCGAACTGAAAGCCGACGCCCGCTTGCGGAGCATTCCTATCGTCGTGCTCACCACCTCCACGGCCCGCGACGACATCGGCTTCTGCTACCGCATGGGCGTGAACTCCTACATCACCAAGCCGGCCACCTTCCGCGGACTGGTCGAGTTGGTCTGCACGTTGAGCAAGTACTGGTTCGAACTCGTCGAATTACCCGTGGTGGACGCCGAGAGGCGCGAGGGCAAAAGCCAATGAAACCCGATCGAGCGAAGGCCGAACCCCAGAGCGTCCGCATCCTCCTGGTCGAGGATGACCCGGACGACGTGTGGGTCATGCGCAACCTGCTGGGCGACCGCTGGGACGGGCCCTTCAAGCTCAGCCACGCCGAGTTGCTCTCCGCCGGCCTGGAACGACTGGCCGACTGCGCCTTCGACATCATCCTCTTGGACCTCTCGTTGCCCGACAGCCAGGGCCTGGAGACCTTCTTCAGCATGCACGCGCATGCCGGCGACGTGCCCATCGTGGTGCTCTCGGGCTACAACGACGAATCGACGGCGGTGAAGGCCGTGCAGGCCGGGGCGCAGGACTACCTGGTCAAGGGCCAGGTCGACGACAACCTGCTGGTCCGCTCCATCCGCTACGCCATCGAGCGCACGCGGCGGCACAAGGCGGAGGCGGCCCTCCGCGACGCCTCGGAAGAATTCCGCGCCGCCAAGGAAATCCAGCAGCGGCTCTTCCCCTCCGCCCCGCCCGTGCTGCCCGGCTTCGACATCGCCGGCGCGCTCTACCCGGCCAAGGCTACCGCCGGCGACTACTTCGACTTCATTCCCATGTTGGACAACTGCGTGGGCGTGGTCGTGGGCGACGTCAGCAGCCACGGCATCGGCCCTGCCCTGCTGATGTCGGAAACGCGGGCCTGTCTGCGGACCTTGGCCCTGGGGCTGGGCGACGTGGGCGAGATCCTCACGCGGGCCAACCAGATGCTCTCGGCCGACACGCACGATTTCCACTTCGTCACCCTGGCCTTGGCCCGACTCGATCCGGTCCGTTGCGAGGTGGTCTATGGCAGCGCCGGCCAGCGCAGCTACCTGCTGCACGCCGACCGCAGCGTCACTGTGCTGGACAGCACGAGTTTGCCGCTGGGAGTCGACGCCGCAATCCGCGTGCCTGCCAATCCACCCCTGCCGTTGCGGCCGGGCGACATCCTGCTGCTGCTGACCGACGGGGTCGCCGAGGCCGAATCGGCCGGCCGGCAGCCGTTCGGCGTGGGCCGGGCCCTGGAACTCGTCCAGGCCTGTTGCGACGAGCCCGCCGAACAGATAATCGCCGCCCTGCGGCATGAACTGGCCGAGTTTTGCGCCAACCAACCACTCCAGGACGACGTGACCATCGTCGTCGTCAAGTATCTGGGAGGCGAGCAGGAATGATATTTTGGCAAGGAGTGCCTACTATGGAATGGAATCCGTTTTCTCGCGCGACCGCGGTCCTCGTGCTCGCAGCGGTCGTCTTGGGCGGGGACCAACTCGCCCGCGCCGCTCTCTGCGGCAAGTGCCGCGACTTGATGTTTGTCGAGTCGCCGGGCAAGTGCCGTGACTGTGGCGCTCCCACCGCAAGCGGCGCGCTGCAACTCTGTCCCAAGTGCAGCGCCAGGCGACATCGGTGCGAACATTGCCTGGCGGCGACGACGACGGACGACGAGGCCGCCAGCCAGGACAAGCCGGCCATTCCACCCCCGGACAGGCCCCAAGAGAATGGCGTCCAGGAAGGACCGGCGCCGGCCTGGACCGCGCCGGCCAATGGCGGCGATGCGGCGAAAGCCGCGGAAACGCCCGCCGGCAACCCGGCAAACACGCAAGCCAACCCCCTCCGCCCGGCCACCGAGAAACCCGACATGCCGGTGCCGCCGGGCGCCTCGCCCGAGAGCAAACCGCCGGCAGAGTTACCGCCCGATGCGGTTCCCCCGCTACGACTCAAGCCGATCAATCCCGCCAGGGCCGGTGTCTACACGGCAGAAAAATGGCGCTATCAAATGCAAATCACCAGTCCTGGGACCCACGACGAAGGACGCTGGGGCTGGCTCAGCTACGACGGCCAGAAACTGCCGCGGGGCGACGTGAACGACTACTACAACACGCCCTGGGGTCCGCTCTACTGGGTTGACGTGCCGACAACGGCCTGGGGAGTCCACGGCTGGATGCCCGTCCCCCTGGCAGGGAATCGGCGGCAAGGCAAGACACTGCTGTTGCCGTCTTCGCTCGCCTCGCAGCCCGCTACCGCCACCCGCCCCGCCTCGCCATCCGCCACCGCCCCGGCAAAGCCACGCGTGCAGACTTTGCAAATCAACAAGTCGCACAATGGCCAGTTGGCCCGCGTGCGCGTCGGCAATGTGCTAGTGATCCGCCTGCCGGGCGATCCGGCCACGGGTTATCAATGGCGGTTGTCGACCAGCAATACGCCCGCCGTGCGTTTGACGGTGCGGCCGCAGTATTCACCGCCCGCGTCGAGTGCCGCAGGCGCGGCCACGCCTGGCACGTACACGTTCGTCTTCCAGGCCGTGCAGCCCGGCTCGGGCTCGATCCGTCTCCATTACGTCCGTCCCAGCGATCCCGGCCGGCCACGCGATACCTTTTCCGTAGGGGTCAACGTGTCGCCTGCGCTGGCAACCGCGGCGGCCAGCCGGCCGCTAACTGCTGACCGCTGACCGGATCGGGAAGCAGATACCCGGTCCAAGCTCGGGAAAGCCCGGCTATCCGTTCGCAGATCACGCCAGCCGGCGATCATTCTTCCGTACTTAGTACTTAGTACTCGGGCACGCTGGGCACCCTTCCTATTTCAAAATCCTAAGTTCTAAATTCTCTGCTTGCCGGAACTGCGCTGCGCTTGTACCGGCCTACGGCTTACTTTGCAGCCCTCCGCCGCCGCCAAGCAAAGGCCACAGCAGCGGCCAAGCCCGCGGCCAAAAGCGCCAGCGTGCCAGGTTCCGGCACGGCTGCCGCCGTGCCCGCCGCCACCACGCTGCCGGCTGTCGGCGCCTGCGACGGATCGTAAATGAACACCCCGCCTGACCCCACGCTCAAGCTCGTACCCGCCGGGATGGCGTCGCTGCAGGTCGCAATCAACGTGCCCCCGCTGACGATCGTGCCGCCGCCGTTGACACCGTAAGTGTTGCTATTGGCCAGCACCAGCGTGCCCGGCCCGCTCAACTCCAGCACTCCCGTGCCGTTCCCTTGGTCGCCAATACTGCCCGTGATCGTCAAGCCCGTCGGGTTGCCCGTGTTCGGGTCCGTAGCCGTCTGGATCGAGAGCGTGCCGCCCGACCCCGAGCCGATGTTCACCGGCACGGCGATCGTGTGCGAAGCGCTGGTCACCAGGATCGACGCCGGGCCGCTGCCCCCCGTATTGTCCATCGTCAACGCGTTGCTGCCGACCAACTGATAGCCAATGCCGGCGACATCCTGGGAGTTGGCCAGCGTCAACTGCCCCAAGGTCACCGCCTGATCGAGCGTGACCTGCACCTGGGCCATTCCCACAGAATCGGTGAAACCCGCTCCCACAATGGCCTGGACAGCCTGGCCGCTGGGCACGCCTTGCGGGCTCCAGTAGTTTCCATTGCCCCAGTTTCCGCTGCCGTTGCTGGCGCTGTTGCCGTTCCACGTCGCCGGGCCGGAGGAAGGGTTGCTGGCAACCAGTTCCAGGGCATTCGAGGTGACATTGAAGGTGTAGCCGCTGGGAACGTTGGAAACATTGAAGTTGCCCACGCCCAGCGCCCCGCCCGTGTGCGCGAAACTGGCCAAAACGTAGACGTTGCCCGTAAGACCACTGCTGGCGGGATTCAACACCACGTTGACCGCGCTGTTGTTGCTGACCGAGAGCGACCCGCTGATGTCCAGCAGGTCGGCGGAGAGCGTGCCCGTACCGCCGCCCACGTCGAAGTCCAGCGTCGTGTTGCCGTTGAGGCTCAGGTTGCCGTTGATGTCCAATTGGCCGATTGCGCCCACGCCCCCCGGGGCGATGTAGTGCGCACCGGCGCCGGCCATCACGCTGCCCACAGCGCCGTTGAGGACCGGATCGCTGGCCAGCGTGCCGCCGTTGAGGGTCAGCACGCCGCTGCCCGTGGCCGAACCGTTGGCAGTGCCGTTGGAGGCAATGAGCAAACCGCCGTTCAGCGTCGTCGCGCCGTTGTAGGTGTTGCTGCCGCCGAGGATCAACGTGCCGCTGCCGGACTGCGTCAGCCCGCCCATGCCGCTCACCGGGCCGGCGAGCGTCACCACGGCATTGCTCCCTAAGTTCAGCGTGGCCGTGCCGCTGAGCGTGGTGGCCCCGCCGATCGTAACGCCCGCACCCGTCGTCCCGCCCGTGACGTTCAGCGTGTTCGCGCCGATCGTCAACGAGGGGAACTCGTACATCGCTTGGTATGTGCTGGGCAAATTGATCGTCGAGTTCTGCGTCACCTTCAGGGCGTTGCTATACGTCGGCGTCGGGTTTCCGGTGGCCAGCAGCGAGACGGGCAGGAAGTCGCCGTTGGCGATCGTGGCGCCCGGCGGCGCGTAGAATGCCTCCAGGCCGAAACCACCACCGCCCTCACTGTATCCGATGGTGATCGGGTAGTACTGACCACCAGTCAAGGTCACCTGCGCGTTTGTCTGAATGTTCCCATGGGCTCCGCTCCAGCCCTGGCCATCGCCGTTACCGCCATCGATCACGACCGCTGTGTCGGAACTGCCGATCCACAGCCGGCTATTGTCGTCGCTATTCAGGCCAAAGGTGTAGGTACCGGTAGTCGCGGCGTAGAAATAACCGGTGTACTTGGCGAACCAATTGTTAACCTGCCCGCCGGGAACATTACCCCCGGCGTAGAGCGGAGCGTTATAGCCAAATTGACCGGGGAATTGTGCCCCTTCACCGGTGCCATCAAAGTCGAAATTCCCCTTGACCCCATTGAGCACATCGTTCGCGACGTTGTCCGTGAGGGCAACAGTCGACTGAGCGAACGAGCTGTTGAAGGCCGAGAGGCTGGTGGTAGTGATGTAGTTAAAATTGGGGAAATTCGGGCCGTAGTACTGGGCGCTGAGGCCGCTGGTCAACGGCAAAGCCGGCTGGAAGGTACCGCCGGCAAGCGTCAGCGGCCCGCTCCCCAGACCGCCCACCGGCGCGATCACCATACCCTGGTTGATCGCGGTGCCGTTGGTATAGGTGCTGGCGCCGACGAGCGTCAGCGTGCCGCTGCCGGTCTTGATCAGGTTGGCGGTCGTCGCCGACTGCGAGATCACGCCCGCGAAGCTGCAATTCGCCGCGTTGTTGACCGTCAACGTGCCGCTCAACACCACATTGCCCCCACCCGAAAGGCCAGAAAGCGACGGCGCAGACGCCGAACTGTTGAAGTTCATCGTCGCGCCCGTGGCCACGTTTAGCGGACCCGTGCCCAGGGCCGAGTTGTTGCCGGCCGTCAACGTGCCGCCGCTCACGCTCGTGCCATACGGGTAACTGTTGGACCCCGAGAGAGTCAAAGCATTGGCCCCCAGCTTGCTCAGCGCCAGCGGCTGACTGAGAACGCCCGCGTACGTCAGGCTGCCGTTCGTCGTATCGATCCCCAAGCTCGAGTTCGTTCCCCAACTCGAGTTGCTGCTGCTCATCAAGCTGGTGACCTGACTGGGTGTCCAACCGTCGACGCCATCGCCCACCTGGATCGTCAGGCCGGCCCCGCCCGCCACGCTCACCGTGCCCGAGAGCGAGGCCGCCGTCGCCGCGTCCAGCATGCCCTGGCCGATCGTCGTCGGGCCGCAGGTGTTCGTGCCGCTGAGGTACAAGCTCCCCGAGCCTGTCTTGGCCAGCGAGGTTGCCCCACTCAGACTGCCCGCGTAGGTCGTCGACGTGTTGTTCCCCCCGATGGTCAAGGGGCCGGCCGGAACCGCCAGGTTTCGCGCGCCCATCAGGCCGCCCAGCGTCAGGCTGGTCAGGTTGGGCATGCTCACCGTGCCCCCGTCCGCGGCGTTCATGTCCAGCGTCGCGTTTCCCAGGACCGCCGCATTGTTCAATTGCAGCGTGCCCCCGGCCGCGCGGACCGTGCCCGCAAAACTGCTGGCCGAATTCGTCAGGGTCAGCGCGCCGCTGCCCGACTTCAGGAACAATCCCGTGCCGCTGATGAGGCCGTCGAACTCCGAATTGCTCGTGGCGTTCTCGCTGAGCGTGCCGCTCAGGCTCAGGCCGCCGCTGCCGCTCAAGGGACCGATGCCGGCGTCGCTCGAATCGATGCCCAGCGTGGCGTTGCCGGCCACGCTCACCGACCCGCTTACGGCCACGCTGGCCCCGGCAAGGGTCAAGACACCGTCCAGCACTTGTACGTTGGCGGCGCTCACGGCCCCCGTGACGGTCAGGCTGTTCGCCCCGTCCTTGGCCACCAGGCCCTGCCCGCCGACGGCAATGCTGCTCGTCACCGCCGACGCGCCGTTTTCCACGAAGTCCACGGCCGCCCCGGCGTTGACCGCGATACTCGTCGTGGCGGGAAAGTTTCCCGCCCCCACGCTGCCCTGCAACGTGCCGCCGCTGACCGTCGTCGGACCGCTATACGTGTTCGAACCGCTGAGCAGCAAGGTGCCCGGGCCGCCCTTGCTTAGGCCCACGGAAAGCGCCGGATAGTAGTCGCTACTGTTGTCCACGATGTTCGCCCCAACCGTGAACGTGCCGCTGCTGCCTTGCAGCACCACCACGTCGGCCAGCGTGTTGAAAATCGTCGTGCCCAAAACCGTCAGCGAGCCGTTGACGATACCCTGGTTCGGACCCGCGTTGGGCGTCACCAGGATGCCCCCGCTGGCCAACATCAGGGTCTGGCCGTTGAGATCCACGGCCCGCGCCGCGGCGTTGAATCGCATGCTGTCGATGGTCGTGGGGCCGCTCAGTCCCGTGGCCCCGCCCGCGATCACGTCCACGTCGTTGGCAGCGCTGGTGTAGTTATCCGTGCTGTACAGGCCCAGGCTGCCCAAGCTCACGACCTGACCGCTGACGTTGACCGCCGCCCAGTCGCGGTAGCCGTTGACGCTCAGGTAACCGCCCAGGATGTTGCCCGTGGGGACGCTCGGGTTGCTGGTCGTAAACTGCGCGGTGTTGATGGGCAGGTCCAAGACCCCCCCCGTGCGCGTGATCTGGTTCAGGTTCACGGTCACGCCCTGCCCGCTGTTGACCGTCACCAACGAGCCGAAACCCGCCACCGTGGTCGACACGAACGTCTCGTTGACCGGAAAATTCGGGCCGCGCTTGAAGTTCAATGTGCCGCCGCTCAAGGTGACCGGCGAGGCGGGCGGAACAATCCCCCCCACCGAAAGGCCGTCTATTTGGTTGGAGCTCTGGAAATAGCTGTAGTCCAGCGTCAACTGGCCGCTGCTCACCGTCGTGCCGCCCGTGTAGCTGTTGGTGCTCGCCAGGCTCACGTTGCCGTTGCCCGTGCCCGCCACGGTGATGCCGTCGCTGCCGCTGAGGCTGCCGCTGAACAGCGCCGAACCGCCCGCCGCCGCGCTCAGCGTCACGCTGTTGCCGCTGTTCAGCACGATCACCCCCGTATAGGTGGAAGTGCCCGTCCCGATCGTGCCCAACGTCACGGGGCCGGGCGAGAACGTGCCGCCGTTGACCGTGATCTCCCGGTCGATCTCGTAGGCCCCGTTGGTCACCAGGCCCGCCGGGTTGCCCCCGGAGTTGGCATCGCCGATCGTGATCGCGCCCGCCGACGTGCCGAACACACCACTGCTGCTGCCGCCTGTTATCAAAACGTTGCCCCCCGCGATCAGCGTGCCCATCGTGATCGACGTCGCGCCCGTATAACTGTTGTTCGCATTGCTCAGCGTCATGCCGCTGCTGCCGGTCCCCTGACGAAGATTGACCCCCTTTCCACCGCTGATTGCGCCCGTGAAGGCCACGTTGCTGTTCGTCCCCAGCCAAAACTCGATATTACCGTTGCCGTCGCCCGGGCCCGTCAAGCTCACCGGACCTGTGAACGTCAGACCGGAAACGCTCGTGTACCCACAGCCGTCATAAAGGCTCATCGCGTTGGCCAGCGTCACCGGCACGGGCGAACTGTTCGCCAAGGTAATCCAGCCGGCGTTGGCGCTGCCGATCGTAATCGTTCCCGTCCCCAAGGGACCGCTGACGATGCTCGTGCCGCTGAGCACGGTGCTGGCCCCCTGCACATCCACCGTGCCGCCCAGGCTCTGCAGTGTGAACCCGCCGCTGAAGGTGTTCCCCGCATTGTTGATCACCAGCGTGCCGTTGCCCTGATTGGCCGTGTCGCTGGCCCGCACCAGCGCCCCGCTGCCGCTAATCAGCCCGGAGAGGGTGACCGTCAAGCCGGGGTTGGTGATGTGGATGGACTCAATACCCGCCGCCAGCGAAGCGCTGCCGGAGAGCTGCAAGGGGTTGGCCCCGCCAAAGTAAGCGGCCGAACCCGCGCTGATCGTCCAGGCGTTCGCCACGGCGTTGTTGCCCACCAGCCCACTGCTGGCCTGGAAACCGCCGTTGGCAAAAGTGATCGTCCCCGGGCCCAGGCCCTGCGGAGTGACGATCGTGGGACACGCCACGCCCGTTTGCGTCGCGCTGCCCAGTTTCGTCCCGCCCGTGTAGGTGTTGAAGTTGGTCAATGTCGGGTTGCCCGTGAGCGTCAGGCTCCCCGCCCCGCTCAGCACTCCCGAGAGGATCCCCACGCCCCCCGGGTCGTTGATCGTATAATTGTCGCCGCTGCTCAGGGCAATCGCAGCGCTCAATTGCAACTTGGACGTGCCCCCGAAGTTGAGCAGGCGGTTCGTGCTGAAACTTATCGTATTGGCAACCGCATTGCTGCCCGTCAAGGCCGTCGTCGACCCCAGCGTGCCGCCGTCGACCGACAAGCTCGCCAGGCCGAACGACGTCGCCCCCGTGGCGAAGTAGCCGCCGTTGACAATGCTCAGGGCGCCCCGCGTTATGTTGTCGCTGATCACCAACGTGCCGCCGCTCGCCGGCGCCAGGCTCGCCAACGTGCCGGAATACGTGCCGCTGAGGAACAGCGTGCCGCCGGAAGCCGGCGCAAAGCTGCCGCCGCTCACCGAACCGCTCAGCACCACGGTCCCGCCGGACGCCGGCACAAAGCTGCCGCCGCTCACCGAACCGCTCAGCACCACGGTCCCGCCGGACGCCGGCACAAAGCTGCCGCCGCTCA
>Ga0181520_10002668_pt1 | contig 32724 bp, 30 predicted proteins | sample PEATcosm2014_Bin_29_FD_132451 | JGI IMG/M metagenome (GOLD analysis project Ga0181520, IMG submission 132451) | Peatland microbial communities from MTU Mesocosm Facility, Houghton, MI, USA - PEATcosm2014_Bin02_30_metaG | ecosystem: Environmental > Terrestrial > Soil > Wetlands > Peat | place...
AACTCCTCGTACAGGTTCCACCTCGCGTCGCAGAGGTAACGGTTCAGCTTCTCCTCGACCTCCGGCTCGACGTTGCGGGATGCCGTCAGGAAAGGACACTGCAGGTCCTTGTCCCGCAGCCTGGCGAACGCCTCGCGAAGCTGCCGCTGCATGAGCCAATCCGTGTCCCAGTCGCTGGCCTGCTCGATCCACAGTCCGAATCGGCGGGTGACGCACCTGCCGTCCGCCCAGAAGGTCACTCGCCTCAGTCCGTGATAGGAATTCGGGGCCTTCGGTTGGGTGGTCACGACATGTTGCCAGTCCTCCACGATGTAGTAAGTCTGCTTCGGGCGGTCCTTGCCGTTTTCGCGGCTCACCGCCCTCGCGAACTCCCTGGTCGTCCGATACGCTTTCATGATTGTCTCCTCGCATGAATCAACGGTGCTTGCCGTGCGACGCGGGTCGCACGGCAGTTTTGACCCGGCAGACGCCCTGCACAGAGCGATCCTGCCCGGTCACGGGCGAGCCCGAGGGGCCCGACCGTCAAGAGATGGTCGGAAGGTAGTCGAAGAGAGTGAGGAGGAAGTCGGAGTCGGTCGGAGGGTCGGTTCGGATGTTGTTGTTGATGTCGTGTTCGTCGTTACCAGGATCATAATAGATCGACGGCGAGTGATTCAAGCTGCTCCCGAAGAATGTCTTTCATGCGACCGGCAGTCCCGCGTCACCGCGTCCGACAGGGGCGGAGAGGACGACACGCCCGCCTCTAGGTGCTCGGGCATGTCGCCAGCGCCGCGATCTTCCTGACCAGCAGGGACATCCCGCCGTGGTGCAGATGGACGCGGTTGCGGGGGAAGGAGCGGTAGGCGGATTCCGACCACCGGTGGGTTATGAAACGGGTCATGAGGATGATCTCGTCGCACTGCGGCAGCCGCACGTCCGCGTGGTCGGCATCGACGCAGTCGATGCGGGCGACAGCCTCGCACTTGCGTCTGACGATGCCCGCCTGGGCTTTCCGCAGGCCGACGACCGCGATCCGTCTCCTGTCCCCCGATAACGTCCCGGACTCCTCTCGCCTCTTCGGGAAGTACTTCACTCTCGTCTTGCCTCCTGTTGGTTCTGGAATTGCATATGGTACCGAGCGCCGATCAGATGCCATGCGACTACGCGATACATGGGCGGTCATGACCGGTCACGATGACCATGAGCGAGCCAGAGAGGGCTCGACCGTCAGAAGATGGTTGAGAAAGAAGTTTGATGTTGTTGCCACGATCATGACAGATCGGCGACGAACGATTCAAGTTGATCCCGAAGAAGTGCTCCGAGTTCGGGTATCGACACCTTCGGTCTGCCCAAGAAGCCGGGCATCGAGGAACGATGGCTCGCGGACATCGCCCATGGGTCGGGTTTCCGGGCGGTTCCTGAAGAACCCGCTGTCGTCTTGTGGCGGTGGGAGGGGGGCGATTCCCTTTATCGCAGGGAAGACTACAATCGGTTCGTGCCGCTTGGCCTGGGTCCTCGGCGCGTGCCGGGGATCGAAGAGCGGCCGCCACCGGAAACAGGAGAAGGTACCATGAACGTCATTGCCGATTGCCGGGAAAACCGTGATCTTGCGGGGCGTCGTGCGTCTCGTGCAGGCTGGTGTCGCGCCGGATCCTGCCTGGCGTGCCTGCTGGCATTGGTTGCCTTGTGCCGGGTGGAGGCGGCGGCCGGGGACCGCGGCGCTCTTCCTGCCCGCGCCGACGACGAGTCGCCGTTCGAGGACACGAAAGGACTGCTGGCGGCGAAGTCCGACGGTCCGACGGTCCAGGCGCGCCACGCCCAAAAATCGAAGGCGAGGAAGACCGACCGGTCGGAAACGCTTGTCACGGAACCGGAGAGTCCGGCGGAGATCAAGAAAGTCGCCGCCGAATCGCTCTATCCGCCGACGGTCGCTCCGCAGAAACTGACCCTGGAGCAGCTGGAGGCGATCTCCAAGCTCGCGCCCAAGCCGAACCGGGACGGCGTCAAGGTCCATCCGGCCATGCTTCCGCTGTTCAAGAGCATGGTCCTGCGTTACACGGGGGGAACGTACGACAATGCCCCGATCCGCTTCCGGCTTCACGTTCCGGAACCTTGCCAAAAAGGCGGGAAGTACCCGCTGGTCGTCTGGCTGCACGGGGCGGGGGAATGCGGCGCGGACAATATCAACCAGCTCTCCCATCTCCATCATATCATCCCCTACCTGGTCGGCCCGAAGAAACGGGACTTCTTCCTGCTGGTGCCCCAGTGCCCTCATTCGCACGTCTCCTGGGAAGCCCCCGAGATCTGCTCGACCAGGATCCGCGCTGACGGCGGCGTCGAGTGCCACGTCGTGGACGATCCGGTCGCCCTGGGCGACGCCCCGCTCGCCTTCACGGTGGCCATGGTCGAGGCGGTGACAAAACGGTTTCCGGTCGATCCGGACCGCGTCACCGTGGCGGGCTTGAGCACGGGCGGCGACGGCACCTGGCGGATGCTGGAGCGGCGGCCCGACCTTTTCGCCGCCGCCGCGCCGGTCGTCAGTTGGCAAGCGATGCAGGAAAAGTCGCTTCGCGAGAAGCCGCTCCTGAAGAAGATCCCCGTCTGGGCCATTTACAGCTCGGACGACCGGGCGATCGATTTCGCCCGCAAGGAGTTCGAACGGATGAAAGAGCGCGGCTGCCACGTCTACAAGACCGAGTTCGGCGTCTGCGGACACAGGGCATGGACCCCGGCGATGCTGCAAGGGGACGTTTTCGGATGGCTCGTCTCCCGGGCCAAGAAGGGGGACCGGTTCTATGCCGCCGAAGCCTCGCCGACGAGCCCCGAAAAGGTTGGTATTTTCGCCGACGTGACCGACGGAGACCTGAAGCGAAAGCCGACCAAGGCCACGCGACCGAAGCAGGCCGAGGCGCCGGCGGTCCAGCCCTTTTCGACCAGCGTCCCGATGCCAGCCGGCCCTGTCGCTGGCCAACCGACGGTAAAGCCGTACTCGGCACCTGGGTACGGCGCGCCAGCTCCGCATATTCCTGCATACGGCGTGCCGGGTACGCTGCCTCAATCTCAGTACGGCGCGCCAGCGGCGCCGTACAGTCCGCCTCCACCGTCATACGGCTCGGCGCCTTCGTACGCTCCGCCGTCGTCCGCGTACGCGCCCCCGGCGAGCGGATACGGGCAGACGCCGTCTCGGTACTGCCCGCCGGTCGCCATGACCGTCGAACGATTCCGCTTGGAGCTGATGACCGCCTATATCGTCGTGGGCGAGACCAAGAAAGCGCTAGCGGTGGCCGACAAGATCAAGAACCGTCAGGCGGTTGTCATGGCCCTGCTGCGAAGCCAGCTCCGAGCGGAGGTGCTCGACTACGTCGACCGGGAACTCGACCGGATGGAGCGAAGCGGCGAAAGGTCGGGGGCGGCGCCTTTCCCTGCCGCTCCCGCGCCGAAGCCCTATTCCGGCTCCGGGGAAGGACCGCTCAAGCCGATTCCCGCCGGCAAGAAGACCCCCATGGAACAGTGCGGCAAGGAATGGGCCATGTCGCCCACCACCTTCTACGGGCTGTTTCCCAACGGTTGGGACCAGGAGGCGAACCATGTCCCCGGCTACGTGGTCAACGAGACGGGCAAGCAGCTCCGCGCTCGTCTGGCCAAGGCGTTCGCGGAGAACGACCTGCCCGCCATGAAGGAGTTCTGCGACTCGTTCATCCGCCTCGACGACGTCCCGCTTTCCAGCCCGTGGTTCGACACCTCGGGCGGTCGGCTGAAAGGCCGCATCAGGTACGCGCTGAACGAAAAGGCGAAGCCGGTCGTCGGGCTCCTTCGTGACATTGCCGCGGTCAAGGCGCAATCCAAGAAGGAGCTCGTCGAGCTTGCCCGAAAGTCCCTGGAACGCATCGACGCGATTACCCGTCCCAAGACCCAGGAATGACGTCTTCGCCGCAAGCCGACATGGTGACCCCTCTTTCCAGGAAGTCCTTGGATACGCAATCGGTCGTCGGGTTGCACGAAAGATAGACGCGCCATCAGCCGATGCTCGTGACGTTTGTAATACGCTGTGCTCATTCCGATGCTTTTGTTACCGGCCCCTCTGCGTCGTAATCAAACGTTACCAGCACATCGGAACGAGCTGGGCGGCGCAGGGTAGCGGAAAGTCAGTATGCCATGATGGCCCTCAGGTTCCTTAGCGAACTTCGTCGTGGGGACAGTCGTCCCAGCTCTCTGCGTAGGAGATCATCTCCGTAACCGCCTCCTCTTTGGTATCGTACGGGAGGGAAAACACTCCCTTCTGCCCATAATAGTCCGCCGGCTGGAAGTACCACTTGCCGAGCTGTCGATAGCGTTCCACGTTGCTCCAGTCTTCCTCGTCCTCCTCGTCATCTTGGTCGCGGTCATCCGTGACTTGTTGGTCGCGGTCCTCCGCGACTTCTTCCTCGGTTGCCTGATAGACGATCCACCAGCCTTCATCCTCGCCCCACTTCTTGTCAGTCGCAAACCACGACTCGCCGTCGTCGCTCTTTGCAAACCAGCAGGCATCCTTGGGGTCGCAGCCGTACTTAACAGTCACATCGGTTCCATTCGTTTCGCTCATTTCACACCTCCCACGCCCTTTCTGGACGTTCGGAAACAACCGTCTTGCTGACGGCGAGCCCCTCAAACAACTCGTCCGAGGCGGTCGAGCAGTCATTGCTGCTGCCCGTCCGCTTTGGACGAACCTGCCAAAGTCGTCCCCCAGCCATTTCAATCCGCCGAACATCGTTAGGGAGCAGAATAGCCGCTCCCGTTTCTCCCTGTTGGCCATCTGCGATAGTTCGCAGAGCAGTTCACTAGAATATGATACCCACAAAGCTCCAATTGTTAACCAAGACGCAAAAAATCTTTTCGAGCCGCCCTAACCTCTTGTGTCGTTTATGATTCGGTGATTTACTCCGCTGTTCCATGGTTCGTGTCCCCGTTTTTCCACCCTACAATTTCCCGCTTTGGCGATTCAATCTGGTTCCTGGTTCGTGCCGTCAGTGTCGTTCAGCGAGCCGTTTTCGACGTGACCCGAGGCGACGGCTCCCTGGTCCGACAGCTGTTTCCCGAAGTCGGCCAGCCTCTTCCTCGCCACGGCGACGGTCCCCTCGTCGATTTCCGTGGCCAGCCACCGCCGTCCCGAGGCCTTGCACGCCAACGGGATCGTCCCGCCGCCGACAAACGGATCGACGACGAGGTCCCCGGCTTCCGTGAGGCGGGTGATGAAGTAACGCGCTTCGCTCACCGGCTGTCCCCAACGGTGATGCGTCTTGTCCCCGCCGCCGCCTTCGAGGAAATCCCCCAGCCACTCGGGCGGCAGCGGGACGGGCGCCCGCCCGAACGCCACGATCGGTTTCCACTTGTTCTGTAGGTGTCTGTCGTTGACGTAGCGGGGCATCCCGGTGTGGGACACCCCGAGGCACCACCAGTAGTCCAAGTGCTTTCGCATCGCGTCGGTCACTTCGATCAAGCACCCCGGCTCGCAATAGGCGAGGCAGAGACCTCCCGGCACGAGCTTCGCCGCCGCCAGTTCCGCCAGCCGCCCGTAGAGTTCAGGCTGCGCGTACGGCGGGTCGCTGAAGAGCATTTTCGCCGACTCGTCCTCCAGCCGCTCCCAGAGAAGCCCCATGTCGCCGTGCAAGATGTCCTGGTCGTCGTCCACCCCGTACGTGTCTGCGTAGCGACGTGCGGAAGCCTTGCGGTCGGCGACGATCGCCTCCCGGATCAGGCGCGACACTTTCCTTTTCGCCCCGCCGTTGTCGAGGGCGCCGAGGACCTTCCCCCGAATCGAGTGCGACGCGCGGGAGAGCTGTCTCGCCTCGGGGACGGTGATCTTGCCGTCGCGAATCCGCTCGACCAGCTCGGGCGCTGCGGCCTCGATCGCCTTGAGCGCGTGGACGTAGTTATGGTTGGTGCGGGCGATCCGGGCGGCGATCATGCTGGCCGCCCCCTTGCCGGATAAGGTATTACATTCCAGTAATACCTTTTTGCCTCGCCCTTGGGAAACTCGTTGCCGCCCTTTCGCCTCCTCCTCCAGCAGCGGCAGGAGCCCGAGGGCGACGACGGCCCGTTGGGAGGAGCTCATGTGGCGACGGAGGAGGTTCTCGCCGACGACCCATTCGAGCGGGCTTCCCTTGCCCTGCCACTCGACGAACGTCGGCTCTACCCCGGCGATCTCGCACGCGAGGTGCCGGTTCCGCCCGTCGAGGATCTTCCCCTCGTGGAGGACGAGGTCGTGGTCCAAGCCCCGGGCCTTGATGTTGTCGGCCAGCGCCCGGAGCTCGGCGTCGTTCATCCGCGGGAACAACAGGCATGCCGGGTGATAGGGATATCGTTGAGATTCCATGTCGTCATCGCTCTCCTTTGCAGGGTTGTTGAGACGCGGGTCTTGTCGCCGCCTTCCTTTAGTCCCGTTCCACCCAGTCCTCCGACTGCGAATACGTGCCGGCTCGGACCGTGACGACCGTAGCGGGCGACGATTCCGGCAGCCCCATCTCCTTCGCGGTCTCACGGTAAACGGAATAGAGGTTGCAGCACGCCCGCCACCTGGAACGGCGTCCATCCGTCCCCGTCCATGTTCAGGAAGAAACTGCCGTCGTCCTGCAAGTTTGCCCTTATCGTTTCGAACCGCGTCTGCAACCACGCCAGGTACTCCGCCATCGGTCGACTGTCGTCGCACGTCTCTCCGTAGTCGATCCCGATGTTGTACGGAATCGACGTCGCGACGATGGCCGCGCTGGGAAGGTTCGGCAATATGTCCTGACAGTCGCCGCAGTGGATCGTGATGTTGTCCAACCTGATCGGGCCGGCAGGGCGGGCTATTAGCGGTTCCGTGCGCGTATCGTGGTTGTGGTGCCGTCCACGCAACAACTGCCCGACCTTCGTGGCGAGGAACTTTCGGTCCCCCAACAGGCATTTGCAGATCGGTTGCCCGCATATGGGACAATGTTCCCCGTTCGCCTTCGCTCCTCCCGGCGGTATCGTTCTGGTCTGGACTTTTGTCGCCATGCGTCCTACCACCGTGCTTTCGCGAAGGTCAGTTGGGCGGGCAAGTCGGTCTGCCAACAGGACCGCGCCGTCGCAAGACTGCCGGCACTGCAAACGGATCCGCCTGCCGGGGACCAACCATTCGCTGCTTCTACCCGTCTTCGTGGTGGAGAGGCCCTGTGCCTGTCCACTCCCGAGGAGGGCAATTCTTCGTTTCGGACATTTCTTGCTCCTCGTAGGGATGCCTTCCGGGCTTCACGGAACGCCCCGACGAAGGCGCGCATCTCTTCGTGTTGCCGGACCGGAAGTTCCCTGCTCATTCCTCGCCCCCTGTTCGTGACAACGTGAAGGCGCCCACCGCTATCGCGTTATCACCGTTTACTGGCCGTCAGCCTCGCCTTTTACTTGGCCCGCGCCTCCAAGACCGCCTGCCTGGCAATCGCCAGGAACTCGGCCGAGATGTCGATCCCGATGCCGATGCGGTCGAGTTCCTCCGCGACGACGAGAGTCGTGCCGCTGCCGACGAAGGGATCAAGTACGACTCCACGCGGCGGGCAGCCGGCCAGCACGATCCGCCGCACCAGTTCCCGCGGCCACACGGCGAAGTGCAACCCGTCGAACCGCGCGACCGCCAGGCTCCAGACCGTCCTCATGCGTCGTCCCCTCGGGTCAAACACGTCCCGGTCGTTGCCGTTGGCGCGGGCGACGTGCATCCCGTGGGGTTTTTGTCCCGGGACCGTGAGGTTCTTGTGCTTCTTCGCCGTCCGCACCAGCACGGCCATCGGCGCCTGGCTCGGGTCGCCGTCGTGCTTGTGCCGCGCCGGGTCGAACTCCTCGCCCTTGCGGTTGACCTGCTCGAACCGCTTGAGCGACGTGCGAGCGTAGGGCTCGAACTGCGGAGCGAAGTAGTGCTTCCGGCCCTTGGAGAAGAAGTAGACCGCCTCGGAGTCGCCCGGGAACCGGCATCCGGCGCTATGGGGCATGCAGTTCGTCTTGCGCCAGGTGATGCCGTTCTGCGGCAGCCACCCCCGCCTCTTCATTTCGGCAGCGAACAGCTCCGGGATCAGCTGGAGGCAGCCGTGAAGGTGCTTGTCGCCGAGGTTCACGAAGCAGTTCCCTTCCGGGCGCAGGACGCGGCGTCCCTCGTCGAACACGGCCAAGAGACGCTCAAGATACTGTCGGACGGTCCCCTCCTGCCCGATCTGTCCGGCGACGCCGTAGTCTCGCTGGCGGAAGTACGGCGGCGAGGTGGCAATCTCGTCCACCGACTCGCCGGGCATGGCCCGCAGGACATCCAAGGCGTCGCCCAAAATCAACGAGCTCATGGCACTATCACCTTGAATCCCTTTCTGGTCACGTTCAGGCAGATCACGATTTCGTTGATCTCGGCGAGGCTCAGGATGCCCTGCGCCGCCCGGCACATCTCCTTCAGCGCGTCCTTCAGCACGTCCTTATCGCCGGTCATGACGCCCTTCGTCGCCAGGACCCTGACGGCGTTCGGCAGCCCGCCGACCCGGTCGACGAAGGCGGAGGCCGCTTCCAGTTCGGCATCAGTCGCAATCGGCGGACCTTCCTCGGCAGACGTGTCAGTCCAGGCATCCAGGTCGCCGTCAAGGACGTCCTCGTCCGGCTCGAATTCCGGCTCGTCGTGTTCCCGATCGTCTTCCTCAGCCTGCCGGTCGTCTTCCGGGACGCCGTCGCCTTCCACCGTATTCTCGCCGCCGCCGTCGTCGCCAAGTTCCGTCACGGCGACGCCGTGTCCTTCCGGTTGCGCCTTTCGTGGCCTGACGACGCCGTACGCCACCATCAGCTCAGTCCAGGTGCCGTAGCCGGCGACGTCGCCCTCGCCGTGACCCAGCTCGACAGCCTTCCGGTAAACCGTGATCGCTTCCCACACCTTGGTCCGCGGAAGCTGATTGCGATCCTGGAACTCGCACCATTCCCCGGTGGCGGTGAGTCTTTCCTGAAGGATGGAAAAGGCGTGGCCGGCACGAAACCTCTCGACGACGGACTTGCGGGCCAGGGCGTGCAGTCGCCTCTCATGCCTGTCGCCTTCGCTCAAAGCCGTCATCGCGAAACTGAGTAGGAATTCGGTGGGCCATGTGTCGTCAGGCGCCGTGTCTGCCGACGGCTGCACTAGGTCCGGCGCAGCCTCTTGCGTTTGCGATTTCATCCTCGATCCGTCTGTTCCGTGTTCGGATTCCGAACATCGTTCGGCGCCATCGCCGCTTGGCGGCTGCGACTCTGCCGGTTCCCCGGGCAGCAGATGCTGCGGTCCGTTCGTTTCGTGCAGCACTCCGTTACTGTCGGCCATCACTTGGTCTCCGATGTTGTCGCACGCATCTATTACTGCCCGAATGAAACGTGCCGCCACTTCCGGCACTATGGAATTGCCGTACGCGGCGAGCCTTTTTGCCTGATTCGCTCTTGCACATCGAGCCATTCGGAGAAGTGCGGGCTCGCCAGATCCCAACTCGGCGGGAATCCTTGCAGCCAGCGGGAATGCGCCGGGTTCGGCACTGATTCGGCGGCCGTGGAAATCCCTACAACCCGACTCAAATCCCGCCCCAAGCACCCCTGGCGCGATTCCGGCCTTGTCCGCGCGCTTCGTCCGAAACAGTCGGCTGCCTGGGGCGTGTGCCACCCAGAATAGTCGCTGCCGGATGTGCGGCGCGCCGATGCTATGTGCGCCAAGTACCGCCGCCCCGCAGGCGTAATTTTCTCTTTCCAAGTCTGCGAATACTCGATCGAGCCACCCCTGCCCAACAGCGCTGGCAACCTGCTCGCCAAGGACGACTGGAGGATGGCACTCTCGGATGAGCCGACAGAACTCGGGCCACAGGTTGCGCGGGTCTTTGTCGCCGAGCCTCTTCCCCGCCAGCGAGTACGGCTGGCAGGGGCACGATCCTGTCCAGACGGGAGTGCTGTTGGGCCAGCCGGCAAGTTGCAGGGCGAGATCCCAGCCGGCGACGCCCGCAAAAAAATGGCAGCGTTCGTATCCGTTGATATCATCGGGGGTGACTTCCTTGATGTTTCGGGGGTCGACGGTTCCGGGGGTTACGGGGGCCACGGAGAACTTACCGATTTACGCAGGAAATGTTGGATGACTACCTCAAGCGGCGAAAATAGGAGGTCACGGAGCGAGACCTGCATCCTCAGCGATGGTCGCCGCATTCGGTTTTCTCTAAAGCGACGTTCACGAGATCCCTGCTATCTGGCCTACTTCAGAGGGCCAGACCACCGCCGCAAGGAACGATCGACCAAGGAGGCCAACAAGCGCAGGGCAACGGATGCCGCAATTGCCTTGATCAGCGAGGAATACGCTCCTCGGTTACCAAAGCAGGATCCAAGTTGGGACGAAGCAATCGAGACCATGAGGCGGCATATGCGGGCGGAAAATCTACGTCCAGGCACGATCCAGCAGTACGAGATCGTTGTGGGCCAGGTCCGTAAGGCTTACCCGAACTTGCATGGTCCAGGGCAGATCACTCCGGCGCTGGCACAGGAGTTCAAGATTTTGAGGCTTGAGGCGAAGCGGGCACCCAGAACGGTCGCCGGGAATCTGGATAATCTGAACATCGTGTACGGCCACTGGTGGCGTGACACATGCAAAATCCTCGCAGAAAACCCGTTTGCCGCAGTGGAGCCGCCTAAACAGGAGAAGCGGCCACCCAGGGTGATCGAGCCTGACGAGTTGCAGCAGTTCGTGGCGTGGCTTTCCTCCAAATGGGACGAGTGGCGTTTGCCAGAACTCTTCTTGGAAATCAAGAACCTGACGGGATGCCGAATCGGAGAACTGGCCAAAACGCCCACGACGAACCTCAAGGATGGCCGCCTGTGTTTCGAGGCGACCACTACGAAAGGACGCAAGCAACGTGCGGTAAAATTGCCCCACACGATCTATGACGAGGTGCGGTCACTGGCTGGGAAGAATTACGTCTTCGAGGCATTCTCCGAGCAACTTCGTGCCATCCATCTAAGGAGAGGACGCAAGCACTATGCTGCGATGTTAGGAGATTTCCGCCCCGAGCGGCTGATCAACTGGCTCGAAGATCAGACCACCGAGTATTTCAAACTCAACCCTAAAGCAAAGAAGTTCAGGCTCCACAACTTTCGGGGCACGGCGATGTCCAGGGCCAGAATGGCGGGCGTCAGCTACGATGATGCGGCTGTGGCGTTCGGCTGCAATCCCCAAACAATGAGGGAACATTACGTCGCCTTGGACGAACTGACGATCAGCGACCGGGTGATGGACTCCATCCAGAACGGAAACGGTTCGGAAATGAGGGAGAAATGAGGGAGATTGGTCAGTATGGGGAAAACCCAACCAACAAGGACTTGCGACCAATCGCCACAAGTCCTTGTCATGTAATCACTTCTGAGTGCCGAAGACAGGACTTGAACCTGCACTCCCTTGACGGGAACTAGGTCCTGAATGTAAAAATCCACGATTTCGTAAGTCCTTATTCATCTGTGAGTTACGACAATAACTCATTGGCAGGAAAGGAGATGCATCACGAGTCGATGTGGCACCGTGTGGCAGCCGTCGGTCATCATTTTGTGCAACATGACGGCACCTATCCGGCACCACGGTGCCGCGTAGACATCTGGGTACTGAACTATCCGGAAGCCTAGCGCGTCTGGACTCCACCGCGCACATCTCCTTGGCCGCGTACAGCCCGCAAGAACGGCGCTGCCACGCTGGGACGGCTAGAAAGTCGACTTCTCGCGCCGAGCCCCGAGCAGGGAAGCAGGAAGCTCGAAACGGCGCTCGGTGCAATCGACTTCCAGCGCGACGAACAACGAAGAGAAGGCTCCTAACCGCGCAACGCTTGCGCACCCCGGCTGAATTAATCGAAGCCTTTCACGATCAGCCTGCCAACGCCCGCAAGGTGATCCATACACCTTCCACCTCCACGTCGGTCGGATCGGGCGGCACGGCAACGTAGTAGTCCTCATCGATCCCTAGCAATTCCTTCAGCGCTCGGCCAGCCTTCGGATCAACATCAAGCAGGTTTTCGTTGTCCCGCCAGTCTTCGTCCCACAGGACGCTGGTTGCCAGGGAATCGACCAACACTTCCCACTCGTCGAGATCCTCGGATTCAGAGTCGGGCAGTTCCTCAATCCCCCTCTCCCGGCACGCGGCCACTATCAGTTCTCGCCACGTCGGTGCTTCACACGCTTCGGCAAGCTGGTCAATCTCCATTTCCACCATGAGGCGGATTGCCTCGTAGATCGCTCCCACCCCCGCCTCCAAGACGGCGGTCAGCTTGGGCATGGGTTCCTCCTCGCGGAGCAGGGCGCTGCCGACCTGGGCAAGCACGGCCAGCTTCTGATTTGGCCGGAGGCCATCGAAGGGAGGGGCATCGAACTGCCAGAGCCCCTCGTCGTCGTCGCGGACCATGTCCACGATCGTCCCGAGGGCCTCCCTGAATAGCACTGCCTCGGCGCCCTGCAATATCCGCTTGCCGTCCGGCGTCCACCACATGATCTGCTTTTCCTGTCGTGCTTCAGCTTGGTTTGGGTTTCTCGCCGCGCTCCAGACTACTGCCCCGCCGCAGGGCTTCCGTCCCAAACCGGTCCTTGAGCTGATCCGCCACGGTGTCCAACCGCGACTGTCTTTTGCGATCCTCCTGGTCGAAGAGCAGCCTCTGGACCATGCCCGAGTCGTCGATGCTGCTCACGCCCATTCCCACCAGCCGCACTGGTAAATGGCTGACAGGGAGTTTGTGGCAGAGCATCTCGTCAGCGGTATTCCACAATTCCTGGGTAATGTCGGTGGGTTCTACGAGCGTCTGGGAACGGGTGATCAGCGAAAAGTCGGCAAACCGCACCTTGAGTTGCACCGTTCGTCCTCGCAGCCCATGCCGCCGCAGGCGCCAGCCAACCTGTTCCGTCAGTTCCAGCAGCCATGACCGAAGCACCTCTACCTCGCTGATGTCTTGCTCGAACGTCGTCTCGTGCGAGATGGACTTCGCCTCTCGCTCGGGTACCACCGGCCGGTCGTCGATACCGTGGGCCAACTGCCATAGGTACTCGCCATTGCTGCCGAAACGACTCTGCAACACATCCAGGGGCCACTGGCGGAGCTGCCCGATGGTGCGGATGCCCAGCCGCTCGAAGACCTTGCTGCTCTGCTTGCCGACGCCCCAGAGCCGCTCGACCGGCAACGGGTCGAGGAACTCCTGCACCTTATCCGGCTCCACGACGACCAGGGCGTCTGGTTTCTTCAGATCGCTGGCGATCTTGGCCAGGAACTTGTTGGGCGCCACGCCCACCGATGCCACCAACCGCAACTCTTGGCGGATTGCCTGCTTGATCTGTCGCCCGATCTCGACGGCTGGGCCAAACAGATGCTCGCTGCCGGTCACGTCAAGGAATGCCTCATCGAGCGACAGTGGTTCTACCAGTGGTGTGAATCGCTCGAAGATGGTGCGGATCTGGGAGGAGACTTCGGCATAGTAGTCGATACGGGGCGGCAGAAAGATACCTTGTGGGCAAAGTCGATGGGCGGTGACGGCAGGCATGGCGCTGTGGACGCCGTACTTGCGGGCGATGTAGTTGGCCGCCGACACCACGCCCCGTTTTTCCGGCGTACCGCCCACGATCACCGGCTTGCCCACCAACTCCGGTCGGTCCCGTTCCTCGATCGAGGCGTAAAAGGCGTCCATGTCGCAGTGGAGAATCATTGGCGGTCCGACGCCTTGAGAACACCCGTGTCGCGCAACCACTCCTCGCACCGCTTGGGCCAGGTCGCAGCAGGCTTGCCTATGGGCCGCATGCCGAAGCCGTGGCCACCCGAGGCGTAGATGTGAAGCTCGGCGGGCACACCTACATGCTTCAGAGCCAGGTACATGGCCACGCTGTTTTCGGGGCTGACACGGTCGTCCCCGGCGTGTGCGAAGAAACACGGCGGCATCTGCGCCGTGACACGGATCTCCGGCGATAGATCGGCGGTCCCTCGTTTGACCACGCCACCTGGATAGATCATAACAGCGAAATCGGGACGGCAACTCGCATCGTCCGTGGCGTCGATCCTATCGTACGTCCGCTTGTCGAAGTTGGTTGCCGTCCAGGCCGCCAGGTGTCCGCCCGCCGAGAATCCCAGCACGCCAATCCGCTTGGCGTTGATTCCCCACTCAGCCGCCTTGCTCCGCACCAGGCTGATGGCCCGCTGGGCATCCATCAATGCCTGGACGGGCGGCATGTCCTTGGGCGTCCCTTCCCGGCGCGGGACGCGATATTTGAGCACCATGCCCATCACACCGATAGAGTTGAGCCAGCGTGCGACCTGCGCTCCTTCGTGGTCCCAGGCGAGGTTGGTGTAGCCACCGCCCGGGAAGACCAGCACCGCCACGCCGGTGTTCTTTTCAGCTTCCTGGCGCCAGACCGACAGCGTGGGCTTCGATACGTTGGTCAGGCTGGTGGTCACTGTCGTGCCGTCTGGCAGGGTTGCCGTCTTGGCCTTCTCCTCCCCGACCGTTCCAACCTCACCAGGGGCTCTTCCCGGCCAGACTTCGAGGGTTGTCCTGGTCGAGTCGGCAAAACACAGGGTTGCGTGGCTTATGATCAGGACCAGCCCGAAACTTACCGATGGAACTTTCATGGTTGCTTTGTCCTCATCAGAGTGGTTTTTAATGCACGGCCCCTATCTTATCCCATCAGCAAGCCGGGGTCGATTGTCGAAGACACCGTGCTGGCCAAGGCTACCGGACATCATGACCGGCTTTGTTCAGGCGCCAAAATCCTTTTTGTGGTCACGTCTGTTCCCGGTCAGCAATGCCTTGGCGACGTGTGTTCCGTAAATGGGTTCTGACCAGGGCGGTATGTCACGCGCCACTGAGCAGTGCCTCCAAGACCTTAGCCAGTCGCACGTACTGCTCCAGCCCATTGTATGCCTGGACCGAAATCCGTAAGATCGCCTGCCTCGTCCCCGGCCAGTAGTATACCGGTACCTCGATCCCGAACTGGTCCAGCAACAGGCGTCCCAAGCGAGGCGACGGTGCATCGGCGTCGGAGACGATGGTTGAATCGCAGTTCGACAATAGAAACGCCGCCATCGAACCGACCATCTCCTCGGGACAAGTCGGCCGAACCGGCAATCGTTCGCAGAGCATCCGCCTGGCAGCGGCCGTCAGCTCATGGTTGCGGCGCATCAGTCCTTCCAGTCCGCCGGGGACTAGTCCAATGAGGAAACGGATTGCCTCGCCCACACAGAGCCAGGGCGTGGGATCGTCCGTGCCCTGCCAATCGAAGGCATCCTGGAAGCGGTTGTAGCCGGGCCGGGACTGATTGTACCCATGGCTGATTACCGGCGGCTGAAGGCCCTCTTGCCGGTTTGGCTGAACATAGAGAAATCCCGCTCCTTTCGGCGCACACAACCACTTGTGGCAATTGCCCGCGTAGTACGCCGCCCCCAGCCGCCGCACGTCCAAGGGGACCATGCCCGGCGCATGAGCACCGTCCACCAGGCTATCCACGCCTCGCTCGTTTAGTTGCCGCACAAGTTCTTCAATGGGGAAGACAGCGGCAGTGGGGCTCGTGACGTGGTCCAACAGTGCCAGCCGCGTCCGCTCCGTCACGCGGGAGAGCACAACCTCCATAATCTGCTGGGGTGATTCGATGGGGAGGGGCACCTCGGCCACCACCATCGTGACACCGTCCCGCTTGGCTATGTAGCGGGCCACATTGCTACAGGCGTTGTAGCCGTGATTGGTGATGAGCAGTTCCTCACCCGGTTGAAATCGCAGTGACCGCAGGACGGCGTTGATCCCGGCGGTGGCATTGGAGACAAACACCAGGTTCTGGGGCTCCCCGCCGACCAACACGGCCAAGGCTTGACGCGACTGGTCCAAGAGCGGCTGCATCTGCCGCGTTAAGAACCGTACCGGCTCCGCCTCCATTTGCTGCCGCAACTCCGCCTGACGCCGGAGGACCGAGCGGAGGCAGGCCCCGAACGAGCCGTGGTTGAGCATGATGACGGCCGGATCCAAGGCCCATGCATCGGAAGGGACCGGGGAAAGGAAGTCGAACGCGGCGGAAGTAGCCATGAACTGCTTGAATGGCTGGGTATCGTGTCGAGTGCTGTCTCCCCCCGTTGAGAATCAACCAACAGCATGACGCCCATTTTACCCTCGGCAAGGGCATGTACCAGCCAGGGGGCCTATCGACTGACGTGGCGGTCGGCCGGGACGTGTCCGGTTACCGCGCCCTAGGCGAGGATGCCGATCGCGTCAGCCGCTTTCGCCCGGCTCTAAACCAAGGGCGCAAAAAAACTCCCGAAAAGCCAGTGTCCCAAGGGGGCAGAGGATACTTGCTTTTTCGGGAGCGATTGGACGTTCTGCGTCAGTGTGATGCCACCGCTGGCGTATGGAAATCTTCCTGATCTCAGGAGAATACGGCGTTTCGTTTTGCGGGTCAAGGTCGACCGGCAGAAATCAGCCTTGAGAAGTCCCCAACACGGTGATCGCAGACAACGGATAAGGGGAAAGTCTTTTGGCACGCCTTCGTGGCGACGCCGTCTAAAGCATCCGGGAGAACCGCTTTTGTCTCAAGCGGCCGCTCTTTCATAGAATCAAGGGCTTTCCGCCATGCAGCAGTCAAGCGTGAATCGGGCGGACTGACAGGCATGACGCAACTGCCTGCGCCATCGAGACTAACGGGCGAGGCGAGTGCCGTGGCGAGGAGCCCCTTGTCGAGTCATGCCGCATTAAGCGATCTTGACCCGGTTTCGCCCGTCTTATACCATCCACCCCCCGTTATGTGTCCGCCGCTGCCAACATCCTCCTAACGCAGGAGCAGTGCCATGTATCTCGCCACAATCCCGATTACCGTTTCGATGTTGCTTGGGAGTACGGCGGTTGGTGCGGAAACAGAATCGCTGCCCACACAACAGTACAGCGTTCTGTGCCGATGCGTTGACGCGGACGGTAACGTTGTTGTCGGCCCCAGGCTGGCCTTATTCGAAGGCGAGGCGGGAAACGTTGCGGTCGGCTCGCAAAGTCCGTTCGTGATCGGCTTTGCCGCCGACGAGGATGGCGTGACGCAGCCGCAAATCGCCGTAATCGACGAAGGCACCACGATTGAGGTGACGGCGGTCGGGCGGCAAGCGAACGGCGCAACCATGAACGTGGTGGTCGAGCAGTCCGAGATTACAAACGTCGAGATCAAAAAGACCGGCCCCGCCACGTTCGTCCAGGTGCCTCGCCTGGACACTCGCAAGAAGCGAGTCATCGACTTCGTGAAGTTCGGTGAGGTCCTCACGATCCCCGCGGGGGAGAAAGACGCGGACGGCATCACGCCTCGCGTCGAACTGGTGGTCTGTGGCGGCAACGCGACAAGTATTCCGTCGAACTGGACCTCCCCGGTCGCAGGCAGGAATGGTCCCCGCAACGCCGAACGCGAAGGGATTTTCAACGAACTTCTGGCGACGGGTGCTGCGAGGGTTCGATGCGAGAGAGTGTCCCATTGGGAGAAGCTCTGCGGGCACCGACTCTATGAGGACTTGGTCCCGCTGTGCGATCTCGCCGAACTGTATTGCGCCTGTTGTCCTCATCGGTTGGGACTGGCCGACGCGCTGTGCCTCCTGGCTCCCGCCATCGACGATCCGACTCGCGTGCGACGTCTGGAAGAGTCGCTGCTGGGTTACGACTGGGGATACTCCGTCGAGCTTGTGGGCTCCCCGTCGCTGCCTTCCCAGATGGCTCTCTTGAGCCGCGTGCCCGAGTTGTGGGATCTCGTCGTCGTGCCGGAGCAGTACGACTACTCGCTGCTGCACGCCATCACGAAAGTCAATGTCCTGCACGACCTGAAACTTTGCGGCGAGAACCGGGCCGCGACAGTGAAGGACGGCTGGCTTCGGCAGCAATGGTGCCTCCACCACGACGCACCGGGTCACGCGACTTTGACGCAGGATGCAGCGGCGCAGGTGTGCGTGGAGAAGGCGGAATCGGCTATACCTGCTCTCAAGGCAACCGCCAATCTGAAGCAGGTTTTCATTCTGGCAGAGGACGAGAAGGGCGCGAAACGACTGGCGAGAACGCAGGAGGTCCTTGAAAAAGCCCTGCCGCACGTAAAGATCGATGCCTTGATCTTGTCGTCTGAGGAAACCGCCGACAGGAGAGGAGCGGCAGGTCACGACTACGAGCTTCGTTGAATCCTGCCGGGCAGGAACGAAACCTCCCCGCCGACCATGCATAGCTCATGCGGATTTTCCGGCAGCCACCGGAACCGTCGGCGAAAGAGACAGGCCGTCAGCATTTCGGAGCATCGAACGGGAAGTGCAGCCCGGCTGTTCCCTGCAAGGGTGTGAATCATGCGGCACGCATACTGCGGACTGGCGATCATGCTCTTGCTGTCGGCAATGACGCGGGCGGAAGAGTTGTCGATCGACAACGAAAGCCCCCGCCCGTTCGTCTATCAGGTCCGCAAGGACGCCGGAACCTGGAGTGAGCCGATACGCCTTGCGAGCGGCTCCCGCCGCGTATACGTTACGTCGCTGCCGCTCGTGGTTCGGTACCGCGACGGCAAGAGCTGGACAACCTATCGGCTACCGCCGGGCAGGTCGTTTCGTTTCCAGCAGGACGCCAAGGGCTCCAACCGTTTGTTCGATGTCGGGGCGGTCCAGGATCCGCTCATGACGCACCGTTTTCCAAATCACGACGCCCTCGGTGATGCCGCGGTGCGTGATACCACGCCGGCACGATCCGACGCGAGGCTCCGCGCGATCAAGGTCCTGTGCATTGCCGACAAGAGCTATCGGCGTCGATTTCCCGAGTGGAAGGAACGCATCGGGGAGGTCGTTTCGAGAGCCTCCCGCGACTTCGAGGCTGCATTCGCCTTGAAGTTCACCATTACCGATTGTCGGGCATGGGACTACGAAGCCAAGAACGTGGGCGACCCGCAGGAACAGATGACGCGGCTGGCGACGATCGACCCGACGCCCGCGGATCTGGCGATCGCTTTCGTCGGCGCCGTCCAGACGACCAAGACCTGTCGGTCCAGACATCGCCGTTACGAAGACGTCTGGGGCGTCCCGTTCGGGCAACACGTCGCGGTCGCTGACATCCGGAAGGAGCAGGCGTTCGGAGCGGAGCAACTGCTGGTGCGGGGACTGTGCGGCGTCTTCGGGGCATTCTACGTCGCGGACCGTCGTTCAATCATGAACGGCATGCTGGAAAACGTGGAGCCGGGCCCCGTCCGGTTCGGCGAGGTCGCGCACGAGGTTATTTCGTTGACGCGTGACTTCGACTTCCGAGCGGGGCCGGCAAGCCTCACCCCGGAAGCAGTCGGCAAGATCAAGGCGCTCTACGGAAGGTACCGGCATGCCGAAAGCGAGCCGGGCGACGATCCGGTGACGAAGGGATACCAGGCGAGAGAGCTTTACCGGAATCGCCGTCAACCGGACGGCTCTCGTACGGCGGACAACGGATGGGACGACGGATCGGTTCTGACTGCTACTTTGCCATGTCCTTGAGCAGCTTCAGTGCCCGAACCTTGACCTTGTTGTAGGCGGGCTTGGCCGGACGGTCCATCAACTCGCCCGGCTTGAACGGGTTAGGTACACCCTTCTGGGCCTTCCGGGCCGGGACCTTCTTCTTCTCGATCTTTATCAAACCAGGGATGGTGATGGCGCCAGCACCCTTGTTGCCAAGGCTCATCTTGATCTCGGCGGCCAGGACTTCCAGCATGGCGGCCGCCTGTTTCTTGGACACATCGGCGGCGACGGCAATGTTGGCCATGAGTTCGGTCCTGGTGAGCGGCTTCTTGGAGGCAGGAGCGGCCTTGGCCATCATTCTCGGTCTCCGTGCGAAGCAATGGGTAAAAAGTTGTCCGTCCACAACAAGGAAATGTGATGATCAAAAGCCGGTTTGAGCGGAAATACAAGCCAGGAACGGGCCAAAACCCGAAAAACCACAGAAAACTCGCCTTAGTGCCCGACTTTTCCGGTTTGCGACGTTCCGCGAAGACTGGGCGACTTTGTCTCCAGCCCCGCCCACTTCAAATGCAGCGTGCAGATTTTCCCACCCTGCGTTTATGGGTGATAGACTTTTCTGAAATTGACTCATGCCAGTTAATTGAGTTATTCTTTGCATCTTGAGCAGGCCTGCCCCGGCTTCGCACCTTGGTCTGGGCGTTTTTCCGGTTTTATAAGAGACAACGCCAATCGTTTGACGACGGCGCTTTTTGGCTTGGCCTGCACAAATGGGTAACCGATGGAACGACTGTTTGCAAGGCCCACCATGCTGACCGGGCGGCCGGTCACCGAGACAGTCGGCGTGAAGGACAGCAAGTCTTGGCTGATCCAACTTCCCGAGTGGCACCTGATCCTGACGTTCGGGGTGGCCACGATCGCACTGCTGGCCTTCTTTGTCCGGTTGGTGTTGTTGGGACGGATCCTGGTTCACGGCAATCTTGGTGGGGTGATGCTGCCGTTCAGTAAGCGTTCCGCGTTTCGAGGGAAATCAAGGAGAGATCGCCATGCGATATGAAAACGTAGAACAACGATCAACACGGAAACTGCGAACAGCGAAGCGGTGTAACTACACGAAGGGAGCCGCCTCTCGCGCATTGTCGATCGAGTTATTGGAAGAGCGCCACATGTTGAGCGTCGTTGCGGCGAGTAATCCGAACGCTGGTGTGGTTGCGAAGGCAGGAGCCCTCCCCGACAGCTCGCCGCAGGCAGTCGCCAGCGTCAGCCCAAGCCCAAGCCCAAGCACTACGGCCACGGGCAGTAGCACCGTTTCGCCGGACTACGCAACGATCCCGACTTACGTCGGTCTCTACAATCCGAAGACGTCGGTCTTCTATCTGAGGAATGGCGACAACGCAGGAAATGCCGATATCACATTTCCCTTCGGCCCGGCAAGCGGCGGCTGGGAGGCCATTGCCGGCGATTGGGCCAATAACGGTGAGGACACCATCGGCCTCTACAATCCCACCACTTCCATGTTCTATCTGAGGAATAGCAACGCCGCTGGAAGTGCCAACCTCGTCTTCCAATTCGGTGCGCCAAACAACGGGTGGACCCCCATCGTTGGCAACTGGAGTGGCGGCAACACGGTAACCGTTGGTCTCTATGACCCGACCACGTCGATCTTCTATCTGAGAGAAAGCAACACCGCCGGATATGCCGACATGGTCTTCCAATATGGTCCGCCCAACAGCGGTTGGTTACCCGTTATTGGCGACTGGACCGACAATGGCACGGACACGGTCGGGCTCTACAACCCGACGAACTCCGTATTCTACCTGAGGAATAGCAACACCGCCGGATATGCCGACATCACCTTCCCTTACGGTCCTCCCAACAGCGGCATGAAGCCCGTTGCCGGCGACTGGGATCAGGGCGGCCTCACGACCATTGGCCTCTATGACCCAACTACGTCGATCTTCTATCTGAGAGACAGCAACACCGCCGGTTACGCGAATCTTGCTTTTCAATACGGTCCGGCGAACAGCGGTTGGGTCCCCCTTGTTGGCGATTGGACTGGCAACACTTATGCCCTGCCTGCGCCCGGCGCAACCGTGACCGCCGACGCTGCCCCGCTTGCCGCCGTGGCATTGGTCAATGCCACCCCGCTTTCCAACGTGCCATCACAGCCGTCGGTCACCGAGACGCCCGCGCTGACACCGACGGTGCAGTCCACTGCGACGGCAAGCAACCAGCAGCTACAGACCGTTGACCCACGGGCGCTGGATCGCATCGATCTGCCGACAGTGGCGGACAACGTAGTCGGGCCGCAATGCCTGGATGTCATGGCGGGTAATCTGGTAGGCGGAACGTTAGGGTCGAGTGCCTTGCACACCGACGCAGTGCTCGCTTCATATCCGTCCCTGTCGGTGGTCTAGCCCCTTTTTTTGCTAGCAAGGGAACGAGATTGGTCAGACACTTCGCTGTTTTCTCGTTCTCCTGAGCGTCAATTCAAAACGCCGCCGGGCTCCGTCGTAGGGACAAGAACTCGACGGACTACCACGGAAAGCTGCATTTGATTCACAGGCTCTCAGACGAGTTTTTTGGCAAGGACAGCACTCCCAGTGACCGTTATCCAGGAAAAACGTGGCAAGAGCCGGTGGGGAACGCTGCGATTCAGGCCAATTGCTGAAGCGTGCCACAATGAGGTAATGGTCACCGGGACCACGAAACGAAATTGGTGTCTGCCTGGTGATGAGGCCCCACGAAATTACGCCTGAGTCGAGAAGTGGACGCACGATTTCTCACGAGAACGGCGGACAGCCAGCGCACCGTCCTACGGGGGGCAGCCTACCGCGGGATGACGGCTTTCCGGTCTCCGAGCCGGGAAGGCGAAATGGCCGTCCGTTACTGGCCGTTTGCGGTCTCTTCGTGCTGGCGGTCGGCTTGGTGTTCGGCCAGACGGTCCGCTACCAGTTCATCAACTTTGATGACGACGAATACGTGTACGAGAATCGGCAGGTTTCGGACGGGCTTAGCGCCGAGGGGATTTATTGGGCGTTTACCCACATCCACGCGGGTTACTGGGCCCCGCTAACCTGGTTCTCGCTGATGCTGGACTGCCACCTCTATGGTCTAAACGCCGGCGAACACCACTTGAGCAACGTGGTGCTGCACGCCGCCACCCCGATACTCTTGTTCCTGCTCCTCTGGCGCATGACCGGTGGCCTTTGGTCCAGTGCTCTGGCAGCAGCCATCTTTGCCGTGCATCCGCTACGCGTGGAATCGGTGGCCTGGGTCACCGAGCGGAAGGATGTCCTGAGTGGGCTGTTTTTCGCGCTGACGCTGGGGGCGTACGTGAGTTATGTGCAGCACCCATTCTCGGCGGCCCGGTACCTGGCAACGATGGTTTTCTTGGCGTTTGGGCTGATGGCCAAACCGATCCTGGTAACGCTGCCGCTGGTGCTGTTGTTATTGGATTACTGGCCGCTGGGTCGGTTCGCAAGCGACTCCTGCCTCAAGCCAACGCCCCCCCATTGCAATGGGGGGGGCGTTCGCGGCGGCGCATACTCCTTGCAAACCTCGCTCCGCCGGTTGCCGATTCTCTGGCAGTTAGTGATCGAAAAGCTGCCGCTCGTGTTGTTGGCGGCGATTTTCTGCGGCATTACGTTTTGGACCCAAGCTGACGGCAGGGTGGCGGACGAAACGCTGCCCCTCGGCGGGCGCATCGCCAACGCCTTGGTCTCCTACGTGGCCTACCCGGGGCAATCCGTTTACCCGGCGGGATTGGCGGTTTTTTATCCCCACCCGGGAGACAATTTGCCGATCTGGAAAGTTCTTGTCGCCGTGGCGGTGTTGGCCATGATCTCCGCTGGGGTGCTGGCCTGCCGGCGACACTGTCCCTATTTGCTCGTGGGTTGGCTGTGGTACTTGGGGATGCTGGCGCCGGTGATTGGGTTGGTGCAGGCGGGGTCGCAGGCGAAGGCCGACCGCTTCACCTACTTGCCGCAGATCGGATTGTGCATTGCCCTAATCTGGACAGCGACGGACCTGTTCCATTCCTGGCGATTTCGGCACTGGGCATATGGTGTCGCGTCCGCGTCAGCGCTTGCAGTGCTGATCGGTTGTGCGTGGCGTCAGACCTCATTTTGGCGCGACAGCGAGACCCTATGGACCCATGCCTTAGCTTGTACCTTGCAAAATTGTGCCGCCCACTACAACCTGGGCTGCGCGTTGGCTAATCGGGGCCGATTCGATGAGGCGATGACACAATATCAGAAAGCTGTGGAAATCAAGCCCGACTACGTCGACGCCCTCAACAACCTTGGTGCCGCCTTCGTTCGCCTGGGTCGGTTCGACGAGGCGATGGCACAGTGTCGGAAGGCACTGGAAATCAAGCCCGACCTAGCCGAGGCCCACTACAACCTGGGCAACGCGTTGGCTAATCGGGGCCGGTTTGACGAGGCGATGGCACAATATCAGAAGGCTGTGGAAATCCAGCCGGACTACGTCGAGGCCCACTACAACCTTGGCGTCGCCTTGGCTCGCCTGGGTCGGATTGACGAGGCTATGACACAATATCAGAAGGCAGTGGAAATCCAGCCGGACTACGTCGAGGCCCACTGCAACCTCGGCGGTGTCTTGGCTGCTCGGAGCCGACTCGTCGAAGCGGTCGCACAGTATCGGAAGGCGCTGGACCTTGCCACGCAGCATAACAACCAGACTTTGGCGGACGCCTTGCGGGCCACGATCGCACGATACGAAACTAAAAAACCCAGTCCTCAGCCGCCGCCGACTTCCGTGCGGCTACCGCCGAAACCTTAACTCATGCCTCACGGGCAATTATTGCTCGTTGCGATCCCGGTATCGTTGGGGAGAGACGTCTGGCAAATCGCTAGCCATGGCGTCACGTGTTCCTCCTTGCCGTCCCAACCGATCGATCTGGCCTCTCGGTCCGCGGGTTGCAGTAGCCTCATCACTCAATTAGCCGCACCGACGACAGGCCGGCCAGCTCAAGGACATCAGTGATGCGGCCATCGACAGCGTCGCGGGCGCGTCGGGCCGCCGGTTTGCCGCCTCGGGATCTCTTCCTGCGGCAGGAGACGGAACACGCTGATCGGGCGAGCCGAGGCGGTCGAAAGCGTAAACAGTCAGCATTTACAAGAAACGGTCCTTTGTGTCGCACACGACGTCCGACTCAGTCCGATTATCCACGGAAACGTTGACGTTATCACCCTCCATGTCCGGGCGGGGGCTCGAAGCGCTGAGCCAGTGCAGCCCGATCCCGACCAGACAAAACAGGAAAACGACCAGCAGCTTGCGGAACGGACGCATGACAGGATCCTTTCTTTGCTCGTTTGAGCAGAGGAGCATACAGGAAAAGGGACGGCATCGGAACGGCACTTGCCTGTCGTTCTCTTGCTGGTAAGCGGGGGGAGTTGGGAGGTACAGCCATGGCGAAGTCACCCGGCGGTCAGTGGCAGCACATCAACTGCCAATTGGCTATCAGCACGACCACGACACCCCAGATCCACGCCGGAATCGTCTTCACGAGAGGCACGAAGAATAGCTGTCGGCATTTTGGGCAGAAATTCGGTCCCTCGAAGTTCCATACCTGCACCACCGACTCGGAACAATGCGGGCAAACACAATGCGCAGCAGGTGCCTGGAAAGCGGCGAGGCAGACCGATGTCGCAAGAATCAATACGACAAGTGCCAGACAAGCAAGCAAAGCAGCGAACATGAGCTCCAGCTACTTCTCTGCCCCATGGAGACGCCGGCTAGCGGTATCACGAGCCTATCGAATTCGCCACTTTGTTGAACGTGCTGCTGGCGTTGCTGCCAATGGAGGTGATCGCCGTCAAGCACACCACCACGATCAAGGCAAGCATCACCGCGTATTCCACGGCGGTCGGTCCGTCTTCGGAGACAAGGAATCGTCGTACCTGGTGGATTATCGGTTTCATCTTACACTCCATCGCGTAGCAAGGGGATCGTAAATCGGTAACTGCCCCACGATGAGAGGGTTCTCGTATCAGGGAAGTCTATATCATGGTGACGGAATGTCAAAATCGGCTACTCAGACGCGACAACGTGCTCCGGATTTCGGCTTCAGCGGTTGCAGGTTGTCGTCGCCCGTGTTGCAGAATTTCAACGGAACCCGTGTCTACGAAGTCGTTCCCGACTACAGCATCGAGGTCCGGCAGGAATCGGACATCCTGGCGGAGAAGAAGGACTGAGCCTGCCGGTCCACGATTTCGCATAGCCGCCTTCATGTCCGTCTATCATCATGGTTCCCTCCCACCCTCGTCCCGAACAGGTCGAGTTCGCCCTGAACGAGCTCGAAGTCGGTGCGGAGATTGGTATGGTCGCAAGCGGCGAATCCCGGTTACGGATATGCGTGGTCCATGCCAAGTTCGGGGACGGGTTCTTTTTCGCCCTCGCTGCCCACCTGTCTCCTGACCAGGTCGAAGCCACCCTGAATGAGCTTGGGGTTAATGCCGAGCAAGTGCCCGGACTCGGCGGCTGGAAAACTTCGGACGAAGTGGCGGTCACCCGTACGCCATTTTCGAGAAGGAATTGGGCCATTGTTGGGATGTCCTTCTGGCGGAATCGAGGGTCCAGCAGTACCCCGGCAAGACCTTTGTCGGTCGCATCAGCCATGGCTTCGACTCCCATGTCATCCTGCGTTTGGTACCCCCCGGTGCCTACTTCCACGACTACCATTTCCCACCCTCCGGCCTCCACCTCCATGACTGGATGCTTTTGTAAGCTTTTCCAGCAGCGCCATGGCCTCCGGCCGCAGGGCAAACGGCAAGGTGCTTTCCAGCGCGTTTTCGAGCCACTGTTTAGCCTGCGCGTCGCGTCCTCGATCCTTCGCCACCCGAGCGCAGTAGTAAGCCGTGTCGGGGCTGACCTGACCAGAGGAGACGGCGGCGTTCAGAAACTTCTCGGCCTCATCAAGCTTTGCCAATTTGTAAAGCACCCACCCGTAGGTCGAGTAGGCTTCGGCGGCCTGGGGAGTCTGTTGGTATTTCCGCATGTTGCTTTCGGCATACTCCAGAGCACGCCGTTGCTTCGTCTTGTCATTTTGTTCAATCAGGGCCAGCGCCAGATCGTTGCTGGCGGCGAAGCTCCGCGGTGACTGCAAGCTGGCCAAGTCGAAATACCGCTCGGCGGTCATGTAATCCTTCTGGAAGATCGCCACCACTCCGCGGAAAATCTTGGCGCTCAAACTCGTGGAGTCGAGCTGCACGGCCGCGGCTGCCTGGGTCTGCGCGTCGTCCAAGCGTCCTACCTGCAACGCCCATTGACCTGCTGCCAAACGTGTCTTGAGGTCTTTCGGAGCCAAGGTCAGGGCAGCAATCATCCATTTCTTAGCGTTTTCGTGATCGCCCGCCTGCTCGTAGTATTGGGCCAGCAAGGCCTCGGGAGTCAATAGTTCCGGATCGATCCTGGCAGCCTCCTTGAGCTTTTCCAACGCCCCAGGCGCATTCTTCTGCTCGAACAAGCACTCGGCCAGCATTTGCATCGCCGTCGTGTTCTTGGGAGCGAGTTTCAACCAGGCTTCCAGATGCTTTTGTGCGCCCGCCCAATCTTTGCGGTTTATCGCCACCTCGGCCAAGCCGTGGAGGATTCGCGGCTGGAGAGACTCCTTCCGTTTGGTGCTCTTATTGAACTCCCCCAGCAGGTCGTTGGCCTTCTGGTACAGCAACTGAGCTTCCGTGATGTGACGTTCGCCCAACGCTATATCGCCCAGGATCATGTAGGCTTCGGGATCGGTCGGCGCCTCCGTCACCGCCTGCTCCAATGCGTTCCGTATCTCCGGCCTCATCTTCGCCTGCAAAAACATTTGGGCCATCAGCACCTGGGCGGGCGGCTGATCGGGGTTTTGTTTCGCGACTTCCTGCAACGCTTTCAAGGCGCCAGCGAAGTTTCCCTTCTTGAATTCGGTCCCCGCCTCGGCAAGGTCCGGTGATTGCCGCGGCTGCGCTGGCGTGGTCTCCGCCGGAGTCCCCGCTGAAATCGGCTCCGCCGCCGACGTGGATGTCATCCACAGGAAACCCAAGACCAGGAATGCTGAATTCGCGACGATGCAAGCGAGTGTTCGCCTTGTCATGGGGCATCCTCTTCCCTTAGGACGATGGGTGTAAGTGTACTCCGCGGACATTGCCTCAAGACCGATGGTATTACTTTGGGTTCCGCTCGGATACACTCCGAACAGCAGCCCCCCCCCATGCTAGCCAAGAGCTACGAAGACTTCCAGTAAACCTGGTGATTTTCCCGCCGCGGGCATCACCGCATCCAGTCCCTCAGCGTGGATGCGAACCGGGCCCACCTGCTGTCATATCCATCTCCCAAGCCGCCGCCCTGCCGCCAGTTCCACCGATCCAAGGAATTTGGACGGCCCAGCGGCCAGCACATCCTCAGCCAGTCGACGCATATTACCTCGCTTATCGTTTATGCGTTCATCCTCTGCCGGTTTGTCTTGATCGACGCGAACCGTATCGGTACTATCGGCCTCGCTTCTCTCTCCGCCTATTTTGGACAGGGGGAACCGTGCCTTTTTTCTTTGTTCCCCGTCGATATTCTGCTCCATGAACCAAACCGTCGCCAGGTTGATGTTCAGTCGGCCGTCGGCCTCTCGACTTCGCTGGCTCTGTGTGCCGGCGATATTGTGGTGGGTCGAGACCGTCTGGGCTCAGATGGAACCGGCCAATCAGCCTGCCGTACAGAGTCTGCGGCTGGCCAACTTGCCCGTGGAGAAATTGGAGTCGATCCTGAGCGAGTTACTGGGCGGGCGTCTGAAGCCGGTGGAGAACGCCGGGGGCCCTCGCTCCCTCGGGTTCTTCCTGGCTAGCTCGGGCCGGCAAGTAGAACTCGTTTTCGACCGTCAACAGAACGAAGTTACACTGCGCGGGCCCATGGGGTTGGTCGAACAACTCAGGCGATTGATCGTCACCATCGACAGTTCACCGGCGTCGCCCGAGCGGGTAACGCACATTGTTCGCCTGCGCCGGGCCAATCCGGGGCAAGTTCTGCGCATCATCGACGCGTACCGCAGCGGGCAGCGCGACGGCCAGACGCCGCCTGCGGGCAACGCCGCGCAGCGTCCGCGCGATACGTCTCGCCTTGGCAGTCCACGCGGGGACTCGCCGCTCGCCGGCACGGCTTCCGCCGGCGGGGCAAGCAATGTGGTGCATCGATGCCAGAGTCCGGATGTCGGGGCCGCCTCTCCGCCGCCCGGGCCAACCCTGCCGGCACCCGGCGCACCACCCGGTGCGCCCCCGCCCCGGCCGGACGAGAAGAATCCTTCGCAGACCATGCCGCCACGTCTGCCTTTGCTCGATTCCGACGTGGAGGTGGAGACGCTGCCCGACTTGGACGCGATCATTCTCCGCGGTCGGCCCCACGACGTGGAGGAGCTGCGCCGCATCATCGAGGAGATCGAACGCCTGAGCACGGAAACCCAGCCGGCGATCGACATCGTTTATCTCAACCACGTTAGCTGTGAGGCGCTGGCCACAATCATCAAGCAGGTCGACCCGGAATTGACCGGTGGCCGGCAGGGCCGCGCCAGCGCCGTGCCGCTGGTAAAACCGAACGCGCTGTTGTTGATTGGCTGGGGCGAAGCGGTCAAGTCAGTCAAGGAACTGGTGCGGAAGCTCGATCAACCCGTGACTCCGGAGACGCAGTTCCGCGTGTTCCGTCTTCGTCACGCCGCAGCCGCCGCGGCGGAGACCACCATCCAAAACTTGTTCACCAAACAAACGGGCTTGGGTCCGCAAGTGAAAGTCACGGCCGACGTTCGCACCAACTCGCTGATCGTACAGGCGGCCCCGCGCGATCTTGAGGAAGTCGACCAGCTCATCCAACGCCTCGACCAGTCGCAAGGCGAAGCCGTGCGGCAGGTCCGTACGTTCAAGCTCAAGAATTCCTTGGCGGCCGACGTGGGCACCGTTCTGCAAGCCGCCATCGGCGCGGCGAAGAGTGGGAGCACGACCCAGAAAAACGCCGCGTTAGAGTTGCTCTCCGTCGATGCCAATGGTCAAAAACTGCTGCGTGCGGGCCTGTTGAACGACGTGCAGATCACTTCCGATCCGCGCAACAATGCGCTGATCGTCGTCGGCCCAGCCGAGAGCATGGAACTGCTGGAGGCCCTCGTCAAGCAACTCGACACCCCCTCTGCCGCTGCGCAAATCAAGGTCTTCCGCATCGTCAACGGCGATGCCACGAGCTTGGTGCAGATGCTGCACTCGCTGTTGTTTTCCCGAACCACCGCCGCGGGCGCCATGCCCAGCGCCCCCTTGGCCGGTGCCGAAGGCGAATCCACGCTAGTACCCGTGCGGTTTTCCGTCGATTTGCGTACCAACAGCATCATTGCCACCGGTTCACAGAGCGACTTGGCCATCATCGAGGCGTTGCTCCTGCGGCTGGATGAAGACAAAGGCACGCAGCGTAAAACCGCCGTCTGCCGGCTGAAGAACAACCGCACCCAGGACGTCGCCCGCTCCATCAACGAATTCCTGCGCAGCGAAAAGCAGGTGCAGCAGACCTCGTTCGGCGTGGTCAATCCTTTCCAGCAGATCGAAAGTGAAGTGGTGGTCGTTCCGGAAGTGGTGAGCAACGCCTTGATCGTCAGCGCCACGCCGCGATTCTTCAACGACATCATGGAACTAGTGGAGAAACTCGACGCCGCACCGGCGCAAGTGGTCATCCAAGTGCTCATCGCCCAAATTACCCTGAGCAATCAGGACGAATTCGGCATCGAGCTTGGGCTGCAAGACTCGATCCTCTTCGACCGCAGCCTGCTGGGCAACCTCGTCACCACCACTACCACCTCGCAAACTTCCACCTCGTCGGGAGTCGTGACCCAAACCCAGCAGAACATCCTCGGCGCGACGAACCAGCCCGGTTACAACTTTAACAACCAACCGCTGGGTAGCAGCGGCAGCACCCAAGCGCTGGCTAATCCAAGCCAGGTGGGCACCCAGGGCTTGACGAATTTCGGCGTGGGACGCACCAACAGCACACTCGGCTATGGCGGCCTGGTCCTTTCGGCCAGCAGCGACGCGGTGAGCGTGCTGATCCGCGCCTTGCAGCAAACTTCTAGGCTCGAAGTCCTCAGCCGGCCGCAGGTGATGACGCTGGATAACCAGCCGGCCTTCGTTCAAGTCGGACAGCGCGTGCCGCGGATCACTGGCTCGACGATTACCCAGGTTGGCCAACAGAACAACATTGTGCTGGAGAACGTCGGTCTCATTCTCGGCGTCACGCCGCGGATCAGCCCCGACGGGCGTGTCGTCATGGAGGTGGATGCTGAGAACTCCCAGCTTGGCAACATCGCCGATGGCATCCCGGTCACGACCAGCGGCGGCGTGGTTATCAATTCGCCGACCATCAATCTCGCCACGGCCCAAACCACCGTCAGCGCCATCGACGGAGAGACCATCATCATCGGCGGACTGATCACGAAGAGTATGTCAACCATCAGCCGCCGGGTACCTTATTTGAGCGATGTCCCCCTCTTGGGCATGCTCTTTCGTTACGACTCCCACGACAAGGAACGCAACGAAATGCTGATCATCCTCACACCGCACATTGTCCGCAGTCCGGAAGACGCCGAACGTGTGCGGCAGATGGAGGCAAGCCGGATGAACTGGTGCCTGTGCGACGTGAACCAAGTTCACGGTCCGGCGGGCTTTAGCAATAAGCCCGAGTCGCAGGCGGCGCCCATAATCTATCCGGATGCGAACCCCCGCGGAATCCTCACGCCGCCGGAGCCTGGTGGGCCGCAACCTTTGCAGGACTCCCGGCCGGAACCGATGCCGCCGGGCGCAGAAAGGCGGGTCGTCGAATAGTCCTTGCACTTGCCACCTGCAAAACAACTCTACTCAATCGCCGCTCAGCACCCAGGCCGAAGGAGCAGGGTAAAAAATGAGACGACGTGCGTCGGCGGAGAAATGGGGTTTCTTGCAGAGTCTGGGCGGGATACGACGGTCGCCGGCGACTATGGCAATCGTGTTCACCACCAGGGGTTGACCTCATGGTCGCCGACGAACTATCGAGCAAGAAGCCGGTCCGTCCGGCATCCCCTCGATCGAAAGGAGTTTCCTTGTAATGCGTAAATTCTTGCTGGCCGCAATTTGCGCGACGGTCGCGTCCATGGCCCTCGCTGCCGATCACCATGAAATGAGCATCGACCAGGTGGGCGCGTTCTTCCAGAAAGGGATCGTCCCGAAGAAGGCGAAAGTCGTCGCGAAAGCAACAGGAAAACCCCCCAAGCATAATCAGGTCTACTCCGTTGAGGAGCTGACGGCTCAATTTGGCAAGCCGGAAGCGAGGCAGGCCGAGAAGACGCGCCACGGCATCCACGAGTGTTGGACCTATAACTGCAAGGATGGAGTAATTGGCATCAACTTCGCCGAGAAGGCAGGCGGAAGCGAGGCCGGCGCGGAGAAAACCCACAGGCTGGAAATCCTCGGCTACGATAAGAAGCGCGGCGTGTTCGCGGCGGAGGATGGGCGTTACGTTCCCTCGGGATCGGGCATCCATTTCCAACTGAGCGAAGCGGGAAAAGAGCGCATCAAGCAGGCAAAGAAGCAGGAGCGGCAGGAAGGCAAGGCGGCGAAGGAAGAATAGGGCGCCCTCTCACTTTTGCCGTTGTTTCAGGTCAGCAGGCCCCGGGGACCATAGAAGTGCCTCCGATCGCTGCCGACAAACATCAAGCATACCACCATCGTGGAAACGGCCTCGCCCTTGCTCCGCCGTGCGTTCCTAGGGCCTTCCTGGATACCTCCGGTGTCTGCTCGCCTCAGTTCGCCCCGTAGGCGTTCTGGCCTTGGCTCTTGACCGCCTTCCGCCAGGCAAGGCATCGTCCCCGGCCGCCAAGCGAAGCAAAGCTACGGGCGAGCGTCCATAGTCGCTATGGCCCTCACCCCCAGCCCCCTCTCTCTAAAGGCGAGGGGAGCATGGAGAAAGACCAACGCCGGCCGAGCTCCCAGCTCCCCAAAAGCTTGACGCAATCCGCGCTCCCGCTTATGCTAAACTCCTTGGTATGGAAGCCATCGATTGAAGCCCACCCCCACCGCCTGCGAGCAGCAACCGACGCAACCCGGCGGGCAAAACGCAAACCGACGAGAAAGCACCTTATGCGACAATGTCTAAATGCCGGTGCGCTATGCGGTTTGTGCCTGCTCGGCACTATCTTCGCCGCTATCGGATCGGACACGGCTGCCCGGGCCGCCGAGCCACAGAAAACGATCCACGTCGTGCTTTGGGTGGGCGGGTTCGCCCACGACTTCGACGCCTTTGCAAAAACCCTCTCGCACGACCTGCCC
>Ga0181520_10002669_pt1 | contig 32721 bp, 30 predicted proteins | sample PEATcosm2014_Bin_29_FD_132451 | JGI IMG/M metagenome (GOLD analysis project Ga0181520, IMG submission 132451) | Peatland microbial communities from MTU Mesocosm Facility, Houghton, MI, USA - PEATcosm2014_Bin02_30_metaG | ecosystem: Environmental > Terrestrial > Soil > Wetlands > Peat | place...
ATTTACCGTCACGCGGCGGGAAGGGAAATCAAAACCGCTGTTGCGCACAGCTGCCACTACGCGGTCTCTGGCCTCCCGTACCGAGGCATCGGGCAGACCTACCAGAGAAAAGCAGGGAAGCCCTTTGGCAAGACTGACCTCCACCTGCACGGAAGCTCCCTCAAATCCCGCTAGACATGCGCTTTCAACCTTGGCCAGCATGACTGTTAGAGGCGGCAGCCGCTAAATTATTCGATCTTATCCGCCACTAAACCGTCAGCAGATAACCCGCCGAGACTCAGTTTAGGATTAAAAAGTAAACCAGGAAGACCCCTGGAAGGCGTCGCGCAGCCATTCGATCTTGCCGGCTTCGATCAGGACAACGTCAAAACGCATGGCTTGGCCTTCCAGAGCGCGGCGTTTCATGAACATCAGCGCGGCATTGATCAGCCGCTTTTGTTTGGCGGGAGTAATGGCGTCGACTGCGGCGGGGTTGTGCAGGCTCTGACGGGTTTTTACTTCAACGAATACCCAGCAGTCCTTATCACGAAAAATCAGATCGATTTCCCCCCAGCGAGTGTGGAAACGCCCTTCTACGAAGGAAAGCCCTTTGCTTATGAGAAATTCCCGGGCAGTATTCTCGCCGGATAAGCCGACATTATTCATAACGACTTGAAATGCGGAAGGTGGTGGTTTTCATAAAAAGATTCCTTCTTCCGAACCCCGCACTCCGAATTCAACATTTGTTTGGTTCTGCAGGGCCCGGTAGCCTGTTTTGATCAGAGTATCGCGAACCGGCGCAAAACTGCGCCGGTGGATATGGCAGGGGCCAAGTACGCTTAAAGCGGAAAGATGCCGGGGCGTGCAGTATCCTTTATGCTGTTTAAATCCGTATCCAGGGAACCGACTGTCCAGAGCCTCCATCATGGCGTCCCGCGTGACCTTGGCTATTATTGACGCCGCTGCAATCGACGCACTTTTACCATCCCCCCCGATCACCGCTGTCTGCGACTCAGGGACTTTCGGAATCAATAACCCGTCCACCTGATATATTGCGGACGGCTCCGGAACCAGCGTGTAGGGACCGTCTACCAAAATGTGATCCGGCTGCATGATCAACTGGGACAACGCCAGGCGCATAGCCAGCAGGGAAGCCTGATAAATATTAATAGCATCGATCTGAACGTGGTCTACGACACCCACGCCTATGGCAAGCGCTTTGCGCTGGATGATGCGATAAATTTTACGGCGTTTTTCCGGCGGCAGGGCTTTGCTGTCATTGAGATCGGGAATGCGTACTTCGGCAGGAAGAATTACCGCTGCGGCAACAACCGGGCCGGCAAGGGGTCCGCGGCCGGCTTCATCAACACCGGCAATGATCCCAAGCCTTTCACGGAAGGGCCGGTCAAACTGGAACAACGAACGACGGCCACTCATGCAGGGATTTTACTGTTTTTTACTGTTTTTCGGGGGCTGGAGCAGCTGCGGGCGCTTCCTTGGCTGCAGCGCCTGGAACAGGCTGCGCTTCGTCGCGATGTTCCACTTCTTCCAATCGGGCCGCACGACCGGCGCGCCCGCGCAGGAAGTATAACCTGGATCGGCGGACATGTCCGGAGCGCACCACTTCCAGTTTTTCGATGCGGGGTGAATAAAGCGGTAAAGTCCGCTCCACGCCTATGCCGAAAGATATTTTCCGCACGGTGAATGTCGCGGAAAGACCGTGTCCCCGCAAGCGGATGACAATACCTTCAAATACCTGAAGGCGTTCGTTTTCGCCTTCGATAATTTTTAAGGTAACGCGGACCTGGTCGCCCACGCGAAATTTGGGGAGTTCTTTCCCTTTGTGGCTGGCTTCAATCATATCCATTGTGATTTTCATAGTGATTCTCCTGTCCCAATTGTCATCGTCCCGGCAGGCATTAGGCCGGGCTAACCAAATCCGGACGTTTACGTTTTGTTATTGCTTCCGCCTGCTTCATCCGCCAGCTTTTTATTTCTTCATGATCCCCGGACAAAAGCACTGCCGGGACCTTTTTCCCCCGCCAGACTGCCGGGCGGGTGTAATGCGGATAATCAAGAAGCTTGCCCTGGAAGGAATCATTCAATATCGAAGCTGATTCCTTAACCACACCCGGCACAAGGCGTATAACCGCATCCGCGAGCACCATCGCGGGGAGTTCCCCGCCGGTGAGGACGTAATCCCCTACGGAGACTTCCGCGTCCACCCATTTCATTACGCGTTCATCCACGCCTTCGTAGTGCCCGCACACAAGAACAAGCCAGGGATGACCGGCCAACTTATGGGCCAGGGGCTGGCTCAGCGGCTTTCCCTGCGGCGAAAGATAAATAACAAAAGGATCTTTGTCCTTGAAAACCTTTTTGCCGCTTGAACGAACAGTTTTCAGCGCCCGAAAAACAGGTTCCGCCTGAATAACCATACCGCTGCCGCCGCCATACGGACGGTCGTCTACGGTGCGGTGCCGCCTGTCCGTCGAGAAATCGCGGATGTTGTGAATGCGCAGATCAATCGTTCCACGTTCACGGGCACGCCCTATCAGGCTTTCCGAAAGGGGGCCGTCAAACATCTTCGGGAACAGGGTCAGGATATCGATCCTATGGAGCTGCGCTGGTCTTTTATTTCCCATAAACATCACGAAGACCTTTCGGCAATTCCACTTCAATGCGCCGCGCGGTCAAGTCAATGAACTTCACAACCTGCTTCAGCGCCGGGATTAAAATCTCTTTCTCTCCGGCGCGTACGACAAAAATATCATTCCCGCCCGATGGCAGGACGTCAACCAGTATGCCGAGGCTTTCGCCTGTTTCAGCAAACACCTCACACCCTGCAAGGTCGCGCACTTTATAAACCTGAGGCGCGGAAGACATTGGGATGAACTGATTACTCTGCTGAAATGCGTTTCCAGACGCCGTTCTTGACAAGCAGGTTCTTTACCGTTTCACTCGGCAAAGCGCCCTGTTTATACCAGAACTTTAAACGTTCTTCGTTCAGCGTCATCTTGTCTTTTTCAAGGCGGGGGTTATAAGTGCCAACCACCTCCAGCGGACGGCCATTACGTTTTGCGCGGCGGTCTATAGCCACCAGACGGTAATAGGCCTGTCCGGGCTTGCCCTCACGTTGGAATCGGATACGAACCATAGGTCTCCCTTAAATCAGAATAAAAACAAATAAGGCCCGTCTGCTGAACGGACCTGTTTTTAAAGCGAAGTTATTTTACCTTTGAGATCGACGGTAAGTCAACAACCAGCTTCTGAAGCTCCTGGAAGGCGCGGGCCGGATCATTCGCCCCGTAAACCGCGCTTCCGGCAACCAGCGATGTAGCCCCAGCCTGGGCCGCAACAGGGGCGGTTTTAATATTGATTCCCCCGTCTACCTGAACTTCGCAGCAAAGTTTTTCCCTGTCAATTATTTCGCGCAAATGCCGCACTTTAGGAAGCATATCGGCCATAAACTCCTGGCCGCCGAATCCCGGTTCAACAGTCATCACCAGGGCGTAGTCCAGATCTTTCAGCACCGGATCAAAAGCTTCCACCGGGGTTTTCGGTTTTATAGCCATTCCCGCTTTTACACCCAGCTTTTTAATCTGCGCAATAACATCCGCCGGCTGAGGGCAGGCTTCGTAGTGTACGGTCAATAAACCCGCTCCTGCCTTAACGAATTCTTCGACGTATATCCATGGGTTTTCGATCATGAGATGCACATCCAGAAAAAGCTTCGTGCATTTCCGCATCCATTTAACGACTACCGGACCTACGGTGATATTCGGCACAAAATGACCGTCCATAACATCAATTTGCACGCTTCCCGCTCCCGCCTGTTCTACCAGCTTTAATTGCCGGGACAGATCAGCAAAATCCGCAGATAAAATGGAAGGCACTATGCGCCGCTTGAGCGTAGGGGTCATTGGATGTTCTGCTCCGCGGCCAGAATACCGTTTACAAAAACGCGGGCCCTGGCGTGGCCTTTTGCGTTCACAGAAAAATCGATTACAGAACCAGGCGCCTGAGCGTGCCGGAAAACTTCCCGCTCGCCGGTTTCGTCGATGACCACAACCTTTATGTCGCGCTCTTCATTCCCCTCCGGCACCTGAAAATGAACATGGCCGCCTTCCTGAGACCCCGCAGAATTGATAACAATAATAAACCCGTTAGCCGGACTCATAGCAGTGTCAGGTTCCGGGACCTGGCTCAATACCACTCCTGAGCCTTTCAACGCATCCATACCATTCTGAACGGTGACATTCAGGTGATGCTTCTCCGCCCAGCGCTGGGCCTCTTCAGCCGGTTTACCGATAAAATCTGGAGCCAACTGGACGTCTGAAGCAGGAGGGCCGTCTGAAACGGTCAAATTTACCAGGCCGCTTTTTGCTATCACGGCGTTAGCGGGCGGATCAGTGGTTATAATCTGTTCTTTGGCAAATTTAAGGGAAGGCCGCCGTTCAATATCTCCGATGCTCAAGCCCGCGTTCTGCAAAGCGGTTTGAGCGTCACGCAACGGCTGCCCGAGAAGATCCGGCACATACTGCGTCTCTCCTCCCTGGCTGAGCGTGATCTTAATTATCCGCCCTTCACGTACAAGCATTCCTCCCGGAGGATTCTGCCGGATAATGACGCCAGTCGGGAAACGCTGATCGAACTGTTCTCCCTCTTTCATCAGGCCGAGGTGGCTCCGGGACAGCTGGGCCAAGGCGCTAGACACGTTCTTGCCGGTTAAATCCGGGACCGGCACGGTACTGCGGCTGTGGATCACGCCGCCCATTGCCCATTCAAACGAATAATACATCAGGACAAGACCTGCGATCATAGCCAAAAAGATTATCAGACGCCGCTTCATGTTCGCATTATAGCAATTGAGGTTTGTCGGCCATGTTTACGCCGGGCCGAGTTGCCCGCAGGCAGATCCGATATCAAGCCCTTTTGCCCTGCGCACGAACACCGGGACCTTTCGATCGCGCAGCCAGTTCTGGAATCGATGAATGGATTCCGAATCAGGGCGCTCATAAGGCAGGCTATGAATAACATTGTATGGAATGAGATTGACTTTATTCGGGAATCCCTTGATCAGGTATGCCAGCCTGTTGGCATCGATCAAATGATCGTTGACGCCCTTCAGCAGGATGTATTCGAATGTGACAGGAGCATTCGTCTTTCGCGAGTAATATTTTGCCGCTTTTATCAGGTCCCGCACGCCGAATTTCCCGGAGACAGGCATTATCTTAAGACGGAGGTCGTCCCGTACGGCATGCAGCGAGACGGCCAGATTTACTTTTACGCCATCGTCTGCGAGCTTTATGATCTGCGGGACCAGCCCGGAAGTTGAAAGCGTGACGCGCGAAGGGCTCATGCCGATTCCTCCGGGTGAAGTTATCCAGCGCATGGCCTTGACCACCTGCGTGTAATTGGCCAAGGGTTCGCCCATACCCATGAAGAGCACATTTGACAACCCGCTTCCCGCATCTCCACGTATCAACAGGATCTGGTCGATAATTTCCGCCGCGCTCAACTGCCGCCGGAAAGGAAGCAATCCCGAAGCGCAAAAGCTGCACCTGTAGGAGCATCCTAGCTGGGAGGATAGACAAATAGAATAATGCCCCGCCTCCGCCGCAGCTGCGGCGGGCGCTTCGGGAAGCATCACCGCCGAGACATCCCTGTGGTCACGGTCTTCGAAGTGATAACGGACAGTTCCGTCAATACTTGAGTTTTCTTTACGCCGGAGCGCGAGAGGATGAAGCCTGTATTCCCTGCTCAGCATTTCGCGCAGCGCCAGGGGCAGGTCCGACATGGAATGGAAATCCGCAGCGTCCCGGTTAAAGAACCACTCGTAAACCTGCCTTCCATGAAATGCAGGAGAACCTTCTTTTTTCAAAAAGAGAAGAAAATCATCTACGGGAACGTCGAGAAACGTTTTTAAAGTCATTACTCTGTATCCTCCACCTGCGTCGTCATTCCCGCATGCAGTAGGCGGGAATCCAGCAGTTTATTAATTAAGGCTGGATCCCCGACTGAGGCATTCGGGGATGACATAAGGAACTTTACCGGTAGGATATCCCCGAGGCCATCGCTTCGAGGCGCTTGATCCGATCGCTCGTCGGCGGATGCGTGGAAAAAAGGTTCATAAGCCCTTCGCCGCGAAGCGGATTCATAATAAACATATGCGCTGTCGCGGGATTTGTACTCAAGGGCACAGGCGTGTTGCGATTGCCTTCCGAAATCCGCTGCAGCGCGCTCGCCAGGGCGAGGGGATTGCCGGTCAGCTCCGCTCCACCGCGGTCCGCCTCATATTCGCGGCTCCTTGAGATGGCCATCTGAATCAAACTGGCTGCCAGAGGCGCCAGAATGGCTACGAATAGAATCTCCAGCCCGCTGCCGCCGCGTTCCCGGTCGCGTCCGCCCATCCCGCCAAAAATCAATCCCCAGCGCGCGATGCTTGCCAGCATCATGATCGCTCCGGCAACCGTAGCCGCTATGGTAGAGATCAGCGTGTCGCGATGAAATACATGCGACAGTTCATGTGCGAGCACCCCTTCGATTTCGCGTTGATCCAGGCGCTCCAGAATGCCGCTGGTGGCGGCTACCGCCGCATGCTGCGGATTGCGGCCTGTGGCAAAAGCGTTCGGCACAGGAGAATCAATAATGTAAACGCGGGGCGTAGGGATGTTCGCTCTTTCCGCCAGCCTGCGGACGATCCCGTAAAGTCCCGGGGCGTCTTTTTCGCTTACCGGTTTGGCGCGATACATCGTTAGCACGATCTTATCGGAAAACCAGTAAGAGGCAAAATTCATGACGCAGGCGAAAACAAATGCGGTCACCATGCCGCTTTGCCCGCCGAGAAGCCTGCCGACGAACAAAAACAATGCGGTTAAACCTGTCAGCAATAAAAATGTTTTAAAGGTATTCATATTCCTAATTTATCTCCTATTTTCAGCCTCGCGCCCTGCCAGAACTCCCAGGCAGACATCGCGCGCTTGCCTTCCGGCTGCACATTCACTACAAGTAAATCATTTTCTAGACACTTTATAACCGGGCCTTTTTCTACTTCAAGGTCAACGATCTGTCCCGGGACGCCTGGCTTTTCGCTGCGCACAACCTGCGACCTGCTTATTTTAAGCCGTAATTTTTTACCCTGATGAAAAAACAAAGTGTAAGCTCCCGGCCAGGGGACTGTGCCGCGGATCAAATTATGAACCGCAGAGGCTGGCCGGGACCAGTCGATTCGTCCTTCTTCCTTCTTCAGTACCGGAGCCCTGCTAACCGGCCCCGCCTGCGGAAGACGCACAATATCGCCCTTTTCAATGCGGGAAACAACCTCATCTATGAGGCTCAATCCCAAGGGAACAAGTTTCTGCCGTACCTCCTCGGCATTTTCCTCGTCAGTTATCGATAACGCTTTCTGCAGAAAAATGTTTCCGCTGTCCATGCCCTCGTCAAGCCAGAAGAGCGTCACTCCCGTTTCCTTTTCTCCGTTTATTAAGGCACGCTGAACCGGCGCGGCTCCGCGATAAGACGGCAGAAGCGAAAAATGTACGTTCAAAAATCCATGCCGCGTTGACTGCAACACAGAGGCGGGCAAAATTTTACCGTAAGCGACAACGAGCGCGAATCCCGCTTCGGCGGCCCGCATCGCACCAACAAAAACCTCTTCCTTTAAATTTACAGGCTGATGAACAGGCAGCCCCAGCCTGATCGCGGCCTCTTTTACAGGCGAAGGCTTCAGCGCGTAGCCGCGTCCTGCAGGCTCGTCAGGGTTTGTAACAACGGCACGAAGATCTGTCTTCCGGGCAAGAGATTCAAGGAAGGGAACCGCTAAAGCCGGCGTCCCAAAAAAGAGTGTTTTCATCATATTTTGTCATTCCCGAGGTCGTAATCGGGAATCCAGGTATGCTTAAAAAAAGATGGATCCCCGACAAAGACATTCGGGGATGACAACACAAACACTAAAACAAACCTGCTTTCTTTCGCTTCTTGATTTCACTTTTCATCTTTAACCGCGGGACCATGGGAAGATGATCCATGTACAGGCGGCCGTTCAAATGGTCAATTTCATGCTGCAGGCAGCGGGCCATCAGCCCCTCAGCTTCTATACGGACGGGCAGTCCGTTTTCATTGAGAGCGCGAACACGCACCCTGGCGGCCCGTTTGATGCGGCCAGCAAATCCCGGAATCGACAGGCACCCCTCTTCTTCAAAAGAGGTTCCGGACCTTTCCTCAATGACCGGATTGATGATTACCAGGGGCTGCTTCCGGCCTTCCGGCTGCAGATCGATTACTGCGAAGCATTTGGGAATCCCTACCTGGTTGGCGGCCAGTCCGATCCCCGGCGCCGCGTACATGGTGACAAACATGTCACGGATTGTTTTCTTAAGATCGGCATCGATATCCTGCACAGGAGTTGTCTTCCTGCGCAACACAGGTTCGCCGTATTTGACGATTTGCATCAGACTCATTACTCTTATTATAAATTACGAAATGCGTTGAGGGGCGAGGCTTAAAGGAAATCTGCTAAAATTATTTTTCGTCTGGAGTCGTCATTGTGCCCGTAGCTCAGCTGGATAGAGCGGTCGCCGCGGCGACAGGTCGCGGTTCGAAATGTAGTGGTCATTGTGCCCGTAGCTCAGCTGGATAGAGCGCTTCCCTGCGAAGGAAGAGGTCGCGAGTTCAAATCCCGCCGGGCACAGTGACCACTTCCTTTCATCTTGCCATGCCGGGATCTTGCCTCGTATACGTTCTTCGAGAGCCGAAGCGGTCCGGCGGGAACGATACCTGAAAACCGGGATAGGTCGCCAGGAACTCGATAAGCTTTTGCGTTGATCCAGATTGAGCGGTCGCCGCGGCGACAGGTCGCGAGTTCTCCGCCCCTACGGCTTTGGCGGACCCGCCAACGACTCAGTGGTTGGAAATCCCGCCGGGCACAGTGACGGTTTTTTTATTGGTAAAGCAATCCTCTCATGGCCAGACCGAACAGGACTACTGCTACGCTGCTTACGGAAAGATGGACCCAGCTGCGGTCGCCTACCCTGCGGTAATATACAAACAGGACCCATGCGATCCAGGCGAATGCGAGCAGGAAGCCATAACCCGGCAACAGAAACAGGACAACTGCGGACAATCGCTCTGCCATGAACTTATATTTTTTCTCTCCCAGAACCTGCGAGGGACCGCCCAGGTCATTTTCCAGGAAGAAAATAAAAACAGACGTGAAGTGCGTCAAAAGCACGACAAAGAGCGCAATAAAAACCCATATCTGCGCCTTCATCCCGGGTATAAAAGGCGCAAAAACCATGATAATGCAAATGTGGACCAGCTGATCCAGCAGAAAAACTTTTGTGTTGTCCGGGGTTCCCGCATTTTTTATAGACCAGGCGCGCCACAGGTCTGTTACCCAGTGAAAAAATCCAATCAGCAGAATACATACCCACCCGGGAAGATTTATCCCAGGCATTTGAATCCAGATTGTTTTTAAAAATGGCCAGACAAGCACGGCAGACACGGCCGGGTGGATGAGGCAATGGACAAGCATTTCCCAGACGGTGGCGCGCTTCCCGCGCGCAATATCATTGCACTGCAGAGTGAAGTCCGCGATGAAATGCGCCAGAATCAACCGCCAGAAAATAGCCATTATTTCATCTTTCTCCCACCAGTTTGAACACCTTATACGGGCAAGACGAGGGAGTTTACTCGATCAACCTGGAGATCAGCCGGGCGCGAGGGATGCGTTCCTGTGAGCTGGTTTTGAGACTGCGTAAAGTCACTTCATTGCTGCGGATTTCATCCTGACCTACGATCACGCAATGCGAAGCGCCCAGACGATCAGCGATGGACAGTTGCGCTCCCAGTTTTTTCTCAAAAAAACCGCCTTCAATATCAATGGACGCATCGCGCAGAACCTGGTCAAGGCGCAGTTCTTCAAGAAGCTGGAAAGCTTCAGCGATAACCTCCGGCGCCTGCGCTGCTATAAAAACAAGCCTGTGCCGGCCCGGCGCTGATTCTCCCTGCGAGGCCTTCCAGGCTTCAACGGTACGTTCCATGCCAAGAGCAAATCCCAGAGCAGGCATGTTCGGCCCGCCGATATCCTTTACCAGACCGTCATATCTCCCCCCGGCAGCCAGGGCATCCTGGGCTCCCGAGATATCGGCAGTTACTTCGAATACGGTGCGCGAATAGTAATCCAGTCCGCGCACGAGTTTTGGGACAAAGACAAAACGCCCCCCCGCTTTTTCGAAAAGATTGCGTGTGGAGTCAAAATGAGACCGGCATTCGTCGCACCAGTAAGCGTCTACCGTAGGCAACCCGCCGAGGCGCGGACCGTCGATTTTGCAGTCGAGCACTCTCAGCGGATTTATTACCATGCGCCGCCTGCAGTCTTCGCACAAATTCGATTTCTCTTTTTCCAGAAACTCGGTTAGGGCCCTGCGGTACAGGGGCCGGCATTTTTCGTCGCCCAGGCTGTTGATTTTCAGCTGAAAATCCTTGATCTTAAGGGAATCAAACAGGGTCTGAACCAGAAGCAGCGTCTCCGCATCCGCCGCAGGCGAAGCATTCCCGAAGGATTCCGCTCCGATCTGCCAGAACTCGCGGTAACGCCCGGCCTGAGGGCGCTCCGCCCGGTACATTGGCCCGATGTAAAACAGCTTGCAAAACGGACGAATCTGGTCTAAATGATGCTCGACAAAGGCGCGGACTACGCCGGCCGTACCTTCCGGCCGCAAAGCGAGTTTCCGGCCGCCGCGGTCTTCAAAAGCGTACATTTCTTTTTCGACTACGTCGGTTGTTTCGCCGAGGGAACGATGGAACAGGGACAGGGATTCGAAAGTCGGGGTGCGGATTTCTTCGAAGCCGAAGCGTTCAAAAACGTTCCGGGCGGCAGATTCAACCTGATGAAACTGGGCGGCTTCGGCCGGCAGAATATCATGCGTACCGCGAACAGACTGAAACTTCATAGAGAGGAATTATACGAATTTCTTTGTCATTCCCCGCGGTTGTTAGCGGGGAATCCAGCCGTGTCAGCATGGATCCCCCGCCAGTGTCCGCGGGGGATGACTATTAAGCCTATTTATGCCTCTTGACCCTCAAACACGGGCGGAAGGCCTTTACTTCCTGCGCCGGAACCCGCTTTTCGGGCCCATGGGCGAGGAAGTGCTTTCCGAACTCGTAGAAAAACTGCAGCATTCTCGCCTGGATAAGGACGCTTTTCTGCTGCATGAAGGCGACCTTGGCGAAGGCCTTTACCTGATCAAGTCAGGCCGCGTAAGGATTGTCTCGCACGAGCGCGGCATGGAAAAGACCGCCACTTATCTCGGACGTGGAGAAGCAATCGGCGAACTTACCCTGTTAACCGGCGAGCCTCATGGCTATTCCGTCAGGGCGGACACGCCGTGCGAGTTCCTTGTGCTGCATAAGGCTGATTTCGACGCCATCCTTGAGGCGCACCCGATCGTAGCTATTCATCTTTCCCGCGCGCTTTCGCACAGGCTGGCGCTTTCCTTTCATTTGCCTGAGCACAGGCCGCATACCCACACTTTCTATTCGCTGATCCAGGCCCTGCCTCACGAGGCTATGCTGATTTTTATCGCGAATCTTTCGATCGCGCTTGTCGAACAGACCCGCAGGAAAGTTTTACTCCTTGATCTTTCGCCGCGCAGCGGGGATATCGCCCGCTCGCTGGGTCTTCAACCCGTGATCGCCCCGGAGATTCAGGAAGAAGATCTTACCGATTTCCCTTCTATCCGGCGCATGACGCTGACCCATCCCTCGGGTCTTGAAACCTTGTCGCTGCCGCCGAAGATCCTGAAAAATTCCTCGTTCAATTCCATCCCGCCGTTTTTTGAGCTGCTGAAGGACAATTACGATTTTGTCCTGGCAATTCCGCCGGTGGAAGTTGATGAACTGTCCCAGGTTGTCCTGCAGGAAGCGGATAAGGCGGTGATAGTCACCTGGGATAAGGCGCCGGAACTGACTGAGCCCGTAAGGCAGGCATTTCAGACGAATCTCGCAGACAAGACGGATCTGCCTGTGATGGAAGTGCATCTGCACGATCCCGCCGTGCCGGCCGCGGTGCGCGCGGATTTCCGCATCCCATGGAGCGAGGATTTTCATCAGCCCTTCAGGGAAAGCGGCTCCCCTTTCCTGGAACAGAACCAGGCGCGCGATGCATTCACCGCTCTCAGCCGTCTGGCCAGAGCTCTCGGCAAGCTGCGCGTGGGGCTGGCCATGGGTTCAGGAGCCGCTTACGGCTATTCACTGATAGGTCTTTTAAAAGTTTTTGAGCGCGAGCATATCCCCATAGACCTCGCGGCAGGCACGTCCATGGGCGCGCTGCTCGGCAGTTTTTTCTGTGCCGGAAAATCTCCGCTGGAAATCGAGAAGATTTCAAAAACGATCACGAAAAAATGGCTTTTCGAAAATATTCTCGGGGATCTGACGGTCCCTCATTCCGGGCTTATGGCCGGACAGACTTTGAGCGGTTTTCTGCAGAGTATTCTGGGCCCGATCGAATTCCATCAGCTTTCCATTCCTTTCGCAGTCATAGCCACCGATATCCGCACCGGAGACGAAGTCGTCATAAAGGAGGGGCGTGTGGCTGATGCCGTACGGGCATCGACTTCGCTGCCCATACTTTTCAAGCCCGTAGATTATAAGGGCCGCTATCTCGTGGACGGCGGTCTGGTCAATCCTGTGCCGACTTCCACGATCGCCAACATGGGAGCTGATATTCTGATATCCGTAAACCTTACAGCCAAGCCGTCATTGCGCCGGGGCATGAAGCGCAAACAATCCTTTTCCCTGGTCCCCCAGTCGCCCGGAATGCGGGAGATCCTCTTCAAAATGATCTACACCATGCAGTATGAAATTGCGCAGGCGCGTACGGAAATCGCCCATGTGGTGATCGCGCCGGATGCCCGGGATTTCACCTGGACGGAATTTCACCGCGCGGAAGAGATCATCAAGGTAGGCGAAGCTGCTGCCGAAGAAGCGGTCTCAAAGATCAAAAGCCTGCTGCCTTTCTTCTCCGACCACTGCAAAGTCAAACTGGACAAAGCTGTATAAAATAAACGCGCTGTGTTTCTGCGTTGGGTCAAACCCCGGAAGTGGCCTACTTTTGAGTTTTGGGTCAAACCCCGGAAGTGCATTATTTTTGAATTGGAGGTTACACCTTTGGCAGGTCTTTGAGAGCTTCGGCGTACTATTCCAAGCAGGGGAGATAACCTTATTGAATCAGGCGGCGATCTGGAAGCTGAGCAGAGAGGGCCGCCGCTCTGTATGCGAGGCGAATTGGTTAACGACCAGATGAACCAGCGCCAGGACGGCAATTGCGGCAAAAGCCAGCGGATGAGAAACACCGAGAGCAACATGCAGGATGCCCACTCCAAGGTGGGCGGTAGTCAATACCAAAACGGTTGAACTGTTGAGCGCGGATCGGTTGCCGATACGGTGACCCTCTCTGAAAAGCAAAGCCACAAGCAGGGGTTCCAGCGCATGGTACTGACCGGGCAGAAACGACGCCGCTGCAAAGACCGCCACGGTCTCCAGCCAGGCAAAATATCTGGTGTATACGGGATTGTTCCACCAGGAGCCGCCTGTTGAAATCGACTGTTCATCTCTCCCAACATCTTTGTCACGTAAGCCCAGCATCTCTACCCTGGTTTGGGCAGCAGCTAACTCTGTTAGATTAGCGGGTTTAAGGTCGTCAGGGGATTGATAAACCCGCCCTTCGTAATGTGCCAGCAGCCGCTCCAGGTTCTCTGGATGGTGACCATTGCGCCCCCAGGCCGGACGGAGATTTTGCAGCAGTTCCAGCAGTTTGGCCTGTCCTGTTGTTTTGATCTTCTTGTACACAAATTCGATTCTCCCCGCCTGAGATAAGGTCAAGTCATTCTGAGTGGTCTCTGCTTCCTCGATCTCCGCTTCAATCAGTCCCAGGAGAAGAACTCTGGTTCTCTCAAGATCTTTTCGATACAAACCAGGCATTTCCTGTCCTATCACTAGCAGTATACGGTCTTTTTTCTCATCGGTTGTCTCTGGTCTCTCAACGACTGTCCCTGATCTTTCAACGGGTGCTTCCTTAATTGTCACGTTCGTCGCAGGGGACAGGTAATATTCGACAAATCTATCCTGATGATAAAGATGCGCATTAAACTCCGCCGTCATATCTACCAGACGACTGTATCGTCTAATCAGAAGTTGGTTATATGCCCACCAAAACGATCGATGCTCATGCAGGCTGTTGAGACACTTGCTCACAGTCGCGCACCCAATCCCAATGACTAAAGATCCAAACAACCTGAAATAAAACGGTTCGTTATAATAAGATTTAATGATGTTATACACTAGCAAGAACGCCAACATAATACCGTAATACAACCTGGGGTTGGATCTTTCTTCTCTATCATCCCTAATTGACTGAGCAATATCGTGGTATTGTGATTCCCCTTGCAGTTCTATGGGTTTCAACGCACGCGGATCTTCCGCTATAAAATGCCTTCTAATCCATGGCATGACTCCATAATTCCACCATGATCTGACATCCTGGCGTAAACGCGCAAAGACAGGGATTTCGGATTCGGGAATTACCGATAAAAGCAAACCAACCCCTGCTACGGCCAGGACCACCGGCCATATGCTTGAGCCTTGATAACTGGCTGCATGGTTGCTCAAGGTTTGTGGATAAGCCGTTGTCTGTGACGCTAAAAACAACCCGCCCATGCTAACCCGTGTAGCCAGAGGGCGCAGTCCGCTCAGCATGGGCGCAACCACAGCTTCCTCCTCGAAAACCTGCGGAGCCGCAAATGACATTGCCCCTGTTCCAGATCGGACTGAAGAAAAAACTCCGGTGCAGGCGGAAACCGGTTCAGTCAAGAGACAGGGCACAACGAGAAGCGCGATAAGGCGTATCCGTGCTGGTAACATAATAGTGGTTTAAGTATTATCCGAATGCATAATTAATGCAATGGAGCGGAAGGGACAAAATAAGGTCCTGAATGGCCCACGTTTTATTGGGCCCGTCATAGACGCTCAGACGGGCGCCAATATTGGAGAAATTAAGACTTATACCTTTGGCAGGTCTTTGAGCGCTTCGGCGATCTGGTGCGCGGGATATTCGTAATCCTTAAGTTCGCCGCTCAAGTATTTCTCGTAAGCGGTCAGATCCAGGAAGCCGTGGCCGCTCAAGTTGAAGACAATCACCTTCTCTTCGCTTTCAATCTTTGCCACATCGATAGCCGCGGCAATTGCGTGCGCCGTTTCCGGGGCCGGGATGATACCTTCAGCTCTGGCGAAAATCGCCGCCGCGTCAAACACCTGCGTCTGCGGATAGGCGCGGCTGTCTACAATGCCTTTCTCGCAGAGAGCGCTGATCAGCGGCGAAGCTCCGTGGTAGCGCAGGCCTCCGGCATGAATGCCCGGCGGAATAAAGCGGTGTCCGAGCGTATACATCTTGATCAGCGGCGTCAGCATCGCGGTGTCTCCGAAATCGTATGCGTACACACCCTTGGTCAGGCTCGGGCAGGCGGTGGGCTCCACGGCGATGATCTTGATCGCGGGGTTTTTCAGTTTTTCCTTCACGAAAGGCAGCACCAGCCCGCCGAAATTGCTTCCACCCCCAACGCAGCCGATAAGATAATCCGGCTTTTCTCCCGCAAGTTCCAGCTGCTGTTGCGTTTCCTGGCCGATCACCGTCTGGTGCAGCAGCACGTGGTTTAAAACGCTGCCCAGGGAATAATTTACTTCCTTTGAACCGGCAGCTTCCTCCACCGCCTCGGAAATGGCTATGCCGAGAGAACCCTGGCAGTGCGGGTCTTCCTTGAGAATTGCCTGGCCGCTTTTGGTCTGGTCCGAAGGCGAAGCCACCACTTCCGCTCCCCAGATATGCATGAGCGTGCGGCGGAAGGGCTTCTGCTGGTAGCTGACTTTCACCATGTACACGCGGCAGCCCATGGAAAATACGTTGCAGGCGAAACTGAGCGCCATGCCCCACTGCCCCGCGCCGGTTTCGGTTGTCAGGCGCTTGATGCCTTCTTTTTTGTTGTAGTAGGCCTGCGGGATGGAAGTGTTGATTTTATGACTGCCCGTAGGCGATGTGCTTTCATCCTTGTAATAGATGCGGCACCTGGTTTTGAGCGCCTGCTCCAGGCGATGCGCGCGGCGCAGGGGCGTAGGCCGCCACATGCGGTAAATATCGCGCACTTCCGTCGGGATTTCGATCCAGCGTTCACCGCTCATTTCCTGCTGAATCAGAGCTTTAGGAAATATCGCTTCGAGCGCCTGCGCGTCGAGCGGCTTGTGCGTGCCGGGGTGCATGGGCGGCGGCAACTGGAACGGCAGGTCAGCGGCAACGTTATACCAGCGGTGCGGAATATCTTTTTCGCTCAGAGTTATTTTGAATGATTTTTCCATAGCTTACGTATTATCCAAAATTTCGCAGGAAAAAATCTCGGGGTAAATCTCAGGCGGCCGTGCCGAAAGGATTCTTATCGCGCCTGAGCAGGCGCGCTGCCGGCAGGGAAAAATGAGGCAACAACAGGATAATGCATCCGATCACAGTGTTTCCTGCCAAGAAGCCCAGCAGGCTGTCAGAACCCAGCATCCCCTTCTGGAAGGTGTCAGGCATAAGCAGTACGCCTGTATGACCGTGAAGATATAACGCGACCATCGCAAGCCCCATAACACCCATCAGGCCTGCAGCAACTATACCTGGCCTCTTACTATCGCTATCCGGAGAAGCTGACGGCGCGGAATCTGCCGGTGGACGAAGATCCGGGCGGAGAACATGAACAAGATGGCCGTGATGATGTTCATACCAGGCAGCAATGGAAGAACGATCAAATGGCTCGACGTCTTCATGTGGAGGATCGTAAAGGAACGTTGATCTGTTGATGTATTCGCTGGTCATGCTGGGCGGGAGCGCATTTTCAACTATGATGCGCGTGGTCCACGGGGAATACGCCATATGACTGGAAGTGAATTCATCATTAATGTCGCCAAACAATCCACCCTTTACAACTCCTGCCTTGTGCGGCTTATCTACCAGAACCGTCTGATAGTGTGAATGCGCCAGGATCTGGGCCGTCCCCTGGGTAATTCCGGTGGTCATCATGCGCCGCCGGATGGTCGATTCAAGCCTGTCCCATTTCGCAGGGAAATCCTCCCGCCAGGCATCCCAGTGTTCCTGCATGATTTCACGAATCGAGCGTACTTTTTTGGCATCGCTGTCGCCATTTGTGCGCTCCATGGATGCGGAGTTTACAAGGTCATCAGGAATTTCCTTGTCCCGCAGAAGGCGGCGCATGACCCATCTGGTTTCCCCGAATGTGAGCGTATGGCACCGTCCCATCACCAGACGCACCAGTGTCACATCTTTCCAAATGTCTTCATCTTCAGGCATATTGAGAATGTTGTAACAGTTCTGAACCAGTGTGGTATCCGTCAGCGGCGCAACATGTGTCCATGACAATCCATATTGGTCCGGTGAATTATTTTTCATCCATGGGGCTAATGCCATCAGGCGCATAACAGGAAGTCCCCATTGATACCTGTAGGTTAAAGAATATGTTGTCCGGGCAAGCCCCGTCTGAAGATACCACGGCAAAAAGCGGTAAAACCGGTAGAAAAACCACATCACACCTTCATTGAAAGCAGCGTGCCCTGCGGTGCCTGCACCAGCCTCCTTATTAATAGCGTACGAGTCTTCGATTGAATAACCGAATTCTCTTGCCACCGTATCCGCAGAGGCATCGATATTGGTCATCGGCACGCGCAGATGATTTTCCGCTTCTTCACGCAACGCATCGACCAGCCAGAGCCAGTGTTCGTTGCCGTAAGTAGGCATGACTTCTGTGCTTAGAATCTGCCTCAGATCGGAAAATATCGCTACAGCAAAATGATAGTCATCGAGCTGGGCCAGGGTTTTCAACCGGGCATAGCCGGCCATTTCCTTTCGCATTTTTCCTGGAATCTCATGAGTCAGACCAACGGAAGGCATTGGATAGGCTTTTTTAAAAATTTCCTCTAACCGGTCAGCAAAAACTACAGGATTAAAATTCGGGGCTGCAACGGATTGTCCGTCTTCATTCTTATATAAGACTTCCGGGGGAACGGAATCGCCCCTGAGTCCGGCTACAAGGAATGCCAAAGATTGATGAGTCGGCTCCATGGTTCCACCTGTGGCCAATCCTTCGTCAAAAAAGAAAAGCATTTCCAGAACACGCTGGAGCCGCAGAAAAACATTGAGCTGCGTCTCAGTGGCTTCATCGCGGGTTATGATCGTTTTGATCCCGGCAGAATTGGCAACCTGGGTGGCTTCCAGGAGGGATTTTATGCGACGCCGTGAGATATCTTCCGGGATAAATTCTGGAGCGATGGGACGGTGCTCGGCCCAAACCGGCCGTTTATCCTTTATCCGGTTCCAGCGCAGCTTGCCGCGCGGGCTCTGGGCCTGCGGCTGAATCTTCCATTCAGTCATCTCAATCTCGCTGGCAATAACCTGTTTCCAGGTGGCTGCGGTCCACTTTTTTGAAAGCTCAATATTCTCTCTCCGGTGACGCACTCGTTCGTAAGCTGCCCACACCATAAATTGCGCTTGAAAAGCGTTAATTTCACGGTCCTGCCCATCGAAATGAAAACTCTTTCTCCAATATGGGAGCGCCATCATTTCACGCAGCGTAGCTGTGGAATCCTGACGCAGCATCTTCATCACACGTTCCGCCAAATTATTCACGTGTCTGCAGTAACTATTTTGTTCCTCTTTGAACTGCCGCAGAGAATACCGGGCTTCGGCCATCTGGTGACGCTTTGTAATGTTTTCCGGGGTAGAGAGCTCCCGAAGGATACCGTTAATCATACCGCCGTCTTCCGGATCAGCTATAAAACCCTTTGCAAAAAAGGCGTCGACCAGCCCGGCAGCATTTTCGTAGGACATTTTCCTGCGTCTTGAAATCTCCCGGGCCATTTGGATACGCAGAAGATTTATCTCTTCCTTCTCATGCAGCAGGAATCCCACGACCCCTGCCACAAATAAACGTTCCTTCACTTCAGCCGCACGAGAGCTAAAATAAAGGTCAGAACCATTAGGCCCACGGTAACTGGCGAGGGCCATACCTGCTTCAGTATCCAAATAATGCACTAAGCGTCTAACATCCACACCATAATAGCCATCAGCCGTATAGGAGATAAAGGGAAAACCTTTTTCACAGAAAGGAGGTCCTGAGGGCGCAGGCGTAGTCAGGACACGAATGCGGTCGAGCGGTATACCCTGGGCCAGCAGGGCGCTAGCCGTGTGCGTTGTAATTCGTTCGAGAGTCGCTTCATCGACCGGGTTGTTTCTGTATCGCGGGAGGCGCTCAAAATGATAACGGAAAGCATCGAGAAAAGGGCTGTCGTCCGTTCGCAGGGGATGGGCGATGGAAAATCGATTTCCCAGTTTAAGGACAACGTCCACGGCATGCGAAGTGGGCATGCCGCCATTAGCGAGGACTTCTTCAACCTGAAGAACGATATTGTACGGCAGGGCATCGCCCAACAGATTGCGCGCTTGAGACATCGTATGACCCACCGCGGTCTTCCACCAATTCTGGGCAACAATTTCCGGGGTTTCCGCCGCCTGAACCTCGGGGCTGGGAAGGTGACCCATCTGTGCTGCCACAGCGAATACGACCTCCCGGACAATTTTCGGCCACTCGGGATTCTCACCTGATATGGCGCCCATAATGACTGGCGCATGGTTGGCTTGATCACCACCGGCGCTTTTGAGTTCAGGAACTGTCCGGCCAAATTTGCGCAGCAAGGCAGCCGCATGATTGCAGCCTGCAATGAACGTACTGCGCATCCCGCATGCCTGCGCAGCCAAGGCTTGATCTTCAAAGAGGGTGTTGGAATGCCGAACGAACGGAAGGCTATACGATTGGGAAGAAGTGGAAGCCGCATTGACAGAAACAGCCAGGGCAGACTGTGCAATCAGAACTACGCAAAGAACTGCGGAGAGAACTGGTTTAAGACGGCAAAAATATCTTTTCATCACAGTGCTCTCGGACTTTGACAAATCTTACAGGTCTGCATAACGCTTATACTTTACGCGAAAGATATTGGTAGAACAATATGCCGAAAGACTAAATTTTCAGGACCGGAAGACCTACGAACACATGGGCCCGCGAAAAGAAAAGTGGGAGTTGAAGTGAGTGCGAGACTAAATTGTGCCGCCGACAACAACGCCTTTGGGGATGCGCAGGGTGGGAAGACCGTCGGAAACCGGAGCGCCCTGGCCGTCTTTTCCGCAGGTTCCTACGGACCAGCCCATGTCAGATCCGACGAGATCGATGGATTTCAGGACATCCGGTCCGTTGCCGATCAGGTTTGCGCCGCGGATCAGCGGACCGACCTGTCCATCCTTGATTTGAAATCCTTCCTCTACTTCAAAGACGAAATCTCCGGTTGCCGTTTCCACCTGTCCGCCGCCCATCTTGGTTACCAGCAGACCGTTCCGCACGGAACGTAAAATCATTTTCGGATCATCCGGACCAGGTGCGACAAAGGTATTCGCCATGCGCGGTATGGGGCGGTGGCGGAACGATTCCCTGCGACCATGTCCGTTCGACTGGATGCCGTCTTTCCGGGCAGTTTGGCGGTCGTAGAGATAGGTTTTCAAAACTCCGTGGTCCACCAGAGTAACCCGCTGTGAAGGAACGCCTTCGTCATCGAAAGCATAAAAACCCCGCACTCCCGGCATAGTCGGGTCCTCCAGCACGCTCACTTTCTCGTTTCCGACAACCTTTCCGATAGCACCCTTATATACCGGAGAAATCCCCTTTTGAACGGCATCCGCCTCAAGAGGATGGCCTATGGCCTCGTGTATTAAAGTGCCGCCGGCTTCCGCCGCAATGATGATGGGCATTTCTCCCGCGGGCGCAGACGGCGCGTTCAGGCGGCTCACGGCACGATGCGCAACTTTACGGGCAATTGCCGTGACGTCGTTTCTGTCGAAAAACTCAAAACCGCAGGCGCCGCTCAGAGCTTCGTGGGCCGTCTGCAGCAGCCCCTTGTCTTCGGCCACAACGGTTATGGAAAAAATCAGGATCGTCCTGAATTCCTCGGTCGCGTCCCCTTCCGAAGTATAAATGCGGATATGCTTCTCGGTTTCGCCATAGCCGATGGAAACCTGGCGGACTTTTGGGATCGATGCGGCTTTAAAAGCCGTCTCAATAAGGCGGACTTTTTCTTCCGGAGAGATTTCACTAACAGGCTTTGCAATGACGGGGCGATAAAGCTTGGGATGGGAACCTGACCAATCATACATCCTCCCCCCTTCGAGGGGGAGGACTGAGGTGGGGGGCGATGTAATATAACCCCCCATCCCCACCCTCCCCCTCAAGGGGGGAAGGTGCCCGGGTGCAAGTTGCTTAAATAAACGGTGTATCTCTTCCGACGCCGGATCGTCAGCGTAACCATAGCGGTTTTCTTCGCCAACCATGTACCGCAGGCCCGCGCCGCACTCGCGGCCGCTGGAAAAGCTTTCAACTTTTTTGTCTTCCCAGCGTATCGCCGTGGTCAATGTATCTTCCCAATAGAGATCGGAATAATCCCCGGGCTGAAGCCACTCCGATTTAATTTGCAGTAATTCCATAATTATTATTTCGCCGCAGGCAGAGTGAAAATGAAGGCGCTGCCCTTGCCAAGTTCGGACTGGACTCGGATGGTTCCTCCGTGAGCCTCGATGATGCGCTTCACCAGTGACAGGCCGATACCGAACCCCTCCACCTGCCCGGTAAAGTTTTCTTCGATCTGATAAAACTTTTTAAAGATATTCTCCTGCTCTTCGGGCGGGATCCCCGGGCCGTTATCGCTGACGGATAATTCCACCCTGCCTGGTCCGGCCGTGCCGCCATTGATAACGATGCGAACCGGCTTATCTTCGCGGCGGCGATTAAACTTGACGGCGTTTTCAACGAGGTTCTGAATGACGTGCTTGATTTTCCCCGCGTCGACCAGCAAAGCCGGCAGCGTCTGCAACGAACCTTCGTAGACAATTTCCGCTTTGCTCAATTTAGCCTCGGGCAATTCGCCGACCGCCTGTTTGACAAGATCAAGCGCAGGGCGTTTTTCCGGCTTGATTTCAAACGCTTCCGACTCCGCTAACGAGAACCGGATCAGCTTGTCAACCAGATCGGCCAGCTGCCGGCTGTTTTTATCAATGGCCGCCAGAGCCTGATGCTGAAAAGGCGACATCCTGGAATCTTCCAGCAGAAGCGGCACGTACCCGCGTATGGCCACCAGCGGCGTTCGCAGTTTATGAGAAACCAGAGAGAGAAAATCCTTCTTCAGAGAGGCCTCCTTGCGCTCCTCCGTTACATCGCGGAAGACGAGCAGAAAAGCCGCGACTTCTCCTTTGTCGTCGCAAACCACGGTCCTGACTCCGGATAAAATCAATTTAGGGGGCAGGCGGCGCTCTAATTCCAGCGACAGGGAACCGGGCCGGCAGTACATTTCTACCCAGGACAGGGATGCCTTGAATTTCCCATCAACGGCCGTCCATTCGGCGCCGAAGCAATTGGGCCACTCCAGCAGTTTTTCCGCCGCAGGGTTGGCAACCAGCACGCGTCCCCTCGCGTCAATCAATACGACGCCCTCCGCCATGTCCGCAAGGATCACGGCCATTTCTTCCTTTTCCTGGCGGACAGATTCAAAAAGTCTCGCATTCGTTATCGCCACTGCCGCCTGTCCGGCGAAAAGCTCCAGATTCCGCTGGCTGCTTTCATCAAACGGCGCCGCTTCCGTGCCGTTTAGAACCTCCATGACGCCGATCAGCTTTTCCCCCAGCCTGACGGGGACCGCCATGACGGCCCGGGTTCGAAAACGGCTTATCTCGTCAACCTTGCTTGTCCAGCGGGGATCATTGCGGACGTCGTTTACTATGGCTGGAATCCCGTGTTCAGCGACCCAACCTGCCACACCCTCGCCCTTTTTGAAGCGTACGCGGGGCTGCGTTTCCGTCTTCTCTCCCAATGCTTCATCGAAATAGAGTTCGCCGGTGGCTTCATCCAGAAGAAGAATGGAGGAGGCTTCGGCATTGGCCACCTCGGCCGCCGAGCGCATCACAATACGCAGGACATCCGAAAGACGCAGCGCCGAGGCGACGGCCCGCGCCGCTTCGGCAAAACGCAGAAAAGCAGGATCGTTTACCGCAGACATAACCCGGGCTTCATGTACGTTTTTTCTTCCCTTTTTGCGCAGCCAGATGTTCCGAGTAATATCGGGAAAATCGATGCGTGCCCTGGCCGTTAGCGACAAAAAACATCATATCAGTATCGGCAGGATGGGTTGCCGCGTCAAGGGAAGCCGCGCCCGGATTTGATATGGGGCCTGGAGGAAGTCCCGGGTGCCTGTACGTGTTGTAGGGAGAATCTATGTCCAGATCCTTGTAAGTAAGGTGCGCTTTGGGGTTTTCCATGGCGTACTGGACTGTGGCGCAGGATTCCAGGCGCCAATGCTTCTTCAACCGGTTATAGAACACTCCCGCAATAACAGGCCTTTCCGACGGAGCTCGCGCCTCCCGTTCCACAAGCGATGCCAGAATTAATATCTGTCTTTCTGAAAGATGAAGCTTGTGGCATTGGTCAACGAGGTCTTTTGGTTTTTCTTCATCGTAACGCTTCCGCATGATGCGGATGACTTCTTCCGCGGGAATGCCCTGTTCAAAGAAATAAGTGTCCGGGAAAAGCATGCCTTCGCTATTGCTCTGTTTCACTGCGGCCTGGAAATCTTTAGCCGCAACAACACCGTGCGTTTCGAGAGCCGCGGCGATCTGCGCGGACGTCCACCCCTCCGGAACAGTCACGCGCACCGTTTCCGGCCCCCTGTGCAGCTGTCGAAGAATTTCCCAGCCGGTCTGCCTGCCGGAGAAGGTATACGCGCCGGGTTTTATCGATACGTCGAATACTTTTGCGATCCCGCGAAAAATAAACGGCGTACGGATCACGCCTTTTGAGGCCAGCTGCCTTGAGATGGCGCGCACAGACTCTCCTTTAGACACAATGAACCGTTGAGGCGGGCCGCCTGCGGGCCTTCCCAGGAGCACCGCCAGGAACAAGGCAATAAAGCCGATAACAATGAAATATTTTTTCGACATCAGTCTCTTTTATTGTACTTGAACGGAGGCGGGAGCGTGTCTGCCGTAGGCAAGCTGCAGGTCTGCGGAATGCCGGAATTTGATAAGCGTTGAAACTGTCACAAAGTGGTAGCCGCGCTGACGAAGAGAGGTAATGACCCCGGGTAGAGCCTCCACCGTGCCTTCTACGCCGGAATGCAGCAGGATAATCGCATTGTCATTCACGCTGGCAAGAATCCGCGAACGGATCGCTCGGGCGGACGCTCCTTCAACGTCGTCCGTCAGCACGCTCCAGAGCACCATGTGGTAGCCGTTGTGAATGGTGGAATGCAGCATCATGCGGCTATAATCGCCTCCCGGGGGACGAAAATAAATAGAGTCCTGCCCGGTGATGCGGCGGATGGCGGAGCGCGTGCGGTTAAGTTCTTCCAGCACCTGGTCCGAAGACAGGCGCGCCAGATTCAGATGGTCATACGTATGGTTCTCGATTTCGTCTCCGTCACCGGCGATTTTACGCAGGACATCGGGGTAGCGCTCCGCCATTTTCCCCACCACAAAAAAAGTGGCGGGGACGTGCTCTTTTTTCAGCACGTCCAGCAGCCGTTCCGTAAGAACCGGATGCGGTCCATCATCGAAGGTCAAGGCGACCCAGGGATGTCCGGGGAGGGCAAAAGCGGCCGGAACGGAATAAAACTGGATCGGCGGCTCCCTGTTGGACGGCATTACAGCTCCGGACAAAAGCAGAACGCTGAAAAAAAGAATCGCTTCATGCCTGCAGACCGCGATATCTTTTTTCGAAAACCGCAAAAAAGTTTTCAGAGATGATCTCATCGCGGAAAACAATAGGATATATGTGAGCGCCTGACAAGAAATTTTATGGCTTAGGCGGGGATGGAAATGCGAGGACGGAACGAAGAAGCTCAAGCGCCGCTACGACGGAGCGCTGGCGGACGGCTTCTCGATTCCCGCTGAATTGATATTTCCTGCTGATTGTTTTTTGCGGGCCAGCAACGGCAATATGCACAAGCCCGACGGGTTTTGGCGCCGTGCCTCCTCCGGGGCCCGCTATTCCGGTGATGCTCAAACCGTAAGCAGCCTGGGCTCGGTGACGGACGCCTTCAGCCATGGCGACAGCAACTTCTTTGGAAACGGCGCCAAAACGCTCAATTAAACTCATCCCCACGCCAAGCTCGCGCGACTTGGCCTGATTCGAGTAAGTCACAAGACTTTCTATCAGATAATCGGAACTTCCCGGGATATCCGTTAATTTAGCCGTCACCAGCCCGCCGGTGCACGATTCGGCCACCGCCACGGTCGCCTTCTTACGGCGAAGAAGATCCCCCACCACCTTTTCAAGCGGGTAATCGTCATCCATACCGTAAAATTCCCGGGGGAAAAGACGCTGGACCGATCGCGCGATTAGGTCGATAACCTGTCCGGCACGCCGGGCATTATCAGCTCTCACAAACACGTCAAAATCAACAAGCCCCAGATGCGCCAGGATCGTGAAATCTATCCTGCAGTCCGTCCTTTTAGAAAAGCGGCCGATAACCGGACGCACGCGCTGATCAACAACCGATTCCGGAACGCCTGCGAAATGAAGATGCGCTTCGGCTCCGGGGCTGGCGGGAAAAATCTTTTTCAGGTAAGGGAGCACCCGGCCGTCCAGCATCGGCAGCAGTTCCCGCGGCGGACCAGGCAACAACACCAACACTCTTCTATCGTAATCGCGTCCGACCTTTCCTTGGGAATCAATGGGAGGTCGTCCTCGCAATGACAACTCAAGCCACTGCCCGGGCGCCGTACCGTTGCTGTTCGGGATAGCCCGGGCTCCTTCGATCAAATATGCCTGGCGCACATTGGCTGGAGGAATTTTCCCTTTAAGATGCGCCTGCCGGAACTTGGAAACAATTTCCTTATTCAACGCCTCAGATAGAATCAATTTTCTACCAGCAGCGGCAGCCGCAGCTTCGCGGGTGATGTCGTCAAAAGTAGGGCCGAGACCGCCAGTGACAAACACGATCTTATATTCATTCAAACTCCGGCGAATCGCGGCCGTGAGTTCACCGAGTTCGTCGCCGACCGTCTCTTCATGATTCAGCGGCAGACCAATTGAGGCCAGACGCCGGGATAAAGCCGACGAATGAGTGTTGATTTTTCCGCGCAACAATTCGGAACCGACACAAATCAGTGACGAGTCAATGCTTTTACGAGATTCCAAGATACGCCTTCCTGACCTGCGGATCATTAAGCAGATCGCCGGCCGGTCCCTGCAGAACAATTTTACCCGTTTCAATAACGTAAGCGCGCTGGGCAATTTGCAGGGCCTTACGCGCGTTCTGTTCCACCATCAGTATAGTCATACCCTGATGGTGAATCTCCGCGATAATTTCAAAAATCTTTTCCACCATGAGCGGAGCCAGCCCCATCGAAGGCTCGTCCAGCATAAGCAGCTTCGGACGCGCCATCAGCGCGCGCGCCATGGCGAGCATCTGCTGTTCTCCGCCGGAAAGCGTAGCCCCCATCTGCTTCCGACGGTCGCGAAGAACAGGGAAAAGCGCCATCATCCTGTCCAGATCCTCTTGAATGCTTTGATGATCCCCCCTCAGGTACGCTCCCACTTCCAGGTTTTCGTAAACAGTCAGACGCGGGAATACGCGGCGGCCCTCCGGCACATAAACAATTCCCAGCGAAGCAACCTGATGCGGCGGACGCCCCCCGATAGCCTGCCCTTCGAAAACTATTTCTCCCGAATCGGACGGCAGCAGGCCGGATACGGACCGCAGAAGCGTTGTCTTCCCGGCGCCGTTTGCGCCGATCAGCGCCACGATCTCTCCCGGCAGCACCTCCAGAGAAACGCCTTTCAGCGCCTCGATCTTGCGGCCATGCAGCGTGCGAAGGTCTTTAATGCTTAACATAAAACAAGATGTCATCCCCGCATGTAGTTAGCGGGGATCCAGCCTTTTTAAAACAACTAGATTCCCGATTACTACCTCGGGAATGACGGAATTTACTTCCTGTTCCTTTGTCGAATGCCGCTCTCCTTGCGGGAGCGGATGAGACGTTGTAGAACCTACCCTCACCCTCGGCTCTCCCTGGGGTCGGCCTCTCCCTCTCCCGCCTCAGGCGGGAGAGGGAGTAGCGGACGGAACGGACGCGAGGGTGAGGGCAGGGATGCCGCCGGCCTTGTGCCGGCGGATGGTCACTCACCGGTTTTTCCCAAATACGCCTCAATCACCGCGGGGTTGCTCTGAATCTCAGCGGGCGTGCCGTCCGCAACTTTCTCGCCATAATCGAGCACGACCACCCGGCGGCACAAATTCATGACCACGCGCATCTGATGTTCGATAAGCAGCACAGTAATACCGCGTTTCTGAATCTGCCGGATCAAATGCATTAATTCTTCGCTTTCCGCAGGATTCATCCCGGCAGTCGGCTCGTCGAGGAGCAGCAACTTGGGTTCGGTGGCCAGCGCCCGGGCAATTTCCAGGCGGCGCTGCTCGCCGTAAGGCAGATTTTTTGCCAGGGCGTTGCCGCGATCCAGCAGCTTTACAAAATTCAGCAGGTCGCGCGCAGCCTTGACGATTTCAGATTCTTCCCTGACAAAAGACGGCGTTTTCAGGATCGTTGAGAAAATTTCCGTTTTTGTCCGGCAATGACGCGCCGTCATGATGTTTTCGATGGCGGACATGTTCGGGAAAAGCCTTATGTTCTGAAAAGTGCGGGCAATACCCAGTGCCGTGATCTGATGAGGCGCCAGACCGTTGATGCGCTGATCCTGAAAAAGGATATCCCCCTCCTCAGGCTGATAAAGACCGGTAAGCACATTAAAAAAAGTCGTTTTGCCCGCTCCATTCGGACCAATCAGTCCGAGGATATCCCCCTCATGTATGGAAAGATCAATGCCGTCAAGAGCCGCGATTCCTCCGAATATTTTGGTGACACCGATAGCTTCGAGAAGACTCATTGATCTTCCTCAACATCAAAAAGGGAGGATGGCGAACTTTCCGGTTCGGCAGGGCGCAGTTCCATGGTGCGGCGGCGGCTGGGCCACAACCCCTGAGGCCGGTAAATCGCCATAAGGATGAGCGACAGTCCGAAAAGAAGGTACCGAGCATTGGCAAAAGACGTTCCCAGAAGATCGCGAAGGATTTCGGGCACAATTACAATGCAACCGGCTCCTAAAACCACGCCTGCGATGGACCCCATGCCGCCAAGCACGACGGCGCAGACGAGAAGGCAGGATTCCCAGAACGTAAAAGATTCCGGCGTCACAAAGCTTTCCCAGTGCGCGAAAATCGATCCTGCCACGGCTGCGAAAAATGCGCTGGCCACAAAGGCCACAATCTTTTGTTTGGTGACGTTGACACCCATCAGTTCCGCCGCGATTTCATCTTCCCGGATGGCCACCCAGGCCCGGCCCAGGCGCGAATGGTCCAGACGATAACAAAGCCATATCGCCGCAACAACACACATGACAATGAGATAGTAGAAATGCAGGTTCGTTGACAAAACGATGCCAAGAATTTTTGGCGGCGGGATATTTTCACCGATACGAGGGAGGCCCTTGGGGCCGTTGGTGAGCGCATCCAGGTTATTCAATACGAGACGGGTCACTTCGCCGAAACCAAGCGTAACTATAGCCAGATAATCACCGCGCAGGCGAAGCGCAGGGAATCCCACGACAAGACGTACTAGCATGGTCACAGCTACGGCTGCCGCGGTACAGGGAATAAACGACCAGCCGTGGATGGCCAGGAGAGCGGACGTATACGCGCCAATTGCGTAGAAAGCCATGAACCCTAGATCCAGGAGCCCGACAAACCCCACCACCAGGTTCAGGCCAAGCGCGAGCAGCATGTACAGCCCGGTTATGCCGGCGATCCGGATGATGAAGGCCCCGCGGGTAGCCTGCAGGAAGTACGGGCCAACACCAAAAACACCAAGTAAAAGGGAAAAGGTAAAAAGTAAGGAATAACGGCGCTTCATTTAAAAAACCTCATTTTTTACCTTTCACTTTTCACTTTTTACCTGCCGTTTAGACTTTCTCCGGCACATGCCTGCCGAAAAGCCCTTCGGGGCGGAACAGCAGGACGATGATCAGTATGCTGAAAGCGACAACGTCTTTCCATTCCGCGCCGTTAGGAATCAGCCCGGCTGCCATGGATTCAACGATTCCCAGAATAAATCCCCCCCACATGGCGCCCGGGATATTGCCGATGCCGCCCAGAACCGCGGCGGTGAATGCTTTCATCCCCGGGACAAAACCCATGTTGTACTTGATAGAACCGTAGTACATGCCGTTTAAAGCCCCGGCAATGCCGCCCAGGGCTCCGCCCAGAAGAAATGTCAGTGCAATAATGCCGTTAACGGGGATGCCCATCAGGGACGCGGTAGGCGCATCCTGCGCCGTAGCGCGCATGGCAATGCCGATGCGCGTGTTGTTTACAAAATAACGCAAACCCAGCATCAACCCGAGAGAAGTTCCGATGATCAGCAGTTGAAGAGAATTGATCCCGGCGCCCGCAATTTTGAAGTGACGCACGGCAAAAACTGCCGGGAAAGCAAGCGACTGATCGGAAATAAAAAGAAATCCCGCATTTTGCAGAAAAAGCGAAACACCGATTGCCGAAATCAGCGGAGCCAGGCGCGGAGCGTGGCGGAGCGGCCGGTAGGCCGTGCGTTCCATCATAACGGCAAGCACAGACGCCACTATCAAAGCCGACAAAACCGCTATGAAAAAGGCCTCGAGCGGGGAACATCCCTTCGTAAGCGGCGAACGCAGCACTAGGCAGCTCACGAACGCGCCGGTCATGAAAATCTCCGAATGCGCGAAGTTAATCATGAGCAGCACGCCATAGACCATGGTATACCCCAGCGCGATCAGGGCATAAAGCGATCCCAGAGTCAGACCGTTAATGAGCTGTTGAAGGGCCATCTACGAATGGGATTATAAAATTATTATTAAGCTTGATCGCGAACCGATTTGGGAAGGGTCTTACGGTTGGGACGCGGCAGGCAGATGCAGCCGCTGAAGCCGCACTCCATGCAGCAGTATTTTTTCTTGCCGATGGTGAACCCCTGCTTTCGATGCCATCTGGACTGAATCAGCCCGCAATTTGAGCAATAAACCATTATTCATTTTAGCATGTAATCCCCGACGAAAAACGATTATTATGCGGCGAAGGATTGCGCTCAAGACCGCCGGGCAGGGTTCACGGCTTTCAGATCAAGGCCGGAGATGCTTACAGGCAGGAATACCTTTCTCCTCTGATGAACAGGTTAAAGTGGCTAAGCGCCGTAGATCGTAGATTGTAGATTCTCCTCAAGCAGCATCCTTGCGTGGGACTTGTCTGGGAACAAGCGCAAGCCGCCAGCCGAACGCGGTTTAACCGGATATCGACCATCAATTGCTGCGTTTTTCCGAGAGAGGAAAACCATATTTTATATGGGCATTTTTGATTCGGCGTATAGTAATAGTCGATGATTCGCGTGGTGACTTCCATGCCCGCCTCCTTAATAGGAGCTTATATGCTCCCAGCTATCAAGAGATTTATTTGCTCATGACTGCTAGAGGCCGCATCAATAAAAATATTCGATTGTTTTTTTGGATTAGCAGGAAAGTGGTAGATACCTAAACGTCGTTTGTGGGATGCGCTGGTTCGAAAAATATAAAAAGCAGTTAGGCAGCTACGTCCCCCAGCCCTGCGTTCCTGCCCGACCGTGCCTGGCACATGATTAATAGAGACAAGTACTGTCCCCACAGCCGTATTGGTTCAGGCGGCTAGGGCTTTCGATTTAAACTGGATTGTGATGCCGGAGGCTTCAAGAATAGACAGAAATGTGCCGAGTTGCGGATTCTGATGCGCGGAAAGAACCTTGTACAGGCCCATGCGTGAAAGATGCGCACGTTTTGCCATCCTGCCCAGTCCATGCGCCCGTGCCACATCAGCCAACGCGACCATCAATAATTCCTGATCGTTTTCTTCAAGAACAGCGTTCAAATACAGCGCAGCTTCGCGCGGATCCTTTAATTCTTCTTTGAGAGCCTCTTCATCCGTACGGTAGCGTCTCATTTATTCCCCCTATAATCCGTCAAATAAATATGTGCCCGCATGATATCGCGCTGTTGAGTACTCTTATCCCCGGCCATCAGAACGATAAGTTTGTCTCCGTCTAATCCGACATACAATCTGAAACCAGGCCCCCAATCCATACGTAATTCCAGTACGCCGTTTCCCACGGGCTTGTAGTCGCCAAGATTGCCGAGACCTGCGCGTCTGATACGTGAGCGCATCTTGGCTGCAGTCAACCGATCTCTAAGCGAATCGAGATAATCGGTGTAGGGCTCACGGCCTCCGGCCGTTTTGTAGCGGATAACTTTTCTCATATTAGTGTACACTAAAGTTTACGCACCTTCAACAGATAATTTAACGCCATAACTGTTAGACAGCGAAGGAAGAATTTATTCAATTTATTTTTTGGATCGAAAACCAATTCGGCGCTGCCGGGGCGTCGGCAGAAGCGGTGTCGGCGCCGGGTCAAGCAGCTGTATGACACGCCGCAGAACATCGACTATAGCCATTTCATGGATATCCAGCCGCTGCGTCAGCTTTCTCTCCAGAGCAGCCAGTTGTTTTGCGAGTTCCTGACGTTCCCCCAGCAGTGAACGCATTTTTATAAACGCGCGGGTCACAAAAACACTCATGCGAATGGCACGTCCGCTTCTCAGCACGTGGGCAGCCATTATGGCTCCATGCTCGGTAAAGGCATACGGCGGTTTCCTTAGCCCCATTTTCAGGGAAGATTTGGATGTCACAAATTGTGACATCCAATTTTTCATCTCCGTCTTATTCAACTGGAATACGAAATCAGACGGGAATCTTCTTCGATTTCTTTTTACTGCCTGGTTAAGGGCTCTAGTAGATACCCCGTAAATTTCCGCCAGATCAGCGTCAAGCATCACGCGTTGTTCACGAATCATATGTATCCGTGCCTGCAGATCTTTTTCCGAAATAAGTTTCATCATGCACCTCCGCTTGCCCGCCAATGATACAGTGACGGATAACTGTTAGAGCTACTTAGGCGGAAATTATTCGGTCGTTTTATTTTTTGGCGGCGGAGACTGCGGCTCGGGAGGATGCTTCACATTGCAAAGCAGGCAGCGGCCTTCATGATGGAAATACTTATCGCACGGGCAGTACGGGCATTTGAAAATATCCGGTTCGCGTGGCTTTAGTGCCTGTCATGACAGATGACAGTTGTACGTTCAATCTGTCATCTGTCATCAACGGCACCATTGCCGTCTGTTTCCTCTCCCTGGGAATTAATTGCGGTAACGTAAAAAAGATAGAGCTTTTCTACGCCGGGAGGCGGTGTCCAGGGAAGCCTCACCCTCCCCTCTCCCCGAGGGAGAGGGTGGTCGAAGACCCGGTGAGGCAAGAGGGGAGGAAGCTTTTTTGCGGGGCGACGCCTTTGATGCTCCGGCTCCTGGAATAAACCACATGATAGGTAAAGCCTGGGCCCAGGGAATCCCACTTGAGGATCACACGGTGAGCAGGATCGTAGCCCAGCATCCTGACCACAGGAACTCCTGACTGCCCGGTCTGTCCAGCGCCAATGGCCGCCAGCCCCGG
>Ga0181520_10002670_pt1 | contig 32710 bp, 27 predicted proteins | sample PEATcosm2014_Bin_29_FD_132451 | JGI IMG/M metagenome (GOLD analysis project Ga0181520, IMG submission 132451) | Peatland microbial communities from MTU Mesocosm Facility, Houghton, MI, USA - PEATcosm2014_Bin02_30_metaG | ecosystem: Environmental > Terrestrial > Soil > Wetlands > Peat | place...
GAAGGTTCTGTTTGGTCTGGCTCTTTTCTTCTGCCTCGCAGTTCCTTATGCGGCGCAGGCGCAGGTGGTGGTTGTCATCCACCATCACCACCATCATCATCACCATCATCCCCGTCTCAATCCTTAATCGGCTCGATTGAAAACTGAAGCTTGCTTGGGTTCTCACTCGCATCAGGCGTGGACCGGGAGGTCCACGCCACAGCCGACCGGGAGGTCGGCGCTACAGTTTATGCTCCGTTCCGCCATGCGCTTCGGTTAAAATGGTAGAGCGATGCTAGATTTGGGATTTGTTCGTGCCAACCTGGAAGTTGTTGAAGAGAAACTGCGCGCGCGCGGGGCGGACCCGGCTGCGCTGCTGGGCGACTTTCGCGTTCTGGATCAGAGCCGCCGCGAGGCGATTACTTCATCCGAGCAGCTCAAGGCGCGCCGCAATGAGCTGAGCCAGAAGGTGGGCGCGCTGAAGAAGGCCGGCGATAAGGATGCCGCAAAGACGTATTCCTCCACGCTGACCGGCAGCGAAATTTCCAGTTATCGCCTTGCTGGTATCGATCTTTCTATTGTGTCACCTCTTCAGATCGAGATCCGCGTTGCCCAACTAATGGATGAGACGCGGGCGCTCAAAGAGAAGCTGGACGAACTGGACAGTAACGCCGCCTCTCTGGATGATCGTCTTCGCCAGTCGTTGGCAGGGATTCCCAACCTGACGCGCGACGAAGTGCCAACCGGCAAATCCGAGGCCGACAATCCAACCGTGAAGACGTGGGGCGAGAAGCCGGCATTTGATTTCGAGCCAAAGCCACACTGGGAGCTGGGCGAGTCGCTGAGGATTCTCGATCTGGAACGCGCGGCCAAGCTGAGCGGGGCGCGCTTTGCAGTTTATATGGGTGCGGGGGCGCGGCTGGAGCGGGCGCTGATCAGCTTCATGCTCGATCTGCACACGGAAAAGCACGGCTACACCGAAGTGCTGCCGCCGTTCATGGTCAACAGCAAATCGCTTTTCGGAACCGGCCAATTGCCCAAGTTTGCCGAGGACTTGTTCCGCTGCGCAGAAATACTTCCGGAAGGCGATAATGCACGAACAATGATTTCACAAGCCTTCGACGATACTGAGAATGTTGATGACTATGGGCGTTTTTCAGACCACTGGCTGATTCCCACCGCCGAGGTTCCGGTAACGAATCTCTATCGCGACGAGATTCTGGACGAGGCGCGGCTGCCTATCTGCCTGACTGCCTACACGCCCTGCTTCCGGGCTGAAGCCGGCGCGGCGGGCAAGGACACGCGCGGCATCATCCGCCAGCATCAATTTCAAAAGGTCGAGATGGTTAAGTTCACCAAGCCCGAGGACTCCGATGCCGAGCACGAGAAGCTGACGCGCAACGCCGAGGAGATTCTGGAAGCGCTGGGCCTGCCCTATCGCCGTGTTCTGCTCTGCACCGGCGACACAGGCTTTTCTTCCGCCAAGACCTTTGACCTGGAAGTTTGGCTCCCCGGTCAGCAGCTTTACCGCGAGATTTCTTCCTGCTCGAACTTTGAGGGCTTCCAGGCGCGACGGGCCAACATCCGCTACCGCGCGGCGGGCGCCAAAGGCAAGCCGGAGTTTGTGCATACGTTGAATGGCAGCGGGCTGGCCGTGGGGCGGACCTGGCTGGCCATCATTGAGAATTACCAGCAGGCCGACGGCTCGGTGCTGATTCCCGAAGCGTTGCGTCCCTACATGGGCGGGCTGGAGCGGATCACAAAGCAAGGTGTGCAATGAACAAGCTGTTGAAGAGCTATTTTTACTGGACCTATCCGCGCGGCAGCTTTCACTACGACGTGCTGGTGACGCTGATTCTGGCCTTTCTTTTTATTACGCCGCAACTTTGGAACTACGGCGACCAGCCCTCGAATGCCGCCGGACCGCCGCATCCCATGCAGGTTGTGGGCGATGGCGGACGCGGACTGATTATTACGGTGCAGGCCACCGATGTCGATCTGGATTTGCAAACCAAGGCATCGAAGCTGGTCATCAAAAAGGCCTTGCGCAAGGCCATTGAGCCGGTCACGGGCGACGCGGTGTCTATCACACGCTGGGAGACCGTGCAAGACGCGCAGGGCGTTTGGTCCTGGAGAGTTTGGGCGCGACGGTAGAGCATCTTGGCTATCAGCCTTCAGCTCGTCGTTTATGCTCTTGGCTTTCGGCGGGGCAGAAAAGTTCGATGGATTGTTTGGCATTCACCTATGAATGAACCAGCTAATGGCTGAATGCTGATAGCTGATGGCGAAAAAGGAAGTCTATGCACTTGAGAAGAAAGCTGTTTTTTGCCGCGTCGATGGCCGTGGTGCTGCTGGCAACGCGGGTGGCCATGGCCGCTCCGGCGGATGAAAAGGAGAGGGTTCTGCGGCGGCTGGATGCGGCGGCGGCCAACTTCCGCTCCACTTCCGCCAGCTTCGAGTTCGACTCGGTGGAGACCGATCCGGTGCCGGACAAAGATGTGCAGAAGGGTACGGTGTACTACGAACGCAAGGGCGCGGCCTTCCAGATGGGTGTGCACATTCGCGAAGCCAACGGCAAGCCGGTTCCCAAGGTTTATACCGTTTCCGGCGGCGTCTTCAAACTCTACGAACCGCTGATCGATCAGGTCACCACCTCCAACAAAGTCAGCAAATATGAGAGCTATCTGCAGATGGGCTTTGGCGCCAGCGGTCGGGAGCTTGAACAAAAGTGGGAGATCAAGTATCTGGGACCGGAGACGCTGGACGGCGTGAAAACCGAGCGGCTTGAACTGACGCCCAAAGATCCTGATGTTCGGAAGAACCTGAGCAAGGCTGAGATTTGGGTTGATCTGGAGCGGGGCGTCAGCCTGAAGCAGATTCTCTACTTCGGTCCGAGCGAGTACAAGGTGTGCGTCTACTTTGACATCAGGGTCAATCAGCCCTTGCCGGCAGACGCCTTCACCTTCAAAACCGGCAAGAAGACGCAGTTCGTGGACCGCTAGAGACCCGGTTGTCGCGCGCCTTTTCGAACGCGATGCGATAAGCTGGAGGCAGGAGATTCAGCGCGAAAAATGACCAGTTCCTCATACAAATACTCGACCCTTGCCGTTCATGCCGGACAATACCCCGACCCGCAAACCGGCGCTGTGAATGTGCCCGTTTACCTTTCCTCGACCTTTGAACTGACCGGCATCGGCACCGACCGCGGCTGGGATTATTCGCGCGCCGGCAACCCCACGCGCGACCGGCTGGAAGAGGCGCTGGCAGCTCTGGAGGGTGGCCACAGTGCTCATGCATTCACAACGGGCATGGCGGCCATCTCGGCGCTTGTGGCGATGCTGCGCGCGGGCGATCATCTCATCTGCTCCAAGGACGTGTACGCCGGCACAGTGCGCCTCTTGGACCGGATCGTCTCCGGCTATGGCATTGAGATTGAGTACGTGGACACCAGCAACCTGGCGGCGGTGGAGGCTGCGATGCGCCCCAACACCAAGCTGGTTCACATCGAAACACCCAGCAATCCGCTGATGGTGCTGACCGACATTGCAGCGGTGAGCGAGATTGCACACGCCAAGGGCGCTGAAGTCAGCGTGGACAACACCTTCCTATCGCCGGCGCTGCAAAGCCCGCTGGCCTTGGGCGCGGACATCGTGATGCACTCGACGACCAAGTACCTCAACGGCCACTCGGACGGGCTGGGCGGAGCGCTGATCGGCTCGACGCCGGAGCACAAAGAGCGCTTTCTGCTGGTGCAGAAGGCGGCCGGCGGGGTGATGTCTCCCTTCGAGTGCTTCCTGGTTCTACGCGGCATCAAGACGCTACCCTTGCGCATCAAGCAGCATGAAGAGAATGGCCGCGCCGTGGCGGAGTTCCTCTCTACGCATCCCAAGGTCAGCAAGCTGGCCTATCCGGGATTGAAAAGCCATCCGCAGCACGATCTGGCCGTCAAGCAGCAACGGGGCTTCGGCTCGATGATGAGCTTTGAGGTCGCATCGCGCGAGGCGGCGGGGCGCTTTCTCAAGGCGATCAAGCTCTTCCTCAGCGCCGAGTCGCTGGGCGGCGTCGAATCGCTGGCCTCGCATTCGGCGACGACCACGCACGGCTCGGTCAGCGAAGAGGTGCGCGCATCGATGGGCATTACGCAAGGCCGCGTCCGGCTGTCGATTGGGATTGAGGACAAGGACGATCTGATCGCCGACCTGGAGCAGGCGCTTGGGGCGGTGTAAAGCCTTACTCAAATGCCGTAGCCAATCCTCGATCCAGCAGAAAGAGCGGCAGACGAACGGCGAATTCCCGGAAGAGAATGTCGTATTCCCGGTAGGGCATATATAACATTCCCGCCAGATCACTAGCCGTTCTGATTCGCTCTCTCCGCTTGCCCACCAAGATCGTGTGCTTGTTTTCATAGTTGAAATAGAAGTGCGGCTTGGCAAGCGCTATTGCCGCTCCAATCTCGATCAGAGTGTTGGGGCGAGTCTCCGTCTCGCGGTCATCGAAGACCGCAAAGTCGCACTTTCTGATTCTGTCGAGAATGGTCTGGAAGACGGGACCATTGGGGCTGTCGGAGTCTGAATAGATTGGCTTGATTCCATAGGCGCTGAAGAGTATGCCGAGATTGTGGCGCAAATTGGGCGTGACCGCGCGGCAAAACCTGTGGCCTACAAACGCCTCCAACTTTCGCACCGGGCGAATCTTGCGATTCACCGCGAGGACAGCGGAAGTCTGCCGACTATGGATGGTGCGGAGTTGAGCAATACTGAATACATGGTTGGCGATCCGAGGACCTGTTCCTTTCAGAATGCTCCGCGCGAAAGCGTCATAAAAGGTAGGAGCTTCCATGCGCTTCCGCGGTCGCGTTTCCATTCCCTGATATTGATGGAGGAGATCGCAGATCAATCTGACTTGCTTGGCGATCTCGGTGGGCGTATTCATAATTATCAAGAGAGTGCAAAGAACAAGAGGCGGCTAGGAAGCGGCGAGTTTGACCAGCGACCGCGCTTTTCTGCGGGTGAATCCGTTCTCGATCAGATTCCTTTCGAGATCTTCTTGCCAATTCGGAGAAGAAACGAAGAGTTTCGTTCGCACCAAATTCCTGCCGCGAGACAGGCTGGAGGCAGCAAGTCTTGCTCGCTTGGCAACCGCCACCGTAGTCGAAGTCTCGGTATTGCACGTCCGGCTCATATATCACCTTCAATTTTAGGATACAACGAAAACGACTGAGACAAAGATATTTTCTGCCCGATATGTCATTCTGATTGTAGTCATGCCAATCGAATCTTCCATTCTGCTCATCAATTCACAGACCGACAAAATACTGCTGGCCATTGACACCTGCGGACCCACCGGCTCAGTAGCGCTGGGGCGTTGGGACGGGCAAGCCGTCGAGATTCTTGGCCAGATCGAACTCGAAGGGCGCAACTACTCTTCTACGCTGGTTACAGCTTTTGGCGAAGTGCTGGCGCTGGGCGGTGTCGCGTTGCGCCAGTTGGGCGCAATCATAGTTGTCCACGGTCCCGGCAGCTTTACCGGCGTGCGCGTGGGCTTGGCCGCGGTGAAGGGGCTGGCTGAAGCGGCGCGGCTTCCCGTGGTTGCCGTCTCGCGGTTGGCGGTGCTGGCCGCCAAGGCGGGCTGTGAAACGGCGGTTCTGGACGCGCATCGCCAAGAGGTCTATCTGCGGATCTGTGAAGAAAGCTGGGTGCCCCAGGTCCCGATTTTGGGACCTGGGAAGCCTCCTTCCTCAACCGGCCTATTTTACAGAGAACTGCTCGCCGGGGCGCATGAACTTGCGGACCTCGTTTGCGGGCCATCGCGGGTTGCTCTCTGCGATGAAGCCGCTGGAGCGCTGCTGGCCTCCGCTTGCCCGGAGACGGAATTGGTGCGCTCGAAAGCACCCACCGCCGCCGATGCGCTTCAGTTTGGCGCGCCGCGTGTGGCAAACGGGGAGTTCGCCGATCTGGCGCTGCTCGACGGCCACTACCTGCGCCGCTCAGATGCGGAGATCTTCGGTGAACCGGTCGCTGCCACAACTGAACGAAGATGACTTCTTTATCCCAAGCCATTCGGGTTCGCCCCATGACCCCGGCAGATATTGACCGGGTGATGGAGATTGCCGCGTGCCTTAAAGAAGCGCCGCATTGGCCGCGCTCGGCCTATCTGGCGGCGTTGGAACCAAAGGCGGCGCTACGACGGGTTGCGCTGGTAGTGGAGTCTCCCGCAGGGGCTAAAGCCCAACATTCATTCAATGACATTTGCGGCACGACTAAAGTCGTGCCCTGTTACAAAGCAGCCTTGTTGTCAAAATTACCAGTAACCGATGCTGAACAGGACAGCATCGAAGTGGCTGGCTTTGCGGTGGCCAGCCTGCTGCCGCCGGAGGCCGAACTGGAGATGATCGCGGTCGATCCTGCTGCCCAGCGGCACGGTCTCGCCTCCCAACTTCTTGCCAAGCTGAACCAAGAACTTCGTTCTATGCAAATGAAAGAATTGATGTTAGAGGTGCGCGCCTCGAACCATCCGGCGCTCGCGCTCTACCGCAATTTGGGCTTCATTGAAAGCGGACGCAGGAAGGACTATTATCAGATTCCAGTTGAAGACGCATTGCTGATGCGCCTGGGTCTTTGACCCGGACGCTCAGGTTCAACGGAGTTCCGATGGAGGTTCTTGGCCTCCCACCCATTCGCAAAGAACGCGAATGGATGGGGCACGGAGATCTTCACGGCACGAAGCTGAATGTTGAGCTCTGGAAGCTGATCGAAGGCTGGTTCCGTGACGGTGAATGGAGTGGATCGTGATTGCCGTCACAAAAGGCAGTTTTTGCCTGGAATTCCACAGCCGGCGGTTACTTCAGGTTCTTTTTTCGCTTGCGGAAGGTGCGCCACGGGCGATATATGTAAGTGTTCCTTAACAATTCGGAGGTGCTTGATGGATGAAATACAGGATTCCACGCTGAGCGCAGAAATTGATCGCCTGCACGCGGAACATCGTCATTACGCTCAGCGGTTGGAAGAGTTGCTCCAGAAGCCTTATCTCTCCACAGAGGAGCAGATCGAGGAAATCAAGCTCAAGAAGCTAAAGCTGCATGCCAAGGACTTGATTTACACCTTGGAACGCAGAATGCCGGTCCCTGCTTAGGCTCTTGCGGCAGCGTTGAACGCAGGCGAATTGTCCGAGTGCCAGCCTTGCGCGGCCTCCGTGTGGTCAGTGTGCCCTACGCGCCGCGCATTGCTGTGTTCGCTGTTGGCCCAATAGCCGTATAATCGTCTGGACTATGGTTCGTGACGGTTACATCTACGGTGTGGTATTTCTGGCTCTGGCGGCAGCCCTTTGGCTGTTGACCGGCGCATGGTGGCTGGCTCTTGTTCCAGTCGTGCTGGCGGCATTTTTTCTCTGGTTCTTCCGCGATCCTGAGCGAGCGATTCCCGATGGCCCCGGCCTGATCGTCTCTCCCGGCGACGGCGTGGTGACTGAGACAGTGTCCATCACTACCCCGGACGGGCCGCGGCAGCGCATCAGCATCTTCCTCAGCGTCTTCAATGTTCATGTGAACCGCGCGCCCATTGCGGGAGTGCTGAGTAGCGTGCGCTATCAGAAGGGCCAATATCTGAACGCGATGAACCCCGCCTCGGCCGACCGGAACGAGCAGAACATCGCCACTGTGCGTGGCAATGGCTACGAGGTGACCTTCAAACAGATTGCCGGCTTGCTGGCGCGGCGCATCGTCTTCAACCACAAAGAGGGCGAGACGCTGGCCCGCGGCCAACGCGTGGGCCTCATCAAGTTTGGCTCGCGTGTGGATGTGCTGCTGCCAGCCGAGGCCGAGATTCGCGTCAAGGTGGGCCAGAAGGTCAACGGCGGCGCAAGCGTGCTGGCCTTCATGCCGGAAGGAGACCGCCTTTGAATTCCGTAAATGCTGAACTCGCGCGCGCCAGGGCAAAGGCCCGGCTGCGTCGAGGAATGTTTGTGTTGCCGTCGCTCTTTACCGTGGGCAACATCGCCGCCGGCTACTTTGCCATTCTGCAAACGATGGAGGCACTCACCGGCGTGGGCGATGTGCGGACGCACCTGGACTGGGCAGCCATTGCCATCCTGATTGCCATTCCGCTGGACTCGCTCGACGGCCGCATCGCCCGCATGACCAACACGTGCAGCGACTTTGGCAAGGAACTGGATTCGCTGGCCGACGCCATCACCTTTGGCGTGGCGCCCAGCCTGTTGGCGTTTATCTGGGGGTTCCATTTCCTGCCCGACTCAATCCCGGCGCAGATGCATGAAAACCTGCTCCACGCCGGCGCCTTTATCTGCTTCCTCTTTCTCATTGGAGGGGTATCGCGGCTGGCGCGCTTCAATATCAGCCACGATGCGCAGCCGCGCAATCCGGGCCGTCCGGACCGCAAGTATTTTGTGGGTATGCCCATTCCGGCGGCGGCCGGCCTGTTGGCTGCCAGTGTGCATTTCTGCGGCGGCTATCCGGTAATGTACTGGTGGGTTGCGCTGATCTGGTTGGGGATCGTGGGGGTGAGCGGTTTCCTGATGGTCAGCACCTGGCGCTTCTGGTCCGGCAAAGAACTCAGCCTCTCGCGCAGCCATCCCTACCAGATTCTTCTCCTCATCGCCATTTTGGTGTTTGTGATTTGGAAGTTTTCTCAGGGTGTGCTCTTTACCTTGACGCTGGTGTATATGTTCAGCGGCATCTGGGCGCGGGCTGCTTATTCGTGGGCGCTGCGGCGGCGTTGGAGGCCGACTGATGCGAACGCCGGCTCTGATGAACGGGGTTCATCCTAGGCGATTCCAAGTCTCTATTTTGTTGTCATCAACAACTAGGATTTGGCTGAAAACTGAGAACTGACAACTGAGAACTGTTTTACAAAGGAATGCCTGTGTACAAGATTGCCATTGCCGGAGCCTCAACCTTGGTGGGCCGTGAAGTGAAAGACGCCTTGTCGGAGTCGCCCCTGGCGGCGGCCAACTTTATTTTGCTGGATGAAGAGGAAGCGCAGGGCCAGTTGGACCAGGTCGGCGACGAAATCACCTTCGTCCAGGCCATAGCACCGGATGCTTTTGAGCGTGTGGACTTCGTCTTCTTCTGCGGTTCGGAGGAGCTGACCCGCAAGCATTGGCGGAATGCGCTGCGCTCCGGCTCCACGGTGCTGGACCTCTCCGGTGCGCTGGATCAGGAGACCGGCGTGGTGGTGCGCGCGCCCTGGCTTGAGTCTGAGAGCTCCGGCTCCGCGGCAACGTCCGTTGACCTGTATACGCCAGCCGTGGTTCCGGCGAATCCGGCCGCGCTGGCTCTGGGGGCGTTGCTGGAGCGCCTTCAGCAAGCCGCCCCGGTACGCGTAGCCTTCGCCACGCTGCTTGAGCCTGCCAGCGAGTTTGGCCGCGCCGCGCTGGATGAACTGCACCAGCAGACGGTGAGCCTGCTTAGCTTCCAGGGCTTGCCGCGCGAGTTGTACGATACGCAGGCGGCCTATAACCTATTGGCCGGTCTGGGCGAAGCCGCCAAAGTGAGCCTCTCCACAATCGAAGCGCGCATCCGCCGCCATTACGCTGCGCTCTCCCATGGCCGCTGGCCTTCGCTGGCCCTTCAACTGGTGCACGCGCCTGTCTTCCATGGCCACACCTTTTCGATTGCCATAGAGCTGGAGCGGCCGGTGGAGATTGCCGCGCTGGAAGAAGCTCTGAGCGGCGGCCACGTAGAGCTGGTTCTGGAAGAGACGGATTCGCCCTCCAACCTGGCCGCCACCGGCCAGAATGACGTGCTGGTCCGGATGCGTCCTGAACATGGCGAGCGCAACTCAAGCCAGGTCTCGCGCCTGTGGCTGTGGGCCGCCTCCGACAACCTTCGCCTGCAGGCGCAGAACGCCGTAGCGTGCGCTCTGGACCTGCGCCGCCTGCGCCCGCAAGGGCCGGTGCAGTAGCTTTTGAAGCGACAAGTTTACGCTGCTATGGTTTTTTTTGAGCTGGAGCCGCCACCGGAGCGGCTGGTCCCCAGGGCAAAACCACAGTAGGCAGGCAATCCGGCCCCTCTGCGCTGGCCCGGAAGGTTCCCTGCTTTTTGCCGGGCACATACGGAAATGCAGCCATCACCGCGTGACCATTCTCGTCGGTTGTCATGTCTCCACTATAGGAGAGGTTCTCCGACTCAAGCACGAGGGGGATCTTTTCTTTGGCGGGAAAACCATCGGCCAGGATCAAGACGGACGAGGCATCGGCCTCGGCGATCCTCACCTCCAGGTGGCAGCCATGCTCTTCTGACTTCACGGGATGGGGAACAAGCGTTGCGGAAACTTCCAACTGTTTGTCTTTCCTGGACAGGAGAAAGCGAATTGGCTCTGCGTTGGCGGTCGTCGTAATCACAACCAGTTCATCGCCCGGCGCGCTTAAACTCATCTCCTGCTCGGGCGTGGGCTTATGAATCATCAGCAATCCCTGCCCATTCACATAGACGTTTTGGGGAGCTTGCGCGGAGGTATCGCTCATCAACCAAGTGGTGAAGGTAAAGACTTTGTTTTCAGGAGCGCCATCCACATAGACTCGATATAGATCCGCGCTGTCTCCACGCTGAGCGGGTTGTTCGTCGATCTTCGAAAAACGCAAGCGCAGTCCCGACGGATTCAAATTGCCTGAATCATCGTTCCAGTGAGCATCGCGGTTCAGAGACTCAAGCTGATCCGAATAGGGGTCGGGCTGACCCTTGAAAAGGGCGTAGCTCAAGCCATGCCTCTGCTTGGTCTTCTGTCCGTGCAATGAGAACGGAAGGGCCAGCAACCCAAGCAACACCACGCAGACGATGGGACGGACCGAATTAGACATAACAACAGTCTCTAATATCTTGATTCCAAACGCAACACTTCTTGCCGAAACATGAAATGATTTTCATTTTTAGGCTACTTGGATTGTGCCCGTACTTTTAACCAAAAATTACCACGAACTTCATCCAATTTTATCCCTTCGATTCCTATACTCTGCTCAGACTCCAGAGTTGTACCTGATTTGGAGCATAGGAGTTTCCCAGACTATGGCGACCGCAAACGGCCTGCCCACTCAACTTCGCGTCCGTCTCATGACGCAAGCCGACATCCCCGCCGTCATCACCCTGCAACTTCGCGCCTTTCCCGGCCTTCCCCCTTGGAGGCCCGATCAGTTGGAGCGTCACTTGGCGGTCTTTCCTGACGGGCAACTTGTGGTGGCCAACGCCGCCGGCGAGATTCTCGGCTCTTCCAGTTCGTTATTGATCGACTGGGACGATTATGCCGAGTCCGCCAACTGGTCGGCAATCACTGGGGACGGCTCCTTTGACACCCATAACCCGCTGGGCAAGACCCTCTATGGAGCGGACATGGGCGTGGACCCGGGGGCGCGCAAGCAAGGCATCGGAAGCGCCCTTTATGACGCGCGCAAGGAACTGATCCGTGAGCGCGGCCTCAAGCGCCTGCTCACCGGCGGCCGCATTCCCGGTTACACAGTTGTTGCCAGCCAGATGACCGCCAAGGAGTACGTGGCTGATGTGGTGGACGGCAAGCTGCACGATTCGGCGCTCAGCTTTCAGCTTGGCAATGGCCTTGTAGTCCTCGATGTTGTCCCGGGCTATATGCCCGATCTGGAATCGCATGGCTTTGCCACAGTGCTGGAGTGGCTGAATCCGGAGTACACCTCATCGGTCAGCCTGCAAGCCAGCCTGCAACACGCCGCCCTGGAGCAGGCCGCCGCCGAGGCCTTGCGCGGCACGCCCCGCCCGCGCCGCGTGCGCATCGCCGCCGTCCAGTATCTGCTGCGGCCCATCGCCAGCTTTCAGGACTTCGCTCATCAAGTTGAGTTCTTTGTGCGCAGCGCCAAGGACTATAAGGCGCATTTCATCCTCTTCCCTGAGTTCTTTACCATGCAGTTACTCAGCTACATCAATGAACCCGCGCCTGCCATGGCTGTGCGGCGGCTGGCGCGCATGGCGCCGCAATACGAAGAACTGTTTATCCGGCTCGCCAAAGAGACGGGCATCTACATCATCGGTGGAACTCATCCCGTCTTTCAACGCGGCAAAGTCTTCAACGCCGCGCATCTCTTTACTCCCAACGGGCAGGTCTTCCGCCAGAAAAAGGTGCATCTCACTCCCACCGAAAGCGGCCCTTACCAGTTCAGCCGCGGCCACGGCCTCTACCTTTACCACACCGACTTCGGCAACATCGCCATCCTCATCTGCTATGACATCGAGTTCCCGGAGGTGGCGCGTGTAATGGCCGAGGCCGGCGCGGAGATTCTCTTTGTTCCCTCCTGCACCGATGGGCGCGAGGGCTTTTGCCGGGTCCGCTACTGCGCCCAGGCGAGGGCCATTGAGAATCAGATCTATGTCGCGGTCACAGGCACGGTCGGCAACCTCCCATTGGTGCCTTACATGGCGGCAAACTATGGGCAAGCCGCCATCCTTACCCCCTCAGACTACTTCTTTGCCCGGGATGGAATCGCCGCCGAGGGAACCATCAATCAGGAGCAGATTATCTTTGCCGACGTGGATCTCGATCTGCTGGACGAACAGCGGGTCAACGGCAGCGTGATTCCGCTGCAGGATCTGATTAAGGATGCCTATGACAATGTTGTTCACTTCTCGGATTACAAGGGGCAAAAGTCGCCTGCCGTGGGCGAGGACGGAGTAGGCCAGTCGCATCAGGCTTCAGGAAGTGAAGCGCGGCAGGTTCAAGACGTTTACCTGGAAGCGGAGTTGCAGGAGGTTCCCGCCGATTGAAGCCGCGGCGGATGACTTCAAGAGAGATTTACCACTGCGACCAATCACCCAACCCCAGCACCCAGACAGCGAGAAGAAGGTTGCTGACCGCGTGCGCAACCACCGCGTCGCCCATGCGTCCCCGCCAGCGCAAGACTCCGGCAAAAGCCAAGCCCGCGGCCGTCCCGAGCAGCAGGTGCTGCCAGTCCATCAGGTTCTTCATGTGCTCTATTCCGAAGACAAGCGAGGATAGACAAATCGCAACTGCGGTCAGGTTGGAAAAGGAGATCTGGTCAAAATCCCAACTCATGATTCGGCGCGCCAGATAACCGCGAAAAGCCAGTTCCTCGGCGATCGGTACGGTAATCACCGCGGCGGCAACGCGAAAAGCAACCCATGCCCACCGAGCGGAGGGCGACAATGCAGCCAAATCCGACCCCAGTGAGCCAGCAGCGTGAGGATGTCCGCTCAACGATGCGAACCAGGACGGTGCAATCCACATCAAGAAAATTGCCGCGCCCGTGACCGGGCCCAACCAGCCGAAACGCCAGTCAAGCTTCTTCAACTTTGGCCAGAAACAGAGGATGGCGATGGCTGCGGCGATAAAACGCAATGGGTAAAGCCAATCAAAGTATCCTGAAAGCAATTTGGAGAGCGTGGCCGCAGCCAGAATCGCCAGAAGCGGAATCATATAACTGCGGATAGCCGGAGATTCTCCCAAATCATCGCCCAATTTATGGGAAGGGCTGAATGTAATTTCACTGCCGGCGCTCTTTCGCTCCTCTTCAGCAGCGGGCGCGGAGGGTGGGAGCTTACGCATCCAGGAGATTTTTTGAAGAGCCCATGAAAAAGCCACGGAGATAGCGATAAATGTAACCCAGCCGAATTGGGCGTGGAAACCGTTTTCAAAGGCTTCGGAACCTCCCGAACTGGCAATCAGAATGAGGAGGCAAAGGCGGATGATGTTCAACAACCAACTACAGGCCAAAGAGCAGGGAATCAGAAGGAGCGCTTGTGGAAACCGAATTTCCTTCCGGTAAACCCAAAGCCAGAGAGTGGTAAATACCAGTACTAGTCCAAATCCCTCTACCCCGGAACACCCGCCTGCGATGATGAGTTGATAACGGGAGGTCCCAATCAAGAAGGTTGAGGGATCAATCACCATATCCTTGGTAAAGATGCCAAGCACCGCCGCAACCGCTTGAAGCGTTGTTCTTTGCAGGAATGAAACGCCCTGGACAGAACCCGTGGTGGACCATAGCGTAATCGTGGCGCTGCCAATTACGCATCCCATGAAGCCCCCGAATATGGCATACAGCCACAAACGCCCGGTTGCCCGAATTGCCGCGATCCAACTCTGGAGCGGAATCAAGGCAAAGGCCAGCAGCACTGTTGCCAGCACGTAGAGAGCACTTTTTGTGTAGCTGAATGTATCAAAGAGCAGCGCGCTGAAGACCACAAAGCCATGCATTGCCATCGTGAAGCAGACGACGGCCGCAATACAGACGAGGTGGCTGCAAAACAAAATGCGCGAGAACGCAATCGTCTCACGCTGGGCCTTCAGCCGGGAATGGCCAAAAACCAGAAACACTATAAACGCAAAGAGAGGGATCTCCCCATACGCGCTTGTAAAAAATGAAAACAGCTTCAGATGGCCCAAGATCGTTCCTCTGCCCTGAAAGCAGAAGAGATATTCCAAGACCATTAAAGTGAACAGCAAACAAAGCCGCCCAAACAAGCGCGCAGGGAAAACAAAGCCCAACATTAACCTGAAATCGCCTTGGTCAGGCGAGGCGCTGTTGGGCTCCTTTAGTAACCTTCTTGCATCCCCCATCCTACTTCTTGCGACGTACGCGCAGAATAGCGAGGGAACCACCAAGAAGCGTCAAGCTGCTGATGGCCAAGCTGGGATCAATCTCTGGGTGTTTTCCTGCGAAAGCCATGCCGTGAGCGGAGGCGCAAGCACTGAGCGCAATACCCAGCACCATGAGTGTGTTAATCAAAAGATTCTTTTTCATGTATAAATCCTTTCTTTGGGGGGTGTGGTCAAAAGAGCTACAACCGCCGAATGTACACAAACCCAAACCACTTTTCAGTTTGCCTCTGGCGCCTTCAACGATTCAAGCCCTGAGTTTGTTCAACCGCGCCAAGACTGTCTTGGAACTGACAGCTAAGAACAATCGAGCATTTTCTGGTTCAATCCGGCCAGGGAAGATATCCGGGTGTTCCGCGCCCCCACTACAAACTTGAAGGCCACTAGAGATAATTTAACACGAACCAGTACAATCATTGCAACCAGATTAAAAAAAAATAGTAATCGATGGGGCAAGTGACTGCGTTACTTCCGGTTACAACGGAAGATTCGTACTGGATTTCTATCCGCAATCAAGCAAGCAATTCTCTCGAAACTCCTGAAAAGGCCTCATCCCACGGCCGGCCGCAATTGAGTCTTTTTCGTAACGATCTGTAACTTGGCTCCAGTCAGCTCCGGGCCATCCCAGCCCTCTTTGACCGCTTCAATATGGATATTCCCCGGCTCCCGTGTCGATTGCACAATCACCTGCGCCAGTCCACCAAAGAGGCTCCGTTTCGGCTCCTTGTCGCTCTCCTGGCAGTTTGGATCGCCATTGCCCACGCCGATCAACGCGCCCGCTCCGGTGACTTTGAAGCCGATGAGATTAGAAGCCGTGGGCACTGGCCGTCCCTGCTTGTCCAAAACTTCCACGGTCAGGATCGCCACATCCTCGCCATCTGCGTTGATTTCGGTCCGGTCGGCGGTCAGCCGGATCGCCACCGGGCCACCCGTCGTCTCGCGCTTCTCGGTCAGCAGCACCTTGCCGTCTTTTGTCCCGCGCGCCTCAATCACTCCCGGCTCGTACTTTACCTTCCACTCCACATGACCCAGGCGCGGAACCTGCTGACTGCCCTGGCTCTTGCCGTTGACGAAGAGTTCGACCTCATCCAGATTCGAGTAAACCCACACCGGGATGACCTCGCCTTCCTTGCCCTCAAAATTCCAGTGCGGGAAGAGATGCAGCGACGGCTCGGTACTCCACCAGGCCTTGTAGTAATAGAATGTGTCCTTGGGAAAGCCGCACATATCGATAATGCCGAACTGCGAATTGATGGAAGGCCAGCCGTAAGGCGTTGGCTCACCGCGATAGTCAAAGCCGGTCCAGGCAAAGCCGCCCGCCTCCCAATCGCGCGTGGCGTAAAACTTCCACCATTCCTCGGCCGTCTCGCCCCATGAAACCACGCCGTTATAGGCGTTGATGGTGTTGCGCAGAGGATCGGTTGCGTAAACACCGCGCGTCGAAATGGCGCTGGAGGTCTCCGAACCGTAGATAGGCCGCTGGGGATGTTCTTTGTGGAATTTGTCGGGCCGATCCAAGCCATAGTTGAAGCCAATGATGTCAAACGCGTCGGAGACGCCCTTTTCATTGTCGCCATTTACCGCCGCTGAAACCGGTCGAGTCGGATCAAGCTCATGGCAGCGCTTCACCATCGTCTCAGCAACCTTTGCGCCCTGCTCGGCCATCTTGTCCTGCAAGAGCCACTCCTCGTTGCCCACGGACCACAAAATGATCGACGGCGAGTTGCGATAGCGCTTGATCATCGCCTCCAGTTGAGCCATGCCCTCGGGGTTGGAACTCATCTGGCGCGTCTCGCACATCATCATCACGCCCATGCGGTCACAGGCCTCCACCCACTCCGGCGTCGGCATATTGTGTGAGGTGCGCACCGCGTTGCATCCCATGGCGCGCAGCACGCCCATGCGGAAGCTCTGCAAACGGTCAGGCAGCGCCGCGCCCACTCCGGCGTGATCCTGATGGTTGCAGGTGCCTTGAATCTTCAGCGATTTGCCGTTCAGGAAGAAGCCCTTGTCGGCGTCAAAGACAGCCGTGCGCACGCCGAATGTGATGCGCTCGGCATCGCGAACTTTGCCGTTGGAAGTTACAGTCACAACCGCGGTGTAGAGATTGGGCTGGTCCACCGACCAAAGCAACGGCGAGTCCAGCTTGGCGGTTGCCGTAAATTTGGCGCAACCATCCACTTCAACCGACTGCACTGCGGCCTCCGCCGTAGCCACAGTCTTGCCCGCCGCATCCTGAATTTGCCAGTTGATTTTGGCGCTCTCTGCCTGCTTGCCCTGATTTTCGACCACCGTCGCCAGAGCGAGTTGCGCCGAACCGCTGCCCAGCTCCGCGCGCGCCGTGCTTTCCCACTTGCCCAGATGCAGAGCATCGCTCTTGCTCAACCACACATGGCGATAGATTCCCGCGCCCTCATAGAACCATCCGTCGCCAAAGCTCGCGTCCACCCTGGCCACGATATAGTTCTTCTGGCCATAGCTCAAAAAATCCGTCAAATCAAAGGAAAAGGGTGCATAACCGTTATCGTTTCGGCCAATAAAGCAGCCGTTTACAAAGATAATGAGGCTGCGGAATGCGCCGTCGAACTCGACCGTAATGCGTTTGCCCAGGTCGCTCGACGGAATCTCAAACTCACGCCGATACCATCCCACGCTGGTCTCCGGATAGCGCCGTCCGAGGGGCTTGAAGCCATGCGAACCCAGCTCTTCGTCACGCACAAAGGGAAGCTCAACGGCCCAATCGTGAGGCAGATTCAGCGCGCGCCACTTGGAATCGTCGAAGCCGCTTTTAGAGAAGGCAAACTCGCCTGTCTTGGCAAAGTCGCCCTGGCCGTTGCCAAAGCCCAGATCGTGCGCCGGGTCAGTGGCGTGGCCCATCTGGAACTTCCAGCCGAAGTCAAAGAGCAGCCGCTCGCGCGGTGCAATCGCCGGCACTGCCGAAGCCGAGATCGGTGAGTCCTTCAATAGTTCGGCCGCGCGTCCCCAGGCCGAACGAGCCAAAAGCGATGAAGCGGAAAGAGCAAGACCGGAAGACAGCAACTCGCGACGAGAAAGGAATGGCATGAAAAGCTCCTTGATACGCAGGCCGTCTGAAGCCAGCCGTGCGGCAAACAATCTCAGACTATAAATCAGCGGGCTCCCCCTAGTAAACCTTGACTTCAATCTTGGGGCATATTCATTCCTCCGTTCGGGAACTCAGTTTCCCTCCATTTCCGCTGATGCTGTATCGTGAGTGTGATTGCGTTCCGTCAAAGCTGCCGGTGAAGATCCGGCGGTTGCGCCGTATTCCATGCCAGGTGGTTCCAGTTCATGCGCTTCGCTTCTCTCCTCTTGCTCTCCATTCTCGCCGTTCCCGCGTCCGCTCAAGGCGTCAGCGGTCTTGATTCCTCGGTGCCGTCGGCGCGCGCGCTCATCGAGCGATTCTCGGCCGATCTGGCCACGTTGCAGAGCGTCTACACCGATCCGCTGGCGCCCGCCACACGCGAACGCATGGCCGCCTTCTACCGCGACAACAGCGCGCAGCTTGCCGGGATTGACTTCAACGCCCTCGACCAGGAAGGCAAGGCCGACGTCTTTATCTTCTCGAACTTTCTTGCCATCCAGGAGCATCAGTTGGCGCTCGATCAGCAGCAATGGAAGGCAGTCGCCCCGCTTCTGCCTTACTCCGCCGCCATCTTTGCCTTGGAAGACGAGCGCCGCCTGATGAAGCGCCCTGACCCGCAGAAGGCTGCCGCCGCGTTGAGTGAGCTGGTGAAAGCCGTCGCCGCCAACCGCAAAGAGTTGGACGCCAAAGTCAAGGACGCCACGCCATCCGACCGCATCCAGGCGTGGCGCGCCGCCGCCGATCTGGACCAGCTCACCGCCCAGCTTCAACACTGGTTCGATTTCAGCAACAGCTACGATCCGGCTTTCACCTGGTGGGCCGCGCAGCCTTACAAGCAAGCCTCCGCGGCGCTCAAGGAGCAGGCCACCTTTCTGCGCGAAAAGCTGGCCGGCATTGCGCCGGATGACAAGACAACCGTCATCGGCACACCCATTGGTCGCGCGGCGCTCCTTCAGCAACTGGATGACGCAATGATCCCCTACTCGCCCGAAGAACTGATCTCGATGGCCAAGGCACAGCTTGCCGCCGACCAGCAGGAGATGATCAAGGCCAGCCGCCAAATGGGTTACGGCGACGACTGGCACAAGGCGCTGGAGGCGGTCAAAAACACCTACGTCGAACCCGGCAAGCAGGCGGAGATGATCCGCTCGCTGGCCATCGACGGCATGAAATTTGCCGAGGATCACAACCTGGTCACCATTCCGCCGCTGGCCAAAGAGACCTGGCGCATGGAGATGATGTCGCCTGAGCGCCAGCTTGTCAGCCCCTTCTTCCTCGGCGGTGACACGATCCTGGTCAGCTACCCCACCGACGCCATGACCTATGACCAGCGCATGATGAGCATGAGGGGCAACAATCCCGCCTTCGCCCATGCCACGGTCTTCCACGAACTGATCCCCGGCCACTGGCTGCAACAGTTCATGAGTGCCCGCTACCGCCCCTATCGGCAGCAGTTCAGCTCCGGCTTCTGGCTGGAGGGCAACGCCTTCTACTGGGAGACCCGCTACTGGGATCTGGGCTACGACCAAACGCCGGAGCAGCGTATCGGCGCCCTCTTTTGGCGGATGCATCGCTCGGCGCGCATCATCTTCTCGCTCAGCTTCCACCTGGGAACGATGACCCCGCAGCAGGCCATCGACTTTTTGGTCACTGAGGTCGGCCATGAGCGCGACAACGCCACCGCCGAGGTGCGCCGCTCGGTCAATGGCGACTACGACCCGCTCTACCAGTGCTCCTATATGCTCGGTATGCTTCAGTTCCGCGCCCTGCGCCATGAACTGGTGGATTCCGGCAAGATGACCGACCGCCAGTACAACGATGCCATTCTCGAAGAAAACATGATGCCCATCCCGGTGCTGCGCGCCCTGCTGACCGGCGAAAAGCTGACACCTGATTGGAAGCCGCATTGGCGCTTTCTGGATGAAGGGAAGGCTGAGCGCGTCAGATAAGCCATAGCGCCAGCCTTCGATGGGTAACGGATGAAAGGCATCGCTCTTCAGCCTGTAGCCAGGTCGGCTGGAGTAATCTGGATACTCAGGAGAATGTTGCCGCCGATGCTGAATCGAATCCGCCTGTTGTTCACCATTCTAGCTGTTTTTGCCTTTGGAATTCCTGCTGTCCACGCACAGCAGCCGACCGTGCCGATTGCCCCCAAAGAGGACTACGTTCGCGCCCACTACACCAAGTACGAATTCCGCATTCCCATGCGCGATGGCGCGCGGCTCTTCACGGCGGTCTACGTTCCGAAAGACGCCGCGGGCGGGCCGTACCCTTTTCTGATCAACCGCACGCCCTATGATGTCGGCCCCTACGGCGAGGACAAGTATCCGACGCATCTTGGGCCCTCCGAGGAGTTTGAGCGCAGCGGCTATATCTTTGTCTATCAGGATGTGCGCGCGCGCTGGATGAGCGAGGGCGAGTTTGTTGAGATGCGCCCACACATCGACGAGAAGAAGTCGCCCAAGGATGTGGACGACTCCTCGGATATGTCAGACACCCTCGACTTCCTGCTCAAGCACGTGCCGAACAACAACGGCCTGGCGGGCATCTATGGCATCTCGTATCCGGGCTTTTACACTTCGGCGTCGATCATCGACTCGCATCCGGCTCTGGTGGCGGCCAGCCCGCAGGCGCCGATGACCGACCTGTTCGCGGGCGATGACGACTCCTACCACGGCGGCGCCTTCATGCTTTCGGCCACCTTCGGCTTTTATGCGGAATACTTTCAACCTCAGCAGAATCCCATGCCTCCAACGCCCGGAGTTCCCTTCGACTTTGGCACGCCGGATAGTTACAACTTCTACTTGAAGGCGGGAAATCTCGCCAACCTTGAAAAGCTTTACTTGAAGGACTCGAACTGGCTCTTCAACGATCAGGTGAAGCACAACACCTACGACAGTTACTGGCAAGCGCGCGATCTTTCGCGCCACATGAAGAATGTGAAGTGCGCGGTGCTGGTGGTGGGTGGATGGTTTGATGCCGAGGATCTCAGCGGCCCTTTCAGCACCTATAACGCGATCCGCAAATTCAACCCGCAGACTCCCGCCACGCTGGTGGAAGGCCCATGGGTGCATGGCGGCTGGGCGCGCGGCGATGGTTCACGCCTGGGCGATGTGCAGTTCAACGCGAAGACCGGCGAATACTTCCGCGCGAATGTGCAGTTTCCCTTCTTCGAGTTCTATTTGAAAGGTAAAGGAAAAGCTCTGCCGCACGCAGTGCTTTTTGAGACAGGCACGAATGTCTGGCATAACTTTGACGTCTGGCCTCCCAAGGCCGCCGCGCCCAAAACGCTTTACTTCCACGCCGGCGGAAAGCTCAGCTTTGATCCGCCCACCGAGACGAGCGGCTTGGACGAGTACGTCAGCGATCCGAATCATCCGGTTCCCTTTGTCGGCTACACCACCGACACCGTGCCGCAGCGTTACATGGTGGACGACCAGCGCTTTGCCAGTTACCGGCCGGACGTGCTGGTCTATCAGACCGATCCGCTGGAAGAAGATGTAACGATCGCAGGGCCTGTTTCGCCTAAGCTGAAGATCGCCAGCAGCGGCACGGACTCAGACTTTGTTGTAAAGTTGATTGACGTTTACCCGGAGGATTACCCGGACCCGGAGGGCACGTCGCAGGGCAACAAGCGCATTCTGGACGCGCCGCCGCTGCACATGGGCGGCTATCAGCAGTTGCTGCGCGGCGAGCCATTCCGCGCCAAGTTCCGCAACAGCCTGGAGAAGCCGGAGCCGCTTACGCCGGGCAAAGAGGCTGACCTCAACTACACCATGCCTGATCTCTTTCACACCTTCCGCCGTGGCCACCGCATTATGATTCAGGTGCAAAGTTCCTGGTTCCCGCTGACGGACAGAAACCCGCAAGTATTTACCGACATTCCCAACGCCAAGCCGGAGCAGTTCCAGAAGGCCACCGAGCAGCTTTTCCGCCAGAAGGATGCGGCCAGCGGCGTGCAGGTGCTGGTGATGCCGGAAGACTAGCTTTCAGCTTTTGAATGGTTTGCACCAAGAGATAGTTCTGCTCTATCAACGAAACAAACGGCTGATAGCTGAGAGCTGAAAGCTGTAAGCTGTTTTTACGAGGTCAAAAATGTTCAATCGCAATTTCCGCTCCGTTGTGCTGCTGCCGGCTGCATTGCTGCTCGCGGCAGCGCCCGCGATTCACGCCGAAGAAGGTATGTGGACCTTTGATAACCCGCCCCTGAAGCAGTTGGCGGCCAAGTATAACTTCCATCCCTCGCAGGCATGGCTCGATCATCTGCGCCTGTCAAGCGTGCGCCTCAATGACGGCGGATCGGGATCGTTTGTCAGCCCGGAGGGCCTGCTGCTGACCAATCATCACGTGGCGCGCGGTCAGTTGCAGAAGAACTCCACCGCCGAGCATGACTATCTGCGCGACGGCTTCTACGCGACGACGCCCGATGCTGAGATGAAATCGGCCGACCTGGAAGTGAATGTGCTGGTGGGCATGGAAGATGTAACGGCGCGCGTGCAAGGCGCGGCCAAGGGAATCAGCGACGACGCCAAGGCGCTCAAGGCGCGCGACGCGGCCATCGCGGCCATCGAAAAAGAGAGCAAGGAGAAGACCGGACTGCGCTCCGACGTGGTCTCGTTCTATCAGGGCGGCGAGTATTGGCTTTACACCTACAAGGCTTATACCGACGTGCGGCTGGTCTTTGCGCCGGAGCAGCAGGCGGCCTTCTTTGGCGGCGATCCGGATAACTTCACTTATCCCCGCTACGACCTGGACATGGCGCTCTTCCGCGTCTACGAGAACGGCAAGCCGCTCAAGACGGACAACTATCTGAAGTGGAGCGCCAAGGGCGCCGCTCCCGGCGAGCTGATTTTCATCAGCGGGCATCCAGGCTCGACCGAGCGCGACGACACCATGGCCCAACTGCTGGAGGAGCGCGACGTGCGCGGGCCTGCGATCACCGAGTATCTGCAGCGCCGCATCGCCACTGCGCAGGCCTTTGCCAAGCAGGGACCAGAGCAGGCGCGGCTGGTCGGCTCAACAATCTTCGGCTTGCAAAACAGCCTCAAGGTCTATCTTGGCCGCCGCGATGCGCTCGCTGATCCGGCGATCCTCGCTAAAAAACAGGCCGATGAAAACGACTTCCGTGCCAAGGTCAACGCCAATAAGGAGTGGAAGAAGGAATATGGAAAGGCCTGGGGCGCGATTGCCAAAGCTGAAGACAAAGTGAAGCCGGAGATTCAGAGCCAGCTCTTCCGCCGCGCCGATAGCCGCCTTTTCACGCTTGCCCTTCTGATCGTTCAGTATTCGGCTGAGATCAAAAAGCCCGACGGCGAACGCCTGCCACAGTACCATGACGCGGGCCTGGATACGCTCAAGTTTCAACTGCTCTCGCCGGCTCCGATCTACCCTTCGACAGAGAAGGCTTTCATGACAGCCGCGCTCAAGCTGGATGAGGAAAAGCTGGGCCAGAGCGACGCCTTTGCCCAGGCCATCCTGCAGAGCGGCGAGGTGGATGCGACGGTAAACGCGCTCATCGACGGAACCAAACTGGCCGATCCCGCAGTCCGCAAGGCACTGCTGGATGGCGGTGAGGCAGCTGTGGCCGCTTCCCCGGATCCAATGATTGCGGCGGCGCGGCGCGCTGACCCTATCCTGCGCGAGATGAATCGGCGCATCAAGGATACCGTCACCAGCGTACTGACTCCGGCGGGCGAAAAGCTGGGCAAGGCTCGCTTCCTGGTCTACGGCAAGGATGCCTATCCTGATGCGACGTTTACGCTGCGGCTGAGCTACGGCACGGTCGATGGCTTTCCTTACAACGGCACTATCGCGCCGCCCTTCACCACATTCTACGGGCTTTATGATCGCGCGGCCAGCTTCAGCAACAAGCCGCCCTTTGACCTGACGCCTAAGGAAGCCGCCGGGCGCGACAAACTCGATCTGGCCACACCGCTTGACTTCGTCTCCACGGGCGACATTATCGGCGGCAACTCCGGTTCGCCGGTGGTCAATCGCGACGGCGAGTTGGTGGGCCTGATCTTTGACGGCAACATCGAGTCACTGGCCGGTGATTTTGTCTATGACGGAGCCAAGAACCGGGCTGTCGCCGTTCACTCTTCCGGCATGATCGAAGGCCTGCGCAAGCTTTACGGCGCGGCTGTGCTTGCGGATGAGCTGGAAGGCAAGAAGTAGCTCGTACGGTGACCGCTTGAAGTTGTAATGGGCGGATGGTAGCGCCGGCCTCCTGGCCGGCTGTAGCGCGGGCGTCCTCGCCCGCGCTTGCCCAGGATTCAATCTCAATTCATGTGCTTTAAACCCGACAACTTTTTCGGTTTGGGCTGGGCGCGGCGTGGACCGGGAGGTCCACGCCACAGCCGGCCGGGAGGCCGGCGCTACGAATACTTTCAACGATCGCCCTCAGCAGCGCACGATATTCCCGGCTTCGATTCCCTTGGTGGCATTGCGCGTATCCACCACCAGCTTTGCGTCGGCCACAATCTTCGCGTAATCGTACTGCGTGTGATCGGTCACAATCACTACGCAATCAAATTCTGGGATTTTATCAAGCGGTGTGCTGCTCATATTCAGCGCGTACTTGCGTCCCTGGCCCACCGTGGCAAAGAACGGATCGTTGTATTCCACCACCGCACCGCGCTGCTGCAAAAGCTCAATCACGGTCAGCGATGGCGATTCGCGCAGATCGTCGATGTCGCGCTTGTAAGCAAGGCCCAGCACCAGCACGCGCGCGCCATGCAACGCGCTACCGCGCCGGCTCAGGGCTTCCATCACATTCTCAACAACAAAGTACGGCATCTGCGCATTGATCTCGCCGGCCAGCTCAATGAAGCGCGTGCGGAAGTCGAACTCCCTGGCCTTCCACGAAAGATAAAACGGATCGATGGGAATGCAATGTCCGCCCAGGCCGGGACCGGGATAAAAAGCGTGAAAGCCGAAGGGCTTGGTCCGCGCCGCCTCAATCACTTCCCAGATATCAACACCCATGCGCAGGCAAAGCTGCTTCAGTTCGTTGACCAGCGCAATGTTGACGCAGCGGTAGATGTTCTCCAGCAGTTTGGTCATCTCCGCCGCGGCGGGCGAGGAGACCGGTACGGTGCAATTGAAGATGGTGGCGTAGACGGCCGAGGCCAGATCACGCGCCACCGGGCCGTAGCCGCCAATCACCTTGGGAATGTCGCGCCGCGCCACACTGTCATTGCCCGGATCTTCCCGCTCCGGGCTGAAGGCCACATAAAATCCATTGCTCTCGGCATCTCTGGCGACTTTGAGGCCGCCGGGATTTCCCTCTTCCAGCAGAGGAATTACAACCTCCTCCGTGGTTCCAGGATAGGTGGTGCTTTCCAGGATAATGAGCTGGTCCTGATGCAGATAAGGCGCCATGGCCTTCACCGTGCCGGTAACAAAGCTCAGGTTCGGCTCATGGTGCTCATCAAGCGGCGTCGGCACGCAGATGATGACCACATCCATCTGCGCGATGCGGCTGTAATCGGTGGTCGCCTGAAAGCCATTTCTGCGGGCGGCCTGAATCTCCTCGGGCGTGATGCGGACAATATAAGAGCCGCCCGCGTTCAGCGTCTCCACCTTGCGGGCGTCAATGTCGAAGCCGGTGAGGCCGAAGCGCTCTTCGCTGAAGAGCAGCGCCAGCGGCAAGCCCACATAGCCCATGCCGATGATGCCAATCCGGGCCTCACGCGCTTCAACTCGTTGCTTGATCTCGTCCAATCGCTCGGCAATCGAAATCGTCATCAGGTTTCCTCGCTTTATCAGTTGGCTTGTCTCTGCATCTCCTGATACCAAGCGACGGTGCGCTCCAGGCCTTGGCGGAAGTCTACTCCAGGCTCGTAACCGATAGACTCCTTGGCGCGCCGGATCTCGGCCAGTGAATGTTTCACATCGCCGCCGCGCTCCGGTGCATACAGAACCTCCCCAGAATACCCGGTTGCGGCCTTCAGAATCTCTACGGTCTGATTCAAGGAAATGCGTGTGCCGGTGGCGATATTGAAGACCCCGCCGGAAACCAGCTCTGCGGGCGCGGCGGCGGCCAGCAGGTTGCCATGCACCACGTTGTCGATATACGTAAAATCGCGGCTCTGCTCCCCATCGCCGAAGATGGTGGGCGTCTCACCGGCCAGCATCTTGAGCGTGAACTTGGCCAGCACGCCGGAGTATTCCGAGGTGGGATCCTGATAAGGGCCAAAGACATTAAAGTAGCGCAGGATAACTGTCTCCAGCCCATAGACTTGCGTAAACGACTTCAAATAATACTCGCCCGCCAATTTGGAGACCGCGTAGGGGGAGATCGGCTGGGGCGGCATCTCTTCGGATTTGGGCAGCGTGGGTTGGTTGCCGTAGACCGCCGAGGAGCCGGCAAAGACCACGCGGCGAACGGCTGCATCCTTGGCCGCAACCAGCAGTTGAACCGTCCCGGAGACGCCGGCGTGATTCGAACCGACCGGGTCTTCCACCGAGCGCGGCACTGAAGGAATGGCCGCCTCATGAAAGACGCACTCCACCTCGCGGCAGGCCTGCGCCACAGCCGCGGCATCATTGATGTCGGCCTCGATAAAGTCCATCGCCTCCAGTCCAATCAGGTTTTCGCGCTTGCCGGTGGAAAAATCATCGATGCCGCGCACTCGCTTTCCCTGCCGCAACAGCTCGGCGGCAATCGATCGGCCAATGAAGCCGGCTGCTCCGGTAATCAAAAAAGTATTCATGGTTTCTTCCTTTCACGGTAGGACAGTCGGTTTTGAATCGAATCATGGCGGATCTCCGCAGTGTGACGCCCTCGGCATCCTGAAGGGGAGCGTTGCGGACCGTTAACCTTTTGATGATAGCGCACTGTCGATTGCGATGTTGCCGATCCGACACGCACTGAACTGGGACGCCGACCTCCCGTTCGGCTATTGTGTGGAACTCCTGGTCCGTACTCGTCGTCCTCTGAAATCGGTGAAAGCAGCTCGTTCCTGGTTGCCACGTTGCAGCCGCTCGAAGCAACCCACCCTCCGCAGAGATGCCTGTTCTGTTCTCGTTTGAAAAGCCATGCGCTTGAGCTCCGGCGCGTAGTGTTAAAATCAACAAGTGCCGGGTCCTACGCGACGTAATCCCGCCAACCCCGCCAGGTCCGGAAGGAAGCAACGGTAACGGGCTAGTACGGGCGCAGTAGGTCACCCGGCGCTTTTAGTGCCACGGGCACTTTTTGATTGAAGGTTCTGGCGAAACGCAACCGCGGGTGCTTCCGCTCCGCTCCGCTTCGCTCAGGATGTTCGTCGTCGAGAATTGATGACATTCGTAGTGAATTGATGTTAGTAGTTGAGAATTACAGTGGAGCATCCAGGAGAAATTCATTGACCCTAAGTGTTCGTCCTGTCGTAGGTTGTCGCGCCAAGATCACCGCCTTTGGAACCTATGTTCCACCGCAAGTTCTTACCAATCAAGATCTTGAGAAGATCGTAGAGACCAGTAACGAGTGGATTCTGGAGCGCACCGGCATCCGCGAACGGCACGTATTGGCTAAAGGGCTGGGCGTGAGCGACATCTGCACCGAGGCAGCCAAGAAGTGCCTCGCCATGCGCGGGATTGACGCTACAGAGATTGAGCTGATTATTGTGGGCACGGTGACGCCGGACATGATGTTCCCGGCGACGGCCTGCCTGGTGCAGAACAAGATCGGGGCCAAGGGCGCATGGGGCTTTGATGTTTCGGCCGGCTGCTCGGGCTTTGTCTACGCGCTGCAAGCGGGCGTGAAGATGATCGAGAGTGGCGCGCACAAAAAGGTGCTGGTCTGCGGCGCGGACGCCAACACCCGCATGACCGACTACACTGACCGCACGACCTGCGTACTCTTCGGCGACGGCGGCGGCTGTGTGCTGCTGGAGCCGTGCGAAGAGGGCGAGATCGGCTTCATCGATTATATCCACGAGGTGGATGGATCGGGCGGCGATGTGCTGAACCTGAAGGCCGGCGGCAGCCTTAATCCGGCCAGCCACGAGACCGTGGACAAGAAGTGGCACTACATCTACCAGGACGGCCAGCAGGTGTACAAATTTGCCGTGCGCAAGATGCTGGATGCGACCAGTCGTGTGCTGGCGCGCAACGGCGTCACCGGCGCGGACCTTGGCTGCTTCATTCCTCACCAGGCCAATCTGCGGATTATCACGGCAACCGCCGACCGGCTCGGCATGGCGCGAGATCACGTCATCATCAACATTGAAAAGTACGGCAACACTTCGGCCGGAACCATTCCCCTGGCGATGGAGACGGCCGTCGAAGAAGGCAAGCTCAAGAAGGGCGACCTGGTGCTGATGGCCGCTGTGGGCGCGGGCTTCTCGGTAGGCGCAGTGCTGCTCCGCTGGGAGATTTAAATTTAACGGACTGCGAATGCGAAGAATGGCGAGGGCCGGAAGCAATTCCACCCTCGCCATTTTTTGCGTCCTCTTCTAGGGCTGATTGCCCCTGACCGGCACGGCCTGCAAGACAAAAGGCTGAGAGAGATTCGCGATCGCAGGCTTCAGGTCTTTCAGCGTTGCATCTAACTCGGTCATCAGATCAGCCAGCTTGGAATCTCCCAGTTTCGCCATGGCCGATTGCAGTGTTGCCTGAGATTGGAGAACCTGCTCCGTGATCTTGCTCAGGTCATGCAAGGCCGTGGCGGCGCGAATCGTTTCGCCGGAGTACTCGGCCAGAGCCTGACTGGACTCAATGAAGGCCTGCTGAGTCATATTCCGATGCTTTTCGGCGGACTCGTCCAGCGCGCCCACCACGGATTTGATCCGCCCGCTGATCTCGCCGGAGGATTGTTGCAGGGAGGCCACCACGGCTTGCGTGGCTTCCTTCAAATCAGATCCATGCGCTTGCAGGCCCTGCTGGGACTCCTCCAGTATCTTCTCCAGCAATGCCTTTTGGGTGGTGATGGTCTGCGCCAACTGAAAGCCGATGGCCGAAGTGCCATTTTCAAGCGTCTGCACAATGCTGAGCGAGGATTGCTCGGTGGCCTTTTGCACGGACTGCAACTCGGCCAGATAGCTCTTGTGCCTCTCGTCCCAACTCGCCATCAGCTTTTGCCCGGCGGCGTCGATCACTTCCATCACTTTGCGTGTGGTCTCGGTGATGGACGCGGCCCACAGGTCGGAGCTTTGCGGCTCCTGCTCCGGCGCGGCGCGCTGCAATGCGGGCAGGAACACCTCGGCCAGGCTCTGCTCGATCCCTGCGTAAAGCTTCTCTTCGTGGCTCTGCAATCCAGAGGTGACAAGCAACAGGATCAGCGAGGAGAGCAGTCCTTCGGCGAGGACCAGGAAGGAGAAGGGAGGTGCGCCGGTGAGGCCGATCAGGCCAAGGACGGCGGTCGCACAAGCCAATATCTTCGGCAGAAGATACACGCGCTGCGCTTCAAGATGGCTGGAGATGATTTGCGGCTGAATGGCCAGGTTGGCATTTTGAAGGCTCGGCTTGAGTATCCATTGCTCCAATAGAACGCGCACGCGCCGCAGCAGAGGGCTGTAGGAAACAACATCTTCCTTCAGCGCTTCATCCAGATCGGCTACTCCATGAGAGTGCAAACCGACCACCATCGCCGAGAGTAAATTCACGTCATTCAAGCGGTCAATCGCCGCCAGTCGCCTGCGCCGATTCAGCCCCAGCAGCAACCCCCAAAAGAAGAGGCAGAGAATCACTGTGGTGAGGATTGCCGAAGGAGTGATTGGATTGAAGATCGAACGGATTGGGTTGCCGTAGGGAACCAGCTCGCCCAAAGCGGCCGCAAGGGCCATGCCGATGAGCACGCCAAAGACGGCGGCGCGCGCGCGCTGTCCGGCTTCAGAGCCAAGCAGGATGGGAGGAATCTCCAGCGGCAGCGGCAGACGCAGTGGGTCTTGCTCCACTTCTCGCTCCGGTTCCAGTTCCGGTTCAGGTTCAGGCTCCGGTTCTGACATAGTCATCCGTGGCGCCTCGATGGTCACAGTGGCTTTTGAAGACGCGGCCTCATCCTGCCACAATTTGAACTCCGGGTCCGCAGTCCAAGCTACGCACTCTCTCACGGCTACGCAAATGTTATCGAGATCATGCTCCAGAGTGACTAGCCATGATCCTGAAGAGCCGCTGACGGGAAGGGAATTGATCAGGCTCCAGCCGGCTGCCAGTTCAATGCCCACAATGGCTCTCAGCCGCCCCAACACCGCCAGCGCATCCAGGCCGGTACCCTGATACTGAACCTGTAAAGGAGTATAAAGTACATGAATTTGCGGCATAGGCTCCTCTCACATACCTGATGATTGAATCATAACCCTCCAGTATGATCCCAAGCACCTGATGCGATCCAGCTCACCGGGTCTCAAAGGCATTCATCCGGCTTTGTTTCAACTATCGGTAATCGATTCCAAATATTGATAGCCAAACTTGTTCAAGCACTAAATTTCATCTTTGCCGGGGCGGAGCATGAGCGCCTTGATGGCTTCGCGCGGGTCTTTGCCCTCATTGAGGATCAGCTCCATCTGTTCGGCAATGGGCATTTCAATGCCATGCTGGCGGGCAAGGCCCAGAGCGGCGCGCGTGGTCAGCACGCCTTCGGCCACTTTGCCGCCGAGGCTCTCCAATATCTCAGGGAGTTTGCGGCCCTGTCCGAGAGCTTGGCCAACGGTGCGATTGCGTGAGAGCGAGCCGGTGCAGGTAAGCACCAGATCGCCCACGCCGGAGAGGCCGGCCAGCGTCTCGCGGCGTCCTCCGCAAGCCACCGCCAGGCGGGTGATTTCAGCAATGCCGCGGGTGATGAGGCCGGCGGCAGAATTATGGCCGAGTCCAACCCCGGCTGCAACTCCGGCGGCGATGGCGATGACGTTCTTCAGCGCGCCGCCAAGCTCCACGCCGATCAGATCGGTGCTGGTGTAAAGCCTGAGGCTCTCCGAGGAGAATTCCGCCTGAATGCGGGCGGCGATGGCGGGATCGTCGAAGGCAACCGTGACGGCGGTGGGTTGGCCCTGGGCAACTTCCAGCGCAAAGCTGGGGCCGGAGAATGCGCCGATGGGCAGCGTGAGGCCTTCTTCAGCAAGGCTCGTGGCGATGACCTGGGTCATGCGCAGAAAGGTGTGGTCCTCCACGCCCTTGGTGGCGCTGACGATGATCTGGCCAGGGGGAAGATGCGGCCGGATGCGCGCAAAGGTGGAGCGGAGAAACTCCGAGGGAACTACGGAGACGATGATCTCGGCGTCGTGGACGGCGCCGTTGTCGCCGGTGACGGTGATCTCAGCCGGCAGAGGAAAGCCCGGAAGAAAGAGAGTGTTTTCGCCGGCGCGGATGATCTCTTGAGCAAACTCCGGGCTGTGCGCCCAGAGCGAAATCGAATGGCCGCCGCGACGATGAAGCGAAAGGGCAATGGCGGTTCCCCAGGCTCCCGATCCCAATACAATAATGCGGCTCATGCGTTTTTCTTTGCTCCCAGGCGGGCTTCCGTTCCGGCAATCAGGCGGCGGATGTTTTGATGATGCTTTACAACGATGAGTAGGGCGACGGCAAACTCTACCGCGATGAAGAACGGCGGACGATCGCCCTTTACCAGCAGCCAGGCAAAGAGCGGAAAACTTGCCGAGCCAAGAATAGAGGCCAGCGAAACATAGCGACTGATGGCTAGAATCACAATGAAGACCGTGATGGCGGCCAACGCGGCCAAGGGCGTAGCGGCCAGAAAAACGCCGAAGCCCGTGGAGACCCCCTTGCCTCCCTTAAAGCCCAGCCAGACCGGGAAGACATGGCCGAGAACGGCGATCAGCGCGGCCAGTGCCTGAGCATCGTAGGGCGAACACTGGGGTAGAAGATGGACGCCGAGAAAACCGCCCAGCCAAACCGCCGAGCAGCCTTTGAGCATATCCAGCAGAAATGTGACCGCGCCCAGGCCTTTGCCGCCGGAGCGGAGAACGTTGGTGGCGCCTATGTTGCCGCTGCCCGCTTGGCGGATGTCCTCGTTGCGGAAGATGCGCATCAGCAGGTAGCCGGTGGGGACGGAGCCGAGCAGATACGCGGCAATGGCGATGAGCAGAATTGGAAAGAGCATAACCAGAGAGAGTTTAACAGGTGGAGGCACGGAGGCAGAAGCCAGCCGTGGGTAGCACATTCAAAGTCATTCAGAATCCAAACCAATCAACTAAGCTGGACGCCCCATCCATTCCGCCGGGTGCCCCATCCATTCCGCGCTTTTTGCGGAATGGGTGGGAGACCACGGACCTTAACTCACCGCCTGCTCCTCACCGGGAGTCGCGATTAGAGAGGGCGTGGCGAGCCGAGCGGACTTCGGCGGCCAGCACTTCCAGAATCTTGAGTGCAAGTCGCGCATCGGATTGCATCAATGCGGTAAACTCGTCGCGCGAAACAAAGGCCAGCCGCGCGCCATCGCGCGCCACCGCCGTCAGCGTATAAGGCTCATTGCCGATTAGCCCCGGCAGACCAAGCAGCGAACCGGCCGGCGCCAGGATTTGCATCAACTGTTCGCCCTTGGGCGAGGCCATGCTCAGCGTGGTCACGCCCTCATGGAGAATATAAAGTCCAACCGGCACATCCCCTTGCTTGAAAAGCACACGGTCGCTGCCGCAGGAGATTGCGGTGGAGCGTTTTTCCAGCGCCTGAATCAACTCCGGCGCGGCAATGAATGCAGAAGGGTCCAGCTTCACTTGAGGCCTCCATACGATGAAAACGGGGAATGAACGGGCAGAGAATGAATCTGATGGCCTGTATCGTTATGTTTTCACCGCAGGAGGCTGGCTTTGCGTGACGGGCGTCACATATTGATGGTCAAACAGAGAATGCTGAGAAAGCTGAACAGGTCTGGTCAGTCTTGATCAGGCACTAAGAGGCTGAGATTTCATGATCTTCAACCAGTCATGCATCCACTGATCCCTGACCACTGATTCTCACATCGTCCTTACATAATTCTTTCCCGGCAACTGGCGGATGCGTCCGGTAATCTCCAGTTCGAAGAGCGCCATGAAGACCTCCGAGGAGGTCAACTGCGTCTCCAGCAACTCAAGAATCTCATCGATCTGCAAGCTCGAGTCCTGCC
>Ga0181520_10002672_pt1 | contig 32691 bp, 23 predicted proteins | sample PEATcosm2014_Bin_29_FD_132451 | JGI IMG/M metagenome (GOLD analysis project Ga0181520, IMG submission 132451) | Peatland microbial communities from MTU Mesocosm Facility, Houghton, MI, USA - PEATcosm2014_Bin02_30_metaG | ecosystem: Environmental > Terrestrial > Soil > Wetlands > Peat | place...
AGCTTCGAGGCGGGCACGAAGATGGCCACGCGCAAGGCCATAAACAAGTGCCTCACGGCCACGAGCGGGAACATCCCGGGCCTCATCGCGGGCGCGGGCGACCTCACGGGCAACACGGGCACCGACCTCGGCGCCGGTGCCGAGATGCAGTCCCATGCCCACCCTGGAGGGGCCCAGCTCCACTTCGGCATCCGCGAGCACGCCATGGCGTCCTCGATGACCGGAATGGCGCTGCACGGAGGCGTGCTGCCGGTGGGCGGAACGTTCTTCGTCTTCAGCGACTACTGCCGGCCGGCAGTCCGCCTCGCCGCCTTGTCCGAGGCCCATGTCGTGTACTTCTTCACCCATGACTCGGTCGGCCTCGGGGAGGACGGCCCGACCCACCAGCCCATCGAGCAGCTCGCCTCCCTGCGGGCCATGCCAGGTCTTCGCGTGATCCGCCCGGCGGACGCGAACGAGACCGCTGCCGCGTGGAGGATCGCCGTCGACTCCGACGGGCCGACCGCGCTGGTGCTGAGCCGCCAGGACCTGCCCGTGCTCGCCGAGACGGGCGCCCTCGCCGCTCAGGGCGTCGCTCTCGGCGCCTACGTGCTTCGCCCGGGACCCGCCGGCGGCGGGACACCCGACATCGTGCTCATCGCAACAGGCAGCGAGGTCCAGCTGTGCCTCGGGGCCGCGAGCGTCCTCGAGCCGGAGGGTGTAGCCGCCCGGGTCGTGTCGTTTCCCAGCTGGGACCTGTTTGCCGAACAGGAAGCCGGGTATCGCGACCAGGTTCTCCCACCAGGTGTCCCCCGGCTCGCAGTCGAGGCGGCGGCTTCGTTCGGGTGGGAGCGCTACGCCGACGCGACCATCGGGATCGACCGGTTCGGGTCTTCGGCACCGGGGTCGGTGAACATGGAGAAGTTCGGCTTCACAGTCGATCACGTCGCCCAAAGAGCTCGCGAGCTGCTCGCGACTCGGGCCAGATAGTGGGGAGTGCTATGACGAGACTGCAAGACCTCTACGAGCGCGCAGGCCAGAGCCCCTGGCTGGACAATCTGAAGCGCTCCTATCTCACCTCGGGGCGTCTTTCCGAGCTCGTGTCCTCGGGGGTGCGGGGCCTCACCTCGAACCCGACCATCATGGCCAAGGCGATCGCCGCCAGCACGGACTACGACGACGAGTTCGCGGCCGCCCTGGCCGAGGGGCAAAGTGTCGAGGAGGCCTACTGGGACCTCGTGATCTCCGATGTGCTGGGCGCGCTCGCGGTGCTCCGGCCGGTCCACGACCAGAGCGCGGGCGGTGACGGCTTTGTCTCCATCGAGGTGTCGCCACTTCTCGCCCATGACACGGCGGGCACGACCGAGTCGGCCCGCCAGCTCCACGAGCGCATCGACGAGCCGAACCTGTTGGTGAAGATCCCCGCCACCAAGGAGGGCCTCGGGGCCATCCGGACCCTGATCGGTGAGGGCAGGAGCATCAACGTGACCCTGATCTTCTCCCTCGAGCGCTACCGCGAGGTCATCGAGGCCTACCTGTCGGGCCTCGAGGTGTGCCTCCGGGCGGGCGGGGACGTCTCCAAGGTGGCCTCGGTGGCCTCGTTCTTCGTCAGCCGGGTCGACACCGAGGTGGACCGTCGCCTCGAACAGATCGCCAAGGAGGACGCGGGCTCGCCCACCGCCACGCTGGCCCTGGCCATGCGGGGCAAGGCGGCCGTCGCCCAGGCGCGTCTCGCGTACAAGGTCTACCTCGAGATGTTCGCCGGGCCGCGCTGGGAGGCCCTGGCCAAGGCGGGGGCGCGCCCGCAACGCCCGCTGTGGGCGTCCACGTCCACGAAGAACCCCGCCTATCCCGACCTCGTCTACGTCGACACCCTCGTCGCCAACAACACCGTCAACACCATGCCGGAAGAGACGCTCGAGCACTATCTCGACCACGGGCGTGTCGAGGCCATCACCGAGGCCGACCTGGCTGCGGCTCAGGCCAGCTTCGAAAGCCTCGCCGAGTGCGGCCTCGACATCGCGGATGTCGCCGAGGTGCTCGAGTCAGAGGGCGTCGACGCCTTCGCCGCCTCCTTCGACGACCTGCTCGACAAGTTGCACGAAAAGGCCGACGCGCTGAAGGCCGGCTATTGACATCGCAGCTGCTGACCAGGCTTGAGGCACGCGATCACACCTTGTGGCCCGAGGGCAACGTCGCGCCCAACCGGCTCGGCTGGCTCGACACGCCGAGGAGCATGCTCGACAACGCCCGGAGCCTGAAGAGCTTCGCCGCCAGCGTCGACCAGGACACGATCGTGCTCTTGGGCATGGGCGGCTCCTCGCTCGGCCCGGCGGTCCTCGCGGCGGTGAGGGACAACCTCGCAGGCGCAGCCGGCCGCCGGGTCGTCGTGTGCGACACGACCGACCCTTCCACGGTGGCGGCCCTGCCCCTTGAGGACGCCTTCATCATCGTCTCGTCGAAGTCGGGAACCACCCTCGAGCCAAACGTCCTTTTCTCCTACGCCCGCAGCCGCGTCGCTGATCCATCGCGGTACGCGGTCGTCACCGATCCTGGCACTCCGCTTGGTCGCGAGGCCGGCTCGCTCGGTATCCGCCACGTGTTCGAGAACCCCCCCGACATCGGCGGACGCTATTCGGTGCTGTCCTTCTTCGGCCTCGTCCCGGCCGCTCTCATGGGCTACGACGTGGCCGAACTGTGCGAGCGGGCGCTGGACACAGACAGGGAGGAAGCCGTGGCGCTCGGCGAGGAGATGGGCGCGGCGGCGCTGGCCGGGCGCGACAAGACCACCATCGTCGTCGCTGATCGGACCCGTTCCTTCGGCCTTTGGGTCGAGCAGCTCATCGCCGAGTCGACGGGCAAGATGGGACGTGGGTGCGTGCCCGTGCCGACCACCGAGACCGAGACGGGCGAGGACAGGCACGTGATCCCCGTCACCATCGAGGAGCCCGGCGCCCTGGGTTCGGAGTTCTTCCGCTTCGAGCTGGCCGTCGCCATCGCCGGGCACGCCCTTTCCATCGACCCGTTCGACGAGCCCAACGTGGCCGAGTCGAAGGCGAACACCTTGAAGGTGCTCGGTGCCCTCCCGCTCCCCACGCTCGAGTCCTCCCCGCCCGAGGACCTGATGGCCCTCGTCGCAGGTGAGGTGCACCCGCGTGACTACGTGTCCATTCAGGCCTATCTCCCCTTCGGCCAGGACGACGAGCTCGAGGCGCTGCGTCGCCGGGTACGGGACGCCAACGGCCAGATGGCCGTCACCGTCGGTTACGGGCCCCGGTTCCTGCACTCGACGGGCCAGCTGCACAAGGGAGGGCCGAACAGCGTGGTCGCTCTCCAGCTCGTGCGCGCGACGCCGTCGGCGGAGCTGGCCATCCCCGGTGAGCCCTATGACTTCCCGACCCTCATCAAGGCACAGTCGATCGGCGACTACGAGAGCCTCGTCTCCCACAAAAGACGGGTGATCAGGGTCGAGCTCGACGCCCTGGCCGAGATCGGATAGGCGGGCGTTCGCCCGAAGCACTGAAGGGAAGGAAGGACGATGAAGATCGGCATGGTCGGGCTCGGCAAGATGGGCGCCAACATGACCCGGCGCCTGATCGAAAAGGGCCATGAGGTCGTCGGCTTCGACCTCGGGGCCGAGGCCCGCTCGGCGGTCGCCGCCTACGGCGCCGACACGGCCGCCAGCCTCGAGGAGCTGGCAGCCAAGCTCTCGCCGCCCCGGGTGGCCTGGGTGATGGTGCCGTCCGGCAAGCCCACCGAGGACACCGTCAGGTCGCTCGGCCAGTTCCTGGAGGCCGGCGACGTGGTGATCGACGGCGGCAACTCGAACTACAAGGAGGCGGTCCCCTACTCCGAGATGCTGGGCGCCCGGGGCATCCACTTCCTGGACGCCGGCACCTCCGGCGGCGTCTGGGGCCTGGAGAACGGCTACTGCATCATGGTCGGGGGCAGCCCCGAGGCCGTCGCTGTCGCGGAGCCGATCTTCCTGGCGCTGGCTCCCGAGGGCGGCTACGCCCACGTGGGCGCCCTCGGGGCGGGCCATTTCGTCAAGATGGTCCACAACGGCATCGAGTACGGGCTGATGGAGGCCTACGCGGAGGGCTTCGAGATCATGTCCAAGGCCGACGAGTTCGACCTCGACCTGCATGAGATCGCCTCCATCTGGCGCTACGGCTCGGTCGTCAGGTCCTGGCTCCTCGAGCTCACCGAGCTGGCCCTTCGGCCCGGAGCCGGTTTCGAGGACATCGAGCCGTTCGTGGTCGACTCCGGGGAGGGCCGTTGGACCCTCGAGGCGGCCCTGGAGCGCAATGTCCCCGTCCCGGTCATCGCCACCTCCCTGTTCAGGCGCTTCGAGAGCCGCGAGGAGAACTCCTACGGGCTGCGGCTCTTGGCCGCGTTGCGGAACCAGTTCGGGGGCCATGCCGTCGTGCGGGCGTCGGAGAAAGCGTCGTCGTGAGCCCGGACCGTTCCGCGTCCAAGGCCCCACCGCTCGCTCTTGTGATGTTCGGGGCCTCGGGCGATCTGACCGCGCGAAAGCTCCTCCCGGCCCTGGCGTCCCTGGCGGGCAACGGCTCGCTGGCGGACGGCTTCGTGCTCGTCGGGGTCGCCAGGAGCAACTGGACCGACGACAAGTTCCGCGACCACTGCCTCGAGGCGGTCCCCGACGCCAAGCCGGGATGGGCCGAGCTCGTCAGGCAGTTCCGCTACGTGAGCGGCAACTACGACCACGACACAACCTTCGAGAAGGTCAGCGAGATCCTCGCCGAGCTCGACGAGGCACGAGGGGGCGGAGGCACCGCCGGCAACAGGATCTTCTACCTCGCCACCATCCCGTCGCTTTTCGGGGAGGTCGCCCGCGGCCTCGCCCGGCACGGCTTGAACCGGCCCGGGCCTGGCGGCAGGTTCGCCCGGCTGGTGATCGAGAAGCCCTTCGGCCGCAACCTCGAGACCGCCATGGCTCTCGACGAGACCTTGCACGAGTGCTTCGAGGAGAAGCAGATCTACCGGATCGACCATTACATGGGCAAGGAGACCGTGCAGAACGTGCTGGCCCTGCGTTTTGCCAACTCGATCTTCGAACCGGTCTGGAACAGGCGCTATGTCGGTCATGTGCACGTGACCGTCGCGGAGTCCCTCGGCGTCGAGCACAGGGGCTCGTTCTACGAGGGCGCCGGGGCGCTGCGCGACATAGTGCAGAACCACGTGATGCAGGTCTTGGCGCTCACCTTGATGGAACCGTCGGCAACCATGGACCCCACCTCGATCCGCGATGAGAAGGTGAAGCTGTTGCGCTCGATCATGGCGCCGCGCGTCGACGAGGTCGGCAGCGCCGTGGTGCGCGCCCAGTACACCGCCGGCAACATCGACGGCAAGAGCGTTCCCGGATACCGCGAGGAGGAGGGCGTCGACCCGAAGTCGGTGACCGAGACCTTCGTGGCCATGCGGCTCACGGTCGATAACTGGCGCTGGGCCGGGGTCCCGGTCTTCATCCGTACTGGCAAGCGTCTCGCCAAGCGCTCCACCGAGGTCGTGATGGTGTTCCAGCGACCCCCTCACCTCCCCTTCGCCGGCAAGCTGACCCGGGGGCTCCAGCCCAACGCGCTGATCTTGCGCATCCAGCCCGACGAGGGCATATCGCTGCGTTTCGGCGCCAAGGTACCTGGTCAGGACTACCGGGTGCGCACAGTGGCCATGGACTTCTCCTACAAGGACGCCTTCGGCACCGACCCGCCGGAGGCCTACGAGCGCCTCCTGCTCGACGCCATGATCGGCGACCCCACCTTGTTCATCCGCACCGACGAGGTGGAACAGGCCTGGCGGCTCCTCGAACCGCTCCAGGAGGCCTTCGCCGAGGGGTACCCGCATCTGTCCCTCTACAGCGCCGGCAGCTGGGGGCCGCTCGAGGCGGCCCGGCTGTTGGAGCCCGACGGCTACGAGTGGGTGAACCCCTGAGTGCCCGACGGCCGTGAACTGAGGGTCCCCAACGGCGAGCTGCGCGTCGTCGAGGACGTGCCGGCCGGCTTCGCCGAGATCGTCACACGCGCGCTCGCCGATCGCGAGGCCGTGGGCGGGGAGAAGTTCAGCCTCGTGCTCTCTGGCGGGTCGACGGCGCGCGAGTGCTACGAGGAGCTCGCCAGGCGAACGGGACTCGACTGGTCCCAGGTCGAGTGCCTGGTCGGCGACGAGCGTTGTGTGCCCCCGGACGACCCGGACGCGAACCAGCGCATGATCCGCGAGGCGCTCGTCGAGCGCGTCGAGCCCCACCCCCGGCTCGTCGCGATGGACTGCGCCCGGCCCGAGGCCTACGAGGCGGTGATAGCGGCGCGCACGCACCTCGACCTCGTGCACCTCGGGCTCGGCCCCGACGGCCACACCGCCTCCCTGTTCCCCGGCTCGCCCGCCCTCTCGGCGGTGGCGGGGCGCCTTGTCGAGCGCAACGTGGACCCCACGGGCCGTAATCGCCATGAGCGTCTCACCTTGACTTTTGCCGGGATCGCCCGGGCCCGCCTCGTCGTGTTCACAGTCGCCGGAGCCGACAAGCACGAGGCCATGTCGCGGGTGCTCAACGACGAGGACATCCCCGCTGCGCGCGTGCGTGCCGGCCGCGTGATATGGCTCTGTGACCCTGGGGCGATCGGCGCCGGGCCGGGTGCCGTAGGGTGAGCCCATGACCGACATCGCCCGAGCCCCGAGCGCCCCGGACAGCGACGCATCGGGCGGCGAGCGCCACATGAGCGACGAGGAGCTGCTCGCCGCGCCTTTGGAGCATCTCGTCTCCAAGGCGCGTTTGATCCGTGACCTCCGCTACGGGACGCGGGTCACGTTCTCCCCGAAGGTCTTCATCCCGCTCACGATGCTTTGTCAGGACCGTTGCGGCTACTGCACCTTCGCCAAGCCTCCTGCCCGCCTCACCGCCCCCTACCTGGACCGGAGCCAGGTGCTCGCCATCGCCCGGGCCGGCGCCGAGGCCGGCTGTCACGAGGCCCTGTTCACCTTGGGGGAACGTCCCGAGCTGCGCTACCCGGTCGCGGGAGAATGGCTCGCGGCCCAAGGATTCGCCTCGACCGTTGACTACCTCGCGCAATGCTGCCGCCTCGTGCGCGAAGAGACGGGCCTGCTCCCGCACGCGAACGCCGGGGCCCTTCACGAAGGCGAGCTCGCGCAGCTCCGTGAGGTGGCCGTCAGCCAGGGGATGATGCTCGAGTCCCTCGCTCCGGGCCTCGCGTGCCACCGGGCGTCGCCGGACAAGACGCCCGAACGCAGGCTCGCCACCTTGGAGGCCGCCGGCCGTCTCCACATCGCCTTCACGACGGGGATCCTCGTGGGCATAGGCGAGACCAGGGCCGACCGTCTCGTCGCCCTGCGGGCCATCGCCGCCAGTCACGCCCGCCACGGGCACGTGCAAGAGGTGATCGTCCAGAACTTCTTGCCCAAGGCGACCACGGCCATGCACGCCTTCGCGCCCTGCCCGCCAGACGAGCACCTCTGGTCGATCGCCGTCGCCCGGATCCTGCTCGCACCCGAGGTCCACGTCCAGGCACCACCGAACCTGACCGAGGACTTCTCGAGGCTTGTCGGCGCGGGCATCGACGACTGGGGCGGGGTGTCGCCCGTGACGGTCGATCACGTGAACCCCGAACGCGCCTGGCCCGCGCTCGACCGCCTGCGCCAGGTCACCGAGCAGCACGGCCACGTGCTGGCGCCCCGTCTCGCGGTGCACCCGGAGTGGTCCAACGACCGCTTCATCGCCCCCGGCCTGTGCCACGCGGTCATGGACCGCTCCGACGCCGAAGGCCTGGCACGGGACTCGAAGTGGTGCTCGGGCGGAGAGTTCGAGCCCCCGCTGCTCGTGGCGCCGGCCGGTCCGGCCGCCAGGCGCCGTCCCGCTGGCTCGCCGGCCCTGCCCGGCCCGGCGCAGCCGGCACACATGTCTCCCTTGAGCGCCGGCGGTGCCGTCGGCGAGGTGCTGGCAGGCGTGCTTGCAGGCCAGGAGGTGGGCGAGGACGAGATAGTCAAGCTGTTCGCCGCCCGCGGCCGGGAGGTGGCCGCCGTCGCCGAGGTCGCCGACGAGCTGCGCCGGCGAAGCGTCGGGGACGTGATCACCTTCGTGGTGAACCGGAACATCAACTACACCAACATCTGCACCTTCAAATGCAGGTTCTGCGCGTTCTCGAAAGGTCCCCTCTCGCTGAACCTGCGCGGTAGCCCCTACCTGCTCGGCATCGACGAGATCACCCGGCGCGTAGTGGAGGCCGAGCAGGCCGGTGCCACCGAGGTCTGCCTGCAGGGGGGCATCCACCCCGACTTCGACGGCGAGTACTACCTCGAGGTGCTGAAAGCCGTGCGAGCCGGCTCGGACCGCATCCACATCCACGCCTTCACAGCCCTCGAGGTTCACGAGGGGGCGCGCCGGCTCGGTGAGCCTCTCGACACGTATCTGGTCCGCCTCAAGCAAGCCGGCCTGCGCACCTTGCCCGGCACGGCCGCGGAGATCCTCGACGACGAGGTCCGCAGCATCCTTTGTCCCGACAAGATCGACACTGAGCGTTGGCTCGAGGTGCACCGCGTGGCTCACGGCGTCGGCCTGCGCTCCAATGTCACGATCATGTTCGGTGCCGTCGAGCAGCCCCGCCACTGGGCGCGCCATCTCGTGGCCACGCGTGACCTGCAGAAGGTGACCGGGGGCTTCACCGAGTTCGTCCCGCTCCCCTTCGTCCACATGGCCTCGCCCATCTACCTGCAGAAGAAGGCTCGCAGGGGTCCGACGTTCCGCGAGGCCCTGCTCATGCACGCCGTGGGCCGCATCGCATACAACGGCTGGATCGACAACATCCAGGCGAGCTGGGTGAAGATCGGCCTCGACGGCGCGCGCCAGCTGCTCCAGGCCGGGTGCAATGATCTCGGTGGGACCCTCATGGACGAGAACATCTCGCGGGCGGCGGGAGCCACCCACGGCCAGCAGATGCACGAGTCCGACTTCGCCGCGCTGGCGGCCTCGCTCGGGCGGCCCGTCGAGCAGCGCACGACCCTGTACGGCCGCGTGCTCAAAGTGGCCAGCTGAGCCATGACTCCCACATCACCGGCCGGCCTCGGCGAGGAGATCGAAGGCCGGGTGACCGAGCTGTTGGATCTGGCCGGCGCCCGCGGGAACCGCGACCTGCTCCGCGACATCATCGTCACGGGGCTCTCGCTCGCCCGCATCGATGCCAGCCGGCTGGACCTCAAGATCGCCGCCTCTGCCCTGGACGAGATGGAGCGGGCATTCGAGCTGTTCTCGCACTACCGGGGCCTGCCCAAGCTCACCATGTTCGGCTCGGCGCGCACGGCGGTGTCGGACCCCCTCTATGCCCAGGCGTTGGACCTGGCCGCACGCATGGCCCACGAGAAGTGGCTCGTGGTGACAGGGGCCGGACCCGGCATCATGGCTGCGGGGGCCGATGGCGCCGGCACCGAGATGTCCCTCGGGGTCGAGATCCGCTTGCCCTTCGAGACCGTCTCGCATCCCCAGCTCGCCGCCGAAGGCCGCCTTGTCGAGATGAAGTACTTCTTCACCCGAAAGCTCATGTTGATGAAGGAGTCGGCAGCCTTCGCGGTGCTGCCCGGCGGTTTCGGAACCCTCGATGAGTCCTTCGAGCTGTTCACGCTGCTGCAGACGGGCAAGGCCGAGCCCGCTCCGATCGTCCTGTTGGACCTCCCGGGGGACCCCTACTGGGAGCAGCTGGCGGTCTTCCTAAACGGAGAGGTGATGCGAAGAGGTCTGGTGGATCCTGACGATGCCGCTCTCTACCGCATCACCGACGATGTCGGAGTCGCCGTCGAGGAGATCCTGGGTTTTTACCGCAACTACCACTCGCGCCGGTTTGTCGGGACGACGATGGTCATACGCTGCCGGTTCGCACCTACAGACGCGGAACTGGCGGCACTCAACACCGAGTTCGCCGACATCTGCTCCCCTAAGGGGATCTGGAGGACCGGTCCGTTGCCCCCAGAGCGCGCCGGCCGTGACCACCTCGAGCTGAAGCGCCTCGCTCTCGAGTTCGACCGGCGCTCGCACGGCCGCCTGCGCATGCTCATCGACACGATCAACCGCTGGCCCGGCACGAACTGAGCGCTCAGTCCTCGCCGTCGCCAGATCGGTCCTCCGGAGCGTCGCCCCGTTCCCGGGCGCGTTCGGCCTGAGCTACGAGCAAAGAGGCGCGTTCGACAGCGTTGCGGGCCCGTGACAGGAGCTTCTCGCGCACGAGGTCCGGATCGGTCTTGGAGCCCTTGGCCCCCCGACGCAGCTGAGCCCGCAGGCAGTCGTAGGCCTCGTCGCCAAGCCGCTCGGCCAAGGTGTCGAGCCCGACCCGGATCTCTTCCAAACTCAGCTCGCCCACGGCGCCTCCGCGCGTCTTGTCCGGTTTTTCCGCAGCACACCTTCGGCGCCGGGCGCCGTCCCGGCCGAGAAGACACCGGTACCGGTGTGCCCTCGGTAATCTTGCCATCGTAGGGGGACCACGAGGAGGTTGCCCGTGGGGCAGCAACAAGGCCCGGGCGCGCCCGAGTCCAAAGCTGAGCGATTCGACAGGCCCATGCTCCGTGCTCTCGAGGCCACGCTCGCCGCGCGCTCGGGACCGGTGCTGCTGTTCGCCTGCGACCGCGACGGCGTGCTCACCTTCCTCGAGGGGGGTCTCGCGTCCGAGTTGTGCGAAGCTCCCGGTTCCCTGCTCGGGCGGAACCTGGCGGACATTCTCGAGGAGCACGCGGAGCTCGCCGCTGTGGCCCGCCGCCTGCTCGCCGGCGAACGCATCGAGTTCGCGTCCGTGCCCCTGAAGCACTACTACCTCGAGGTCTGGGGCGTCCCGCGCACCGGCGAGCTCGGCGCGTTCGAGGGGGCTGCAGGGATCGTGCTCGACATCTCGGCCCGTGTCGCCGCCGAACGCGGTCTGCTGCAAGGCGCCCGGCGGGAGGTTGCGCTCGTCGAGCACGCCTCGGACGTGATCGTCTTCATGACGCGCGAGGGCCTCCTGCTCTCGGCCAACCCGGCCGCCCACCGTCTGTTCGGCCACAAGTGGAGCCAGGGCGAGGTGCTGCGGCTCGAGACCCTTGTTCATCCCGAAGACCGCGAGCGCTTCCGGCGGCATTTCGAACAGGCGGCTGAGCACCACGGCAGCACGGCGCCGATCGAATTCCGGATCGCAGACGAGTACGGCACCTGGCGCACCGTCGAGTCGACGGCCAACAACATGGTCGACGACCCGGCCGTCGGCGGCTTCATAGTCACTATCCGGGACGTCACGACCCGCCTTGAAAGCGAGGAGCGCCTGGCCTCGAGTGCCTCCCGCCAAGCGGCGCTCGCTGACCTCGGCCGTTGGGCGCTCGTCGGCCTGCCCTACCCCGACCTCGTCGCGGACGCGGTCACCCTGCTCGGCGAGCAGCTCGCAGTCGACTTCGTGCACGTGTTCGAGGCGACCCCGGAGGCCGCCTTTGTCACGCTCACCGCCAGTCAGGGCCATGACCCTTCCGGTCCGGAGCTGCTGTCGACCGATCCGACGTCCTCACCTGTCAGCTTCGCCCTGGTGACCCAGGAGACCGTCGTCTGTGACGATCTCGTCCGCGAGGCCCGTTTCGAGGTCCCCGACCTCTGGACGCGCTCGGAAGCCATGAGCGTGATAGAGGCGCCGATCCCAGGCCAGGACTCACCTGTTGGCGTGCTGGGCGTCGGATGCCGCAGTCCGCGTCACTTCGCCGAGGAGGACGTGAGCTTCGTGGTGGCCGTCGCGAACGTCCTCGCAGCTGCGGCTGCCCGCGGCCGTGCCGAGGCCGCCATCCGGGACCAGGCGCTGCACGACCCGCTCACGGGCCTGGCGAACCGCCTCGTGCTCGCCGAGCACGGCCACACCCGGGCGGCCCCCAACCAGTCCGAGATGAGCGGGGCGAGGCGGACCGTGCTCGTGGTGGACATCGACCGGTTCAAGGAGGTCAACGACACTCTCGGCCATGCTGTGGGCGACCTCGTCCTTGTCGAGGTCGCCCGACGCCTGCGTGGGCTCGCAGACCCCGTCGAGCTCGTCGCCCGTCTCGGCGCCGACGAGTTCGCGATCGTGGCCTCGAGCGCCGCCTTTGATGTGAACGCCGAGGTAATGGCGTCTCGGGTGCTGGCCGCGCTCGCGGAGGCGATCGACGTCGGTGGCGTGCGGCTTCGTCTTCGGGCAAGCGTCGGCGTCGCCGAGGCGGACGTGGACGAGAACGGCCTGAGCCTGGCAGTGCCGGTCCTCCTGCACCGCGCGGAGGCTGCCATGTACCTCGCCAAGGCCGAGCACCGGGGAGTGCGTCACTACAGCGACGACCTGGAACGGTCGAGCGTCTCACGTCTGGCGCTGGCGAGCGAGTTGGCCGACGCCCTCGACAAGCACGAGCTCCGCCTGGTCTACCAGCCCAAGATCGACGCCCGCACCGGGGTTGTGACCGGTGTCGAGGCCCTTGTGCGCTGGCGCCACCCGACCCGTGGGCTGCTGCTGCCCGACGTGTTCATCCCCCTCGCGGAGCAGACGGGCATGATCCGCGAGCTCACGAACTGGGTCCTGCAAAAAGCGCTCTTCGAGTGCGCCGGCTGGCACCGGGCGGGACGACTCCTGCCGGTGGCCGTGAACCTGTCGGCCGCCACGGTGCACGACCCGGAGCTCATGGGCGCGGTCACCAACGCCGTCAGCCATTCCGGCCTGCCGCCGGAGTCCATCGAGCTCGAGATAACCGAGAGCGCGGTCATGTTCGACCCCGAGGGGGCGCTGCGAAGCCTCGAGTCCCTCGTCGACTACGGCGTGAGGCTTTCCCTCGACGACTTCGGCACGGGCAACTCCTCGCTCTCGTACCTGCAACGCCTCCCCGTCACCGCCGTCAAGATTGACAAGTCGTTCGTGGAGCCGCTGCTCAGCGACGAGACGGCCAAGGCCATCGTACGTGCGGTGGTGGACCTCGCCCACAGCTTGAGCCTGTCGGTCATCGCCGAGGGCGTCGACTCCGGCGCGGTCATGGAGCAGTTGACCGCTCTTGGCTGCGACGCCCTGCAGGGCTTCTACGTGGCCAGTCCCATGAGCCCGGACCGCCTCGAGCTGTGGATAGCCACCAACTCGCCGAGAGCCGCCCGGCGCTCACCCTGAACCGGCCTGCCCCGAGGCGCCCGGCGGGTCACCTGAGCGCCAGCTGACCGGGTGCGACGGGCGCGAAGAGGTCGCTTCGGCCCATGAGGAACCGGTCGACGCTGGCCGCCGCGGAGCGGCCCTCCGCTATCGCCCAGACGATGAGGCTCTGGCCCCGCACCATGTCGCCGCAGGAGAACACGCCCGGCACCGAGGTGGCGAAGGACCTGTCGACCGCGACGTTGCCCCTCCCGTCGAGGCCGAGCCCGAGCTCGGCCACGCAGCCGTTGACCTCGGGGCCGAGAAAGCCCATGGCGATGAGCACGAGGTCGGCCTCGAGCTCGAAGGACGTGTTCGGGACCGGCACGAACGAGGGGCGCCCGTCGAGGGTCCTGAGCTCGACCGTCTCGGCGCGCAGCGCCCGCACAGCACCGGTCCCGTCGTCGAGGAGCTCGGTGGTCGCCACCGAGAAGAGCCGGTCCCCGCCCTCCTCGTGCGCCGCGCTCGAGCGGAGGATCAACGGCCAGGTCGGCCAGGGGTTGTCGTCCGCCCGCACCGGGCCGGGCATCGGGAGGATCTCGAGCTGGGTGACAGACAGCGCACCTTGGCGGTGGACAGTTCCGAGGCAGTCCGCCCCGGTGTCGCCGCCTCCGATGATCGCGACCCGCTTTGCCTCGGCTGTGATCCGTGCCTCGTCGAGGGCGCCCTCACAGACCAGGTTCGCCGATTTCAGGTAGTCCATGGCGAAATGGACGCCCCGCAGCTCGCGCCCCCAGACTACGAGGTCGCGCGGGCGGGTGGAGCCTCCTGCCAGCACGAGGGCGTCGAAATCGCCCAGCAGCTCCGTCGCCGAGACGACCGAAGCGTCCGGGGCGGCGGCACCGGGAACCTCCGGCGCCAGGCCGCCCTGGGCCCTCCCGACGGTGACCCGCGTGCGGAACTCGGTGCCCTCCAGCTCCATTTGCGCGAGGCGCCTGTCCAGCACGGACTTCTCGAGCTTGAACTCGGGGATGCCGTAACGCAGGAGGCCACCGATGCGCTCGGCACGTTCGAACACCACGACGGTGTGGCCCGCGCGTGTGAGCTGCTGGGCTGCCGCCAGCCCAGAGGGGCCCGAGCCGACGACGGCCACCGTCTTGTCTGTCTTACGCCCCGCACGGTGGGGCGCGAGCACGCCGGAGGCGGCCGCCCACTCGGCGATCTCGAGCTCGACCTGCTTGATCAGCACAGGCTCGGAGACAAGGCCGAGCACGCACGAGCCCTCACAGGGGGCCGGGCAGAGCCTTCCTGTGAACTCCGGGAAGTTGTTCGTCGCCTGCAGGCGGTCGCTCGCCTCCGCGAAGCGTCCCCGCTCAACAAGGTCGTTCCACTCCGGGATGAGGTTTCCCAGGGGACAGCCCTCGTGGCAAAAGGCGATGCCGCAGCTCATGCAGCGGGCGGCCTGCTCGCTGAGCTCCTCGCGCCCGAAGGGCAGGTACACCTCCCTCCAGTCCGAAACCCGCGTCTCCACCGGACGACGACGGGGACCGGTCCGCTCGTATCGGAGGAACCCCCGGGGATCAGCCATGAGCGGCCGCCATGACCTCGTCGTCCACGGATCCGCCCGCCTCGATGGCGCGCCTGGTGGCCTCGAGCACTCGCCTGTAGTCCCGCGGCATGACCTTGACGATCTCGCCCACAGCGTCCTCCCACCGGTCCAACAGGCGTTCGGCGACCTGCGAGCCCGTGGAGGCCAGGTGCCGGTGGCACAGCTCCCGAACCGTGCGCCGGTCCTCCTCGTCGAGCTGTTCGAGCTCGACCATCTCGGCGTTGATGCGTCTTGGGAGCATCATGGCGGGGTCGTGCACGAAAGCGACGCCGCCCGACATCCCGGCGGCGAAGTTCCGGCCGGTCGGGCCGAGGACGACGACGGTGCCTCCGGTCATGTACTCGCAGGCGTGGTCGCCGACGCCTTCGACCACGGCGACGGCGCCGGAGTTGCGCACGCAGAACCGTTCGCCGACCTGCCCGCGGATGAAGGCCGCGCCCGATGTCGCCCCGTAGAGCACGACATTGCCGGCGATGATCTGCTCCTCGGCCCTGAACGGCGAGCTCTCCGGCGGCCGCACCACGATGACGCCGCCCGAGAGGCCCTTTCCCAGGTAGTCGTTGGCGTCCCCGACGAGCTTCATCGTGATGCCGCGGGGCACGAAGGCGGCAAAACTCTGGCCTGCCGAACCGGAGAAGCCGAGCGAGATCGTGCCGTCGGGCAGGCCGGCTCCGCCGTGGCGCCTTGTGACCTCAGAGCCGAGCATGGTCCCCACCGCGCGATGGACGTTGCGGATCGCAAGCTCGAGCTCGACAGGCTGCCCATGTGAGATGGCCGCCTCGCAGGCGGTTATGAGCCGGCGGTCGAGCGCCTCGTCGAGACCGTGGTCCTGGTCGCGCGTGCGGTGCAACGCCGTGGCAGAAGAGGTGGCCACCGGTTTGAGGATCGGGCGCAGGTCGAGCTTGCCCGCCTTCCAGTAGTGGTCTATGGCACCGGCGGTGTCGAGGCTCTCGACGTGGCCGACGGCTTCGGCCATGGTGCGGAACCCGAGCGCCGCGAGGAGCTCGCGGCACTCCTCGGCGATGTAGGAGAAGAACGTCTCGATGAACTCGGGCCGTCCCCCGAAATGCTTGCGCAGCTCGGGGTTCTGAGTCGCGATGCCCACCGGGCAGGTGTCGAGATGGCAGACCCGCATCATCACGCACCCCGACACGACGAGCGGGGCGGTGGCGAAGCCGAACTCCTCGGCCCCCAACAGCGCGGCCACGATCACGTCCCGCCCCGTCTTCAACTGCCCGTCGACCTGGACGGTGATGCGGTCCCGCAAGCCGTTGCGCAGCAGGGTCTGCTGGGTCTCGGCGAGCCCCAGCTCCCACGGCGCGCCCGCGTGCTTGAGCGAGGTGAGGGGGGCCGCGCCTGTGCCGCCGTCCTGGCCTGAGATCAGAACGACGTCGGCGTGGGCCTTGGCCACTCCGGCGGCGACGGTCCCGACCCCCACCTCGGCCACGAGCTTGACGTGGATGCGGGCGGCCGGGTTGGCGTTCTTCAGGTCGTAGATGAGCTGGGCCAGGTCCTCGATCGAGTAGATGTCGTGGTGCGGCGGCGGCGAGATCAGCCCCACTCCCGCCGTCGAATAGCGCGTCCTGGCGATCCACGGATAGACCTTGTGGCCCGGCAGCTGCCCGCCTTCGCCGGGCTTGGCTCCCTGGGCGATCTTGATCTGCAGGTCGTCTGCGTTCACCAGGTACTCGCTTGTGACCCCGAAGCGACCGGAGGCCACCTGTTTGACGGCGCTGCGCCTGGAGTCGCCGTTGGCGTCGGGCACGTAGCGCCGCGGGTCCTCTCCTCCCTCGCCCGTGTTCGACCGGCCACCGAGGCGGTTCATCGCGATCGCGAGCGTCTCGTGAGCCTCGGCCGAGATGGACCCGTACGACATGGCCCCGGTCGCGAAGCGCTTCACGATCTCCCCGGCCGGCTCGACCTCGGCCAGCGGCACGGGCGGGCGCACCGCCTGCTCGCCGACCCGCAGGCGCAAGAGGCCCCGCAGGGTCGCCAGGCGTTCGGACTGGTCGTCTACGAGGCGGGTGTACTCCCTGAAGATGTCGAAACGCCGGGCCCGCGTGGCGTGCTGCAGCTTGAAGACAGTCCTCGGGTTGAACAGGTGGTACTCGCCGTCGCGGCGCCACTTGTACTCGCCGCCGACCTCGATCTCGAGCTGGCCGGGGCTCGCCTCGGGGGCCTCGTAGGCGTGGTGGTGGCGTCTGGCCACCTCCTCGGCGAGCTCGTCCAGGCCGACGCCGCCGAGACGGCTCGGCGTCGAGCCGAAGTACCGGTCGACGAGGTCGCGGTGGAGCCCGATCGCCTCGAACACCTGAGCCCCGGTGTAGGAGGCGACCGTCGAGATGCCCATCTTCGACATCACCTTCAGCACGCCCTTGCTGGCCGCCTTCAGGTACTTTCGGAAGGCCTCCCGCTCGGAGATCTCCCCGAGCAGCCCGTCCCGCACCATCTCCGCCACCGACTCGAGAGCCAGGTAAGGGTTGACCGCGGCGGCGCCGTAGCCGATGAGCAGCGCGAAATGGTGCACTTCGCGGGCGTCCCCGCTCTCGACCACGAGCCCGACCCGGGTCCGCTCCTTCTCCCTCACGAGATGGTTGTGCACAGCTGCTGTGAGCAGCAACGACGGGATCGGGGCGCTCGTGGAATTGGCGTTGCGGTCCGACAGCACGATGATGTTCGAGCCGAGAGCGATGGCTTCGGAGACCTGCTGGCACACCTTGTCGATGGCCGCTTTGAGCCCCGGCCCACCTCCGCTCACCGGGAACAGGCCGTCGACGGCAAAGCCGCTGAAGCCCGGTGTCTCACCGTGCTCGTTGACATAGAGCAACTTCGCCAGGTCGTCGTTTTCGATGACCGGGTAGGGCAGGCAGATCTGACGACAGGAGGCGGGCTCGGGCTCGAGCAGGTTCCGCTCCGGTCCGACGGTGGCCTCGAGGGAGGTCACCAGCTCCTCCCGGATGGCGTCGAGCGGGGGGTTCGTGACTTGGGCGAAGAGCTGGGTGAAATAGTCGTACAAAAGGCGCGGGCGCTCGGAGAGGACAGCTAGCGGCGTGTCGGAGCCCATCGAGCCGATGGGCTCCGCGCCCGTCTTGGCCATGGGCTCGATGATGAGGCGGAGCTCCTCGGTGGTCAGCCCGAAGAGCCTCTGGTGACGTACGACCGAGGCGTGCTGGGGGGTGAGCATCATCCGCGGGGGCAGCTCGCCCAAATGGACGAGGTTGCTCGCGAGCCACTCCCCGTAGGGGTGCTCGGCGGCGAGCGAGGCCTTTATCTCGTCGTCAGAGACGATGCGCCCGGCCTTGGTGTCGACGAGGAACATGCGCCCGGGTTGCAGCCTGCCCTTTTCGACGACCGAGGCGGGGTCGATGTCCAGCACGCCCACTTCCGACGCCAGCACGACGAGGCCGTCGTCGCTCACCCAGTAGCGCGCCGGTCGCAGGCCGTTACGGTCGAGCACGGCCCCCACCACCGTCCCGTCCGTGAAGGCGATGGCGGCCGGGCCGTCCCAGGGCTCCATCACAGAAGCGTGGAAGCTGTAGAACGCTCGGCGGGCACGGTCCATCTCGGCGTGGTTCTGCCAGGCCTCCGGGATCATCATGAGCACCGCATGAGGAAGTGTCCGCCCCGCGAGGTGCAGCAGCTCAAGGACCTCGTCGAAGCTGGCCGAGTCGCTCGCGCCCGGCGTCACGATCGGGAAGATCCGCTCCAGATCGCCTTCGAAGCGGTCGCTCGAGAGGAACGCCTCGCGGGCGCGCATCCAGTTGCGGTTGCCCGCCAGGGTGTTTATCTCGCCGTTGTGCGCGATCAGGCGGTAGGGGTGAGCCAGGGGCCACGAGGGGAAGGTGTTGGTGGAAAAGCGGGAGTGGACGAGCACTATCCGGCTCTCCAGCCTCTCGTCGGTCAGGTCGGGGAAGAAACCGCGCAGCTGCTGGGGCGCCAGCATCCCCTTGTAGACGACGGTCCGGGCCGAAAGCGACGGGAAGTAGACGCCCACCCCGGCGTGCTCCACGCGCTTTCGCACGACGTAGAGCCGGCGTTCGAGCGCATCGCCGCTGAGCACCGCCGTGGCACGAGCCGAGCCAGTCGTCGTCACGGCGCCCGGCGGGGCGAGGAAGACCTGCGCGAACCGCGGCGCGACACCCCGGGCCCCTTCGCCCGCCACCGACAGGTCGACGGGCACGTCGCGCCACCCGAGCACCTCGAGGCCTTCCTCGTAGGCGATCTTCGAGACGAGCTCGAGTGCCTGGTCGGCCGCGCCCGGGTCGCAGGGGAGGAAGGCCATCCCCGTGCCGTAGCCGCCCGGCTCGGGCAGGGCGACGCCGGCGACGTCCGCGTACAGCCTGTGCGGCACCTGGATCAGCGCGCCGGCCCCGTCACCGGTCCCGGGGTCCGCCCCGAAGGCGCCCCTGTGGGCGAGGTTCTCGAGGGCGGTCAGCCCGAGCTCGACCACGCGGTGACTGGCAGGGTGCTTCAGGTCCACTATGAACGCGACCCCGCACGAATCGTGCTCGAACGCGGGGTCGTAGCAACCAGCCACGTCGTCTTCCCTGGTCATTGGCGTCCTCTTGGCGATCGAGGCGGACCTGGCGACCTTCTCGGTCCCCGGGTCCGACTTGGTTCCGGCTCAGCGCTTCGGCGGCTTTACCGTCGGCTGATAGCCGGGACGCCCTTGGCCCAGCAGATGTGGCAGAGATTACACGGAAAATCGCTCGTGCCCCGTACCGCAGCCCGAGGCGCCCCCCCGGGCTGCCGCCGCCTGGGTGTCACAGAGGGTCGCTGCTGATCTTCCCGCCGTCGGCGACGTGCTCGGTGAACTTCGTCCCGTCCCAGTAGCGCAGCTCGTGGCGCCCACTCGGGTCCGCGAGCCACGACCGCGGAGCGGGAGGCGGCTGCGGCGCCGGCGGCACCGGTCCCGGGGCTGTCGCCGGTGGGCCGAGACCCGGGAACACCGTCCCGGGAGGAGGAGGCGCATCCCAGCCACCGGGAGGCGGCGCCCCCCCGTAGCCCGGCGGCGGTGCCTGCCATTCGCCGGGAGGCGGGCCCCATCCCCGGGGGGCGTCCCACTGGCCTGGAGGGACGCCTCCGGCGTCCCGAGGACTCGGGCCGAATCGCTGGCCGCCTCCCGCCCAGCCGCTCTGGCCGGCCTTCGGCCGGGTCGTGAAGCACGCGATCAGGTACATGACCACGCCTATGAGCGACAGCAGGAAGAGCAGGACCGCCCACATGCTGGACGGCACTCTCCACGGTGTCACCCCATGGGAGCGCTTGTAACGCTCCGAAAGGAAGTAGCCGACCGACGCGAGGACCACGCCGAGCACGAAGCCGTCGACCAGCGTGGTGGTCGTGTAGACGACGGTCAGGCCGACGAGCCTCTCAAGGTGCACACATCGAGCGTATCCGCCTGTCGAACCCCTGCGCGGCCTGGGAGCCTTGAGCACAGACGGTGTCTGCCGGGGCGCCCGTCCTGTCCCTTGGAGGACCGTGGCGCGCGGCTACGGCAGGGGCCCCGACGCTCGGGGCAACCTAGGATCGCCGCGGTGAACCACGACGCCCCAGCCCTTGACCCAGCGCCGGGTCCGACTCCCAAGGTCGCGCTCACCATCGCCGGAAGCGACTCCGGTGGGGGTGCCGGAATAGCTGCCGACCTGCGCACCTTCGGCGCGCTCGGCGTGTTCGGGACCCTCGTGGTGACCGCCGTCACCGCGCAGAACACCCTCGGGGTGCGTCAGTTCCTCGCCATGACCCCTGAGACGGTGGAGGCCCAGCTCGAGGCGGTCCTTTCCGACTTCGACGTGCGAGCCGCCAAGACCGGGATGCTGGCCACCTCCCGCACCGTCGATCTGCTGGCACGCCGGGCCGCGGCCGGCGGGCTCCCACCGCTCGTGATAGACCCCGTCCTCGTCTCCTCGAGCGGCAAGGCGATGTTCCCCGGTGACGACGTCGCAGGTGCCTACCGCGGCCTGTTCGCCCATGCCACCGTCGTTACCCCGAACCTTCCCGAGGCCGGGCTGTTGACCGGCCGCGAGCTCGGAGATCTCGCGGCCATGGAGCAAGCCGCTCGCGAGCTGCAGGCTCTTGGGCCCGAGCTCGTGATCGTCAAGGGCGGCCGCCGGCCTGGCACCGAGGCCGTGGACGTCGCCTTCGACGGACGTTGTGTGACGATGCTGAGGGCGCCCTGGATCGACACCGCCAACGTGCACGGCACCGGCTGCACCTTCTCGGCCGCGATCGCCGCCAACCTCGCTTCAGGGCTCGGGCCGCTCGAGGCCGCCTACGAGGCCAAACAATTTGTCACCCGGGCGATCCTCGGGGGCTCGAGGTGGCACCTCGGTGCCGGTCATGGGCCCCTCGACCAGCTCGGAGCCGCCGGCACCATGCGCCCACCGGCTGACACCGGAACCGGGCGACCGAGCTAATACCTCACAGCCGAACCGGGGCTCCGTAGGGGTGGAGAACCTCCGGCACGCTCACGTGGCCGTCGGCGTCCTGATTCGCCTCGAGCAGGGCGATGAGGAACCTGGCTGTCATGGCGGTCCCGTTCAAGGTGTGCACGAACCGCAGTGAACCGTCCTCGTCACGAAAGCGGACGTTGAGCCGCCGGGCCTGATAGTCAGTGGTGTTCGAGCAGGAGGTGATCTCCCTGTAGCGCTGCTGGCTCGGGATCCAGGCCTCGACGTCGTACTTCTTGGCGGCCGACGGCCCGAGGTCGCCCGCCGCGGTGACCACGACGCGGTAGGCGATACCGAGCCCGCTCACGATTTCTTCCTCTATTGCCAGTATCTCCTCGTGGTGCTCGCGGGAACGCTCGGGGCGCGCGAAGAAGAACATCTCCACCTTGTCGAACTGGTGCACGCGGAAGATGCCCCGCGTGTCACGCCCGGCTGCGCCCGCCTCGCGCCTGAAGCAGGTGGAGTAACCCGCATAGCGCAGGGGCAGCTCCCCGGCGGAAAGGGTCTCGTTCTGGTGCAGCGCCGCCAGTGCCACCTCGGACGTCCCGGTCAGGTATAGCCCGTCGCTCGTCACCTGGTAGAGGTTGACCTCGTCGGTGGGCAAAAAGCCCGTACCGTACATGGCGGACTCGCGCACTAGGACCGGCGGGAGGACGGGCTCGAAGCCCTGGGCCACCAGCCGGTCGAGGGCGTAGCGGTAAAGGGCCAGCTCCACGAGCGCGACCCCACCCCGCCGGTATGCGAACCGGGCGCCTGAGACGCGGGCTCCGCGTTCGAGATCGAAGCCGGGTCGCCCCGGGCCGTCTCCGCCGGAGGCACCCAAAGCCGAGGTCAGCTCGACATGGTCGCGAGGCGCAAACGAGAATTGGGGCGGAGTGCCGACCTTGCGCAGTTCGAGCGCGTCCTCGTCGCTGTAGCCGTCGGGCGCCGAGTCGTCGGGCGGGTTCGGCAAGGCGGCGAGCAGCTCGGAACGGCGCCGCTCGAGCTCCTCCAACTTCGACTCGGCCCGGCGCAGCTCCTGGCTCACAACCACGAGGGCCGCGCGCTCCTCCTCGGTGGGCTTCCCCTTCGGTCTTGTCCTGCGGCGCAGCTCGTCGACCTCGGTGGTCAGCTCACGCCAGAGCCCGTCCACCTCCAACAGGTTCTCGAAGTCGCCCGCGGCACCCTTTCGGGCCAGGGCCCGGCGGAACTCCTCTGGGTGCTCACGGGCCAGGCGGATATCGATCATCGCGGCAGCCTACGAGCTGTACCGCGGTCGGCTCAGGACCTGCGCAGGGACGGCGGTACCTCCTCGCACGGCAATTACCGGCGCTTGCCCTTCTTACGGGGCCGCGGCGGCGGCCGGCGTGCCGGCGTGGCGGCCCTGGGGGTCTGAGCCGACGGCCGCGCAGCTGCTCCGCGCGAGGGGGCGCCAGGCCTCGGGCCTTCGCCCGTCCCCTCGGCGGCCAAGTCCTGCGGGTCGGCCGATTCGTAGTCTGCGGCTGCGCCGTTGCCGCCGAAGGGCTCTTCGCCGACGGCCGCCGGGGAACTGCGCCGGCTTGTTCCGGGCCGCAGCGTCTGCGGCTTGGCCTGGGCCGCGCCCGAAGAGCGGCGGCGCTTGAGCGAGCCCGCCACCTCCGGGGTGCTGAGCGCCCCTGCCGCCACCGCCGCGGGCGAGATGAGCAGCATCGCATTGCCGCGCGACTCGAGGCGCTCGCGAATCCGCCGGTACCGCTCCTCGTGCTCTTTTTCCATGGCGAGCAGGGGCGAGGCGATGAAGATCGAGGAATAGGCACCGCTCGTGAGGCCGATCAGAAGAGCGAGGCCGAAGTACTCGAGCGTGACAGCGCCGAGTATCTCGGCACCGAGGACAAGCACGGCGAGGATCGGGAGGATCGCGACGAGCGAGGTATTGATCGAGCGGGCGAGCGTCTGGTTCATGGACAGGTTCACGACGTCTGTGTAAGTCAGCTTCCCGGTGGCTCCGAGCCCGCGTGAGTTGTCCCGAACGCGGTCGAACACGACGATCGTGTCGTACAGGGAATAGCCGAGGACAGTCAGGAACGCCACGACGGTGTCAGGGGTGACGAGGAACGCCAACAGCGAGTAGATCCCGACGGTGACCAAGATGTCGTGCGCGACCGCGACGATTGCCGCGACCGCCATCTTCCACTCGAAGAAGATCGAGATGTAGGCCGAGATCACGATCAGGAACACGATCAGGGCTTCGACCGCCTTATGGGTTATGTCACTGCCCCAGGTAGGTCCGACGTTCTCGACCGAAACCGACGAGGCCGACTTGTGCGTCAGCCCGGCGAGGACCGCGGCCACCTTGGTGGCTTCGGTCGTGCTCACTGCGGCCGAGTTCTTCACGAGCTTCGCCTCGACGTCAAGGCTCTGTTTGCTGCCGCTGCCGAGCATTGTGATCGTCGCGCCGCCAAAGCCCAGGGGGACGAGGGCCTTTTGAGCCTGCGCCACCGTCACGCCAGGTGCGGCCACCTGCCAGGACGTGCCCCCGACGAACTCGATGCTGTAGTTGAGGCCCCTGGTGCCGAGCGAGACCAGGCCCGCGATGATCACTATCCCGGATGCCGCGAACCACCACCTCCGCCTGCGGACGAAGTCGAAGCGGGTCTGTCCGTGATACAGGCGGAGAAGCGCCATCGGCTTGCGGGCCGCGGCACCTCCGAGGTCTATGGAAGCTGTGGTCATGATGCGGTCCCTGTGGTTGCGGCCAGGCCGCTCGCGACGCCGAAGCCCCGGGCGTCGGTGAATATCCGGTTGCGCCCGAGGAGGATCACGAGAGGACGTGTGAAGGTGTAAGCGGTCACCACGTCGACGATGGTGGACAGACCGAGCATGAAGGCGAAGCCCCGCACCGCGCCGATCGAGAGCAACCAGAGCACGAGTGCCCCGAGGAAGGACACGGCGTCAGCCGAAAGGATCGTGCGGTAGGCGCTCTTGAATCCCCGGTCCACCGATGACCGGATCGACCGGCCCGCGCGCACTTCGTCCTTTAATCGCTCGAAATACACGACATAGGAGTCGACGGTGATGCCCACCGAGACGATTAGGCCCGTCATGCCCGAAAGGTCAAGTGTCAGGCCTGCTGAGGTCGCCCCCAAGAGACAGATGATGGCGTAGATGAGAGCACCCGTGCTTATAAGGCCGAGCACGACGACGACACCGAGGGCCCGGTAGTAAAAGATCGTGTAGAGCATCACGAGGAACAGCCCGAGCAGTCCCGCGAGCAGGCCGGCCTGCAGCGACTTCTTCCCGAGGGTCGGCGACACCGTCGTGTAGGTGGCCTGCGTCAGCGCGATGGGGATCTGGCCGTACTTGAGGACGAGGGCGAGCGCCTGTGCCTGCGGCTGGGTGAAGTCACCGCTGATCTCGCCCGAGCCGCCGAAGCTCTGGGCGTTGATCGTCGGCGCGGACTCGACCACGCCCCCGAGGTCGATCGCGAGCGGCAGGTGGTAATTCTTCTTCGCGATCGTGTCGAAGAACGCCGAGTACTGCGACTTGATGGTGAAGTTGACGACCCAGCCCGAGGTCGTCTGCAGTTCGGCGTTGGCCGAGGCGAGAATCTCGCCGGTCGCGGGCACCGTCCCGTCATAAGGGGTCGGGCCGAGCTCGTAGCGCTCCGGGCAGGGGTTCGCCGTCGAGGCGCAGATGAGCACGACACGCGAGGCCTTGTCCTGGCTCGGCGGCGTACTCGGTACCGAGTTGAGCGCCGGGTCGGGCGCCGAGCCTGGGTTCGAGCTCTCCGTTGAGCTGTAGGTGGACGTCGTGTAGAGGTACGAAGAACCGCAAGCAGGTGGCTTCACGTACGCCGCAGCCGCCTTCTTGGACTTCGGCAGGGTCGTCGTGGTCGTAGACGTGGACGAGGTCGTGGTCGAGGCGGGAGCGGTCGTCGTCGTGCCTGCCGCCGTGGTGGTCGTCGTCTTCGGCACCGTCGTGGTCGTCGTGGTCGTCGAGCTCGCAGGCGTGTAGGCATTCGCCGCGCAGAGCACCGGGCGGAAGAACAGCTGGGCGGTGTTACCGATCTCCTTTATGACCGTCGAGAAGTTCTTCACGCCCGGAAGCTGCACGACGATGTTGCTGCCCTGGGTGCCGATGTTCGGGCTCGCCAGGCCGAGCCCGTTTGCCCGTGCCTGCATGATGCCGACAACCGTCTGCAGCTGGGCGGGCGTCGCCTTTTGTGCCGGCTGGAAGACCACCGACAGGCCACCTTCTAGGTCGAGACCGAGCTTGGGCGACCATCCGGCGGCGATGACGCCTCCGAGCGCGCCGAAGCAGACGAGGCATACGAGAACAACGCTCAACAGCAAGTTCCGTCTCAACGGATGCCGCCTCCGCTCCCATTGCCGCCCGGACTGGTGCCGCCGCCGTCCTCGTCGGAATCCGGCAGCTTGTCGGATTCGAGGGGTGGCACCGAGTACGGGTCATTGTCGGACTCGTCGATGAGGTCGTCGTGGCCGTGGCCGTCAAAGGGACTGTTGGCGGTGTAGGCGTCGCCCGCACCGTTGGTGGCTTCCTCGACGCGCTGGGAGACCGCCCCCCGTAGGACTTCGATCACTGTTCCGGGGGCGACTTCGATCCTCGCGTGATCGCCCACGAAACCTTCGACCCGACCGAGGATCCCCGACGAGAGCATCACCTTGTCGCCGACAGAGATCTGCTTGCCCGCCTGGAGCTGGCGCTGGCGCCTTTGTCGCTGGGGCCGGATGAGGAACATGTAGCCGACCCCGAACAGCAGGATGAAAAAGATGAGCGTGAAAGAGCTGTTGGTCTTTTTTGCGGCCGCCGCCACAATGAGACCGCTGAGGGCCGCCAGATTGTGGGGGCCGGAGAACGCGAGCACGTGGATGAGAGACATGGGAGGCCTATCAATCAAGGAATGATGCGACGCATCACCTTAGTCGCCCGTTCAGGACTCCTCCGTGCAAGCCTGCCCACCGGCCTCGTCGCTGAACAAGGGCTCCTGAGAAGGGCCGCCTCCCCGGCCGGTCCTTGAGGCGGCGGCGGGTGCTTGGTCAGGGTCCCCCATCGAGATAAAGCTCAATGATTGCGCCGGAACTGCGAGGCCCAGATGCTCGTAGGCGTGGGGCGCGGCGACTCTTCCCCGGGGCGTGCGCATGATGAGGCCGGCCTGCAGGAGGAACGGTTCGTAGACGTCCTCAACCGTCTCCTGCTCCTCGCCGACGCTGACCGCGAGCGTCGAGAGCCCGACGGGCCGACCTGAGAAACGCACGCAGAGGACCTCGAGGATCTGGCGGTCGATGCTGTCGAGCCCGAGCTTGTCGACCCCGAACACCGTCAGGCCCTCGCGCGCGGCTTGCTCTGTGATCACACCGGAGCCCCGGACCTCGACGAAGTCGCGCACGCGGCGAAGCAGGCGTATCGCCAGGCGAGGCGTCCCACGCGAGCGCCGGGCGATCTCGGTCGCCCCCCCTGGCGTCAGCTCGACCCCGAACAAAGCGCCCGTCCGGTGCACGATGGTCTCGAGCTCGCCCTCGCTGTAGAGCTCGAGCCGCGCGACGATGCCGAATCTGTCCCGAAGCGGTCCGGTGATGAGACCCGTCCGGGTCGTCGCTCCCACCAGTGTGAACCTCGGCAGGTCCAAGCGGATCGAGCGGGCGGTCGGACCGCGACCGAGCACTATGTCCAGCTGGAAGTCCTCCATCGCCGGGTACAGCAGCTCCTCGACCGCCCGTCCCATGCGGTGGATCTCATCGATGAAGAGCACGTCGCCGGGCTGGAGATCAGTCAGGATGGCTGCAACGTCTCCGCTTCGTACCAGCGCCGGTCCAGAGGTGATGCGCAGACCCGCGCCCATTTCGCAGGCCATGATGCCCGCCAGGGTGGTCTTGCCCAGTCCGGGCGGCCCGGCGAACAGGACATGGTCGACAGGTTGGTCACGGCGCCGTGCCGCCTCCAAGATGATCTGAAGCTTTTCCCGCAGCTGCTGCTGGCCCACGAAATCGGCTAGCCGCTTCGGGCGTATCCCGACCTCGAACGCGACATCGCCTTCGGACGGGCCGCCGTCGGTGAGCGACCCGGTCGCGTCCTTGGCGGCTGGTGGGTCATCGTTGGCGAGGATCTCTCTGCGCGGGCTCATCGACCGGTCATCTCCGCGGCGCGAGGCTCCGCAGCGCCTCGCGTAGCAGCTCTTCGACGCTGCCTTCTCCGGAGAGGCCGCGAAGCGCCGCCCTGACCTCGTCGGGCGCATAGCCCAGTTGGGCGAGTGCCTGGCCGACCTCGGAGGTCACCGAAGCCAGCCGGTTGGACTGGGACGTCCCCGCCCCGATGACGCCGTCGGCGCTCAGCAGGTCGAAGCGCGCCTGTAGTTCGACCAGCAGCCGTGCGGCCGTCTTCTGGCCGACCCCGGGGACCAGCTTCAGGGCGTCGACGTTCCCGTTGGCGATGACCTGGACGAGCTCGGCCGGGTCGTGGACGCTGAGTATCGCGAGTGCCAGTCCCGGGCCGACACCGTGCGCGCCGAGGAGCAGCTCGAACGCCGTGCGCTCTTCGGGCGAGGCGAACCCGTACAAGGTGATGGCACCCTCGCGGACATGAGTGTGAACGGCAAGGAAGGCCTCGTGGCCGAGCTGTAGGCCGCCCGCGGTCCTCGGCGATGCGAGGACGCGATAGCCCACCCCGGCGACGTCCAGGACAAGCTCGACGGCGGCATCGCCTACAGCCCTCCTCTCTGTCACGAGCCCGCGGAGGGACGCGATCACAGCTTGGCCCCCGACGGCCGGGCTTGGCGCGTGCCCGAAGCGGCCGGCAAACCCGGGGCGGTGCGTGCCCAAGCCGCGGTGCTCAGGTGGCAAAGGGCGAGCGCCAGCGCGTCGGCGGCGTCGGCGGGCTTGGGCACCGTGCCGAGATCGAGCAGGCGCGCCACCATTCGCTGCACCTGGTCCTTCGTGGCGGCGCCGAAACCCGTCACGGCCAGCTTCACCTCGTTGGAGGTGTACTCCACCACCTCGCAGCCCAGCTCCTCTGCGGTCAAGAGGGCGACCCCGCTCGCCTGGCCGACAGACATGGCCGTCCGGGCGTTGGTCTGGAAGAAGACGCGTTCGACGACGACGACATCTGGATGAAGGTCGCTGACGAGCTTGTGCAGCTCCATGCGTAGCGTCGCCAGCCGGCGTGGCAACGATTCGTCGATGGCGGTGGTGATCACGCCGGCCGCTATCGCCTGCCTGCGCGGCCCATCGGCTCGCACGCAGCCGTAGCCGCACCGGGACAAGCCTGGATCGATGCCGAGAACAAACACTCGTTCGATCGTAACCCGCGCGGCCCGCGACCCGGCGGATCGTGTCCTTACGACTCAGAGCTCGACGCGCTCCAGGATCTCGTCGGGGATGTCGAAGTTCGCCCACACGGCCTGCACGTCGTCGTGCTCTTCCAACAGCTCGATGAGCTTGAGAACGCGCTTGGCGGTTGACTCGTCGCCGACTTCGACACGCGTCGTCGGAACCATCTCGAGATCGGCCGAGTCCACGTGGACCGAGGCCTTCTCGAGGGCGCCGTGAAGGCCGCCGAGGTCCGCCGGGGCGCTCGTGACCATCCACTCGTCGCCCTCGTCACGCAGGTCCTCCCCGCCCGCGTCGAGCGCGACGGTCATGAGCTCGTCCTCGCCGACGGACTTCGGGACCATCACGACACCCTTGCGCTCGAACTGCCAGGAGACCGCGCCGGGCTCGGCCATCGAGCCTCCGTTGCGCGAGAACAACGAGCGGATCTCCGAGCCCGTCCGGTTGCGGTTGTCCGTCAGGCACTCGACGATCATCGCCACGCCCGAAGGGGCGTAGCCCTCGTAGGCGATCGCTTCATAGCGGACGCCTTCGAGCTCGCCTGTGCCGCGCTTGATGGCGCGCTCGATCGTGTCGAGCGGCACGGAGGCGTCTCGCGCCTTGGTGAACATCGTGCGGAGCGTCGCGTTCGCGGACATGTCACCGCCACCCTCACGAGCGGCGACCTCGACCTGGCGGATCAGCTTGGCGAACAGCTTCCCGCGAGCCGCGTCGACGGCACCCTTGCGATGCTTGGTGGTTGCCCACTTGGAATGGCCCGACATCGCCTCAGCCTCCCTCGATGTCCGATATCACGAGCCAGCACGACCGTAGGTCGTCCACCGGCTCAGCGTGGAACGCTACCGGCCTGACGAGCCCGTGTCCCAGGGCTGGCACGCCGTGGCAGGAAGAGCTCACTGCCCGACATCTTCGTTGTGCACCTGCCAATTCGACCATGGTTGGTTCCGGCTCGCCAGTCGGGAGTCACAGCTCTGAGAACATCTCAGAGCTGCTCAGAGCTCCCTCAGGACGGCGACACGCTCTGACAGATCCAGGGCTCCCGGCCGTTCCGGCTCGCCCGAGGGCCCTTCGAAGGGTGCCAGCCACAGGCGCGACGTCGACTCGGTGACGCTGCGCGCAAGGCTCGTGGGCCTTGTCACACGAGCAGATCCGATCTTCTCCAGGGCGTCGACAAGCGCCGGTGGATAACGCGTGAGCGCTACGGCAGCCAGATCCGCCAACGGCTCACGGCCCCGGCCGGCCACCCTGTCGGCGATTCTCCCGAAGGTGGGGATGTAACGCCTCAACGGGTCGAAGGCCAGCACGGCGATGGCTCCTGAGACCGTGTCCCCCCGCTTTATGTGCGCCAGCTCGTGTGCCAGCACGGCCTCGAGCTCGATCCTGTCGAGAAGCAGCACGAGCCCACTCGTGACGAACACGACGCCTCGGTCGGGCGAGCGGCCCACCGACATGGCATTCGGGGCCGGGTCGTCGAGTACCCGTATCTCTGCGCTCGGCAGCCCGAAGACGGCGAACAAGCCCTCCGCGACGTCGACGAGGCGCGCGGCCTCCGCCGCGCTCAAGATGCTGGGCCGGCGCTTAGCGGTGACCACGGTCCCGCCTATCCGTTTCACCAGCACCGATGTCGAGCTGGACCACATCGACCACGACACGAGCACGATCGCGCAGGCGATCGCGCCCCCGGCGATCAGGAAATCGATCGAGACGACGCCGAGGACGCCCAGCAGCAACGCCACGGCAAGCGGGGCGAAAAGGGCGAACCTGGCTCGCCGCTTGCTCGCGCGGGCGGCATGGCGCCAGGCGGCGTCACGGCGGCGGGCGGCTGCGGCCAGCACTGCCCTCGAGGCCTCGTAGGCTGCCTGCTGCGCCTCTACTGCCCGACGCGCCCTGCCGTCGCTGTCGGAGGCACGACGCTGCCAGCGCGTTCGGTCCTTGGCCGCTGGAGTCACTTCCCTGAGGCTACCCGGCGCCGGGCGCGCGCCCTAACCGGAGGTAGCTGTCGCGGTACAAGCCGGCGATGACACCCATGTCGTACTCGGCCGCGCGCTGGCGCCCCCGACTGCGCAGAGCCTCGCGTTCGCCCTCGTCGTCAAGCACGTCGCGGATGGTTCGCGCGAGCGCCACCGGGTCGCCTGGGGCCACCAACCGGGCTGCCGAGCCTGCCGCGAGCTGGTAACCGGCAATGTCCGAGGCGACAACCGCGGTACCTGCTGCCATCGCCTCGAGAAGAACGACACCGAAGGACTCACCCCGAAGCGACGGCGCCACGAAGACCTCGGCGCCCGCCAGGCGTGCCGCCCGCTCCTCGTCGCCGAGGGGCCCGAGCCACTCGATCCTCGTGTCATGAGCGAACTGGGCCCGAAGTGCCCCGGTCTCGGGCCCGTCGCCCACCACCCACAGACGCATAGACCCCGGGAGAAGCCGGAAGGCCTCGAGCAGCACTTTCAGCCCCTTGCGAGGCTCGTGCCGGCCGACGAAGACGATCGTCGGCTCGCTCGTGGGCCACCGAGGCGCCCGAGCGAATTTCTCGACCTCGACACCGTTGGGAATGATCGCCACCCTCTGGGAGAGTCGCCCCACGCACGCCTTGGCCGTTGCGCCGGCGGCTTCGGACACGGCGAAGGCTGCGTCGAGCCGCCTTGACCAGGCTCCGACGACATGACCGTAGGTCCGGTAGGCGAAATCGGCCCCGGAACGGTGAAAGGTCCCGACAATGGGACGCGGCCCCAGCATGACCGCGCCGAGCGAGGGTCCAGGGGCGAACGGCTCGTGCACATGGACGATCTCGGGGGCGAACTCGCGCAGGGCCGAGACCGTGCGCGACATCGTCCACGGCCACGGCGACACCGGGGCTCGGGAGCCGTTCACAGAGACTGTCGTCCCCTCCCCCACCTTCACGAAGAACGCCCCGCCGAGCGCGGCGGGACCAAGGGCGGCCGAGTTGGGGGTGCCTTCAGCGGGCGCGAGTACCGCGACATCGTCGCCTCGCGATCGCAGTGCCCGCGCCAGCCCCAGCACCTGGGTCTGTACTCCTCCGGGCACCGTGCAGCTGTAGGGGCAGACGATGGCTATCCGCATCGCTCGCGACGCTATAGCCGCGCGCCCCTTGAGGCCGGTGCCTGGCGCGCCACGGCGTCATCGGACCGCCGTCTGTTGCCGCGCTCCCGGCCCGACGGCCAGTTCGGCTGGAACTGACCCTGGGCTTTCGCGACCTGCCCGTTCGTCGGAAAACCCCTGCGACCTCGGCTTTCGCCTCTCGTCAGTTTGTGACGTTTTGTATCGCTTTCTGATGTCCCGCGGACATGCCACGGACAAGGCGCACCCTCACGGCATGACGCAGATGGCGATACCGGATCTAGTCGAGACCCACATCAGCTGAACTGGGCAACCTTCGGTACCGGCCTGAAGCGACCGCGGTGCGGGAGTGGTGCCTTTGATTACCAGCGCCGCTTCGGTACCCATGAGCTCAGCTGGCGAGGGTCGTCGCCTTCACGAGCTCATCGATGTCAGCCAAGTACCACGCGTGGGTCACGCGAAGGCCTGCCTCATTCGGGCCGCCGAGAATGACGATCTCGACGGCGGGGTGGCCTGCGTAAACCGCTTCAAGGGCGAACTGGCGGCCAAGACCATCACACGGGACGGAGAAATGGTGGCCCGGGTTTGCCTCGCGCCCCGGGCCACCTCTGTCTTGCCGAGGTCGCCCCCCCGTTTCGCCCCGGCCTCCTTGTCTTGTCACGCAGGGAGGTCTCGCAAGACCTATGCCCCTGGTGCCGGTCCCCCCAGTCCGGTACCGCTGCGCCGTGTGGCGGGTGCACGACCCCTTCCTCCCGGCCTACAAAACACGACCGCGCAGCGACATATTCCTGTTTCGCCCTTTGAAAGCGTGATCCCCTCCGCCCGATTCCCCGGTTACCGTGATGGGCACGCGGCTCTCTGCTTCCCTCGCAAGGCAACGGGGGTCGTGCAGATTGCCGCCCCCCGGCAATCCGGCGCCGCCGCCTCAAGGGGTGGCGGCGCTGTTCGCGCGAGGGACGTGTTCTTGAGTGGCTCTAGCGTCACGGCCGCTCGCGATCCTCGGTCAGCTCGTGCGGGCGCTGAGGGAGTTGAGGCGGCGATAGTCCTCGGGCAGCTCTGACAGGGAGCACCGGAAGCTTCCGATCGGCGCTGGTACTCCAGGCCGAGCCCGTCGTGTTCGGATGACCGTTCTGGACCTCGACACGGTGTGCCCTCGTTCCCGGCGTTGGCGCTCCGCGGCG
>Ga0181520_10002673_pt1 | contig 32679 bp, 30 predicted proteins | sample PEATcosm2014_Bin_29_FD_132451 | JGI IMG/M metagenome (GOLD analysis project Ga0181520, IMG submission 132451) | Peatland microbial communities from MTU Mesocosm Facility, Houghton, MI, USA - PEATcosm2014_Bin02_30_metaG | ecosystem: Environmental > Terrestrial > Soil > Wetlands > Peat | place...
GAATCCCTGGGGTTGGTATGAGCCGTCGCCCCTTACCTGGAGCCAGTTGTGTCAGTATGGTTGGATCGCGGTGGCCAACACGTCAGGGACAGTCGCTGCGGATTCTACGGCGGCCGGGGCAACCGCGGCGACCAGCGCGGCGACAGATGTGGAGGCGCACGCGACGGTCTTTGCGTCGATCGGCAAGCCGAAGTGCGCGGCGGCCCCGGATGTCTTGGCGAGCTTCGCCAGCAGCGGAAATTCCTCTGCCTTGGGCAACACGCAGGACATGCGGAAGCACGCCGTTGACATGCTCATGGCCGAATTTGGCCGGTAGCCGCGGGCAGCAGGGTCGGGCAGCGGGGTCAGAGAAAGCGCCGATTAAAGCCAGCAAGGAGTCGCGGATGAAAGAGCCGCATAGAAAAGGACTAGCGAACCGTTCTAACCCGATCCGTGGACTCGAAGCCCGACCGTGACCAGCGCGCGACCGTAATTGTCGACGTAGCCGTTCATCGAACGTGCATCCCGAAGTGGATCGCCGCCTTGTGGCCGACCCGCATGGCGTGCGTCATGCGATCGGGGTACAAACGGCGTGCCGCGCCGGCGGCCTCGCTCAGCGTCCTGCCCAAGAAGTAGTCGCCCGACTCAGGCTCGATGGCGACAAACTCGTCCATGTGTTCCGGCTCCAGAACCGCGCGCAGTCGTTCGGCATAGATTCCCTCCGCCTTTCGCACGAACTCCTCAACACTTCGTTCTGCCATTGCTCGTCACCCGCGGTAGGATGGCAAGGTGCATTGTACTGTGGTATTCTCGCAGATCTCCGCAAGCAGCCTGCTTGAGTGTGCTCGTCACGATCGTATTCTATCTGATCGCGGGGCAGTTCGCCAGCGGTTTTGGAAGCCGCGTGGAGGCCGCCGGGCGTTTCCCCTAGCTTGCGGCGACGGCCGATGTCCGTTTATACTGGCCAAAATCAGCGAATTCTGTCTTCCTTTTCCCAATTGCATCCGAACTCGAAGCCGATGAAGGCTATGCCAATTTCGGCCGGTAGGTCGAAGACCGGCTAAGGAGCGTCGATCTGCGGAATTTTTGTACCTACCCGTTTGGGGACATCCAGCAAATGCAATCGCTATTTATGAAATAGACCACATGAAAGAGTGTGCAAGGGGCGATTCGCTTCAAGTCCGCCACCCCCCGTTTAGGCAAGACAAGCCCTCTCTCGCGATCAATTCCCCGTCCGTCGAATTCACACCGGTTGACAGGACGGCCCGGGCAGTTTAATATGCTCTATTTCCCCCGCTTGGTGACAAGTCGCTTGGGTAAGGGTTGAGCGTGGGGACGCTCCCTCGACCAGCAACCGTCTTAGGGAAGATGGAGCCTCAAACATGGCCGTTCCAAAACGCCGACATTCCAACTCCCGCACGAACAGCCGCCGTGCCAACCACGACAAAAAGGAGCCGCGGCACGTGACGTATTGCGTGCAGTGTAGTTCCGCAGTGCCTCCGCACACCGTCTGTCCGAAGTGCGGCCATTACATGGGCCGCAAGGTCGTCGACGTCGAGTCGTAAACTCCGGCGGTGTACTTCACGAAGGGTTCGCGTTGGGCAAGATCGCTTTCTTGTTTCCGGGGCAGGGCGCCCAGATGGTGGGCATGGGCAAGCGATTGGCCGAATCGCTGCCTGTTGCGCGTCGCCTGTACGACCGCGCCGAGGAACTGCTGGGTTATGATTTGGCCAAGCTCTGTTTCGAAGGGCCGGCCGACGTTCTCGATTCCACGATCTACAGCCAGCCCGCCTTGTTCGTCACTAGTCTGGCCGCGTTGGAATCGTTGCGAGCGCAGTCGGCCGAGGTGGTGGACGCGTGCGAGGCTGCGGCCGGATTGAGCCTGGGCGAATATACGGCCATGGTCTTTGCCGGCGTCATGGATTTCGACGAAGGGCTGATGATGGTCCAGAAGCGCGGCGCCGCGATGCAGGAGGCGGCCGATGCCACGCCCAGCGGCATGGTCACCATCCTCGGTCTCGATCATGCGGCGGTGGAGTCGCTCTGCTTGCAGTCGCGGCAGGGCGAGGTCCTGGAAATCGCCAATTTACTCTGTGCCGACATGCTGGTCATTTCCGGCACGAACGGCGCCTGCTTACGGGCCGCCGAGTTGGCCCCGACGATGGGCGCGATGAAGGCCGTTCCGCTGGCGGTCGCCGGCGCGTTTCATACGCAGATCATGCGTCCGGCCGACCAGCGCTGTGCCGAGGCCCTGGCCGAAGTCCACATGAAAACCCCGCGAATTCCCGTCATTTTCAACGTCGACGCCCTGCCGCACGACGATCCGGAAGAAATTCGCGGGCTGATGGTCAAGCAGATCATCAACCCGGTCCGTTGGGAGGAGTCGATGCGCTACCTCCTCTGCCAGGGTTTTGACCGGTTCTACGAGGTCGGTCCGGGCCGCGTTCTGCGGGGTCTGCTCCGTCGTATCGATCGTAAGATCGCCTGCCAAAGCCTGGATGTTTGAGAATGGTTGTGGGGTGAGTAGCCAAGAACTTAGAGTTTAGCTTGCTTCTGAGTACTGAGTACTGAGTACAACCCGCGGGAGTGGATAAATGTCCGAAACGAAGAAACGAATCCAAGTGGACCTGAGCGGCCGCATTGCCCTGGTCACCGGCGCCGCCCGGGGGCTGGGCCGATCGTTCGCCCTCGATCTGGCCGCCGCTGGCGCCAAGGTCGCGTGCGTCGATATCAACACGGAAACCCTCGCGGAGGCAATTTCGGCGATCCAGGCCGCCGGCGGCACTGCCCATCCGATCGCCGCCGACGTGACCAATTCGCAACGCGTCGATGAGGTGGTCGCGGAGGTCGTCAAGCTTTGGGGCGGGTTGGATATCCTGGTCAACAACGCCGGCATCACGCGTGACAACCTGATCATGCGGATGAAAGACGACCAATGGGATGCCGTCTTGAACATCAATCTCAAGGGCACCTTCCTCTTCACCCGGGCAGCCTCGCGACCGTTGTGCAAATCGAAATATGGCCGGATCATCAACATTGCCAGCGTCTCGGGCTTGATGGGCAATCCGGGCCAGGCCAACTATTCGGCCTCCAAGGCGGGTATCATTGGTCTGACGCGGACCATTGCCTGCGAGTTGGCCAGTCGGGGTGTGACCGTCAACGCCGTCGCGCCGGGCTTTATCGCCACGGACATGACCGCCAAGCTGGGGGAAGAGATGTTAGAAAAAATCAAGGAAGAAATCCCCCTGAAGCGGTTGGGGCTGACCCAGGATGTTTCCGACGCGGTGCTTTTCCTGGCCAGCGATGCGGCGGAATTTATCACGGGGCAAGTACTTACCGTCGATGGCGGCCTGACGGTATAATATGTCTCCGAAAAACGGCGACAAGCGATGCGGATGATATAGACAGCGGACGGAAAAGTCGCTATATCTGTCTAGGTGAGATGAGAAGAAAAGGTAGTTCAGCGGGGTTGTATCCCTGCAAGATTGCTTTTTTTATTGAGGACTTGTCTCGAGACCTTCGAGCGGCCAGTAGAAGAGCCGCCGCGGACGGTTTTGAAACAGGTTCGAAGAAAAAGGCGGGGATGGTTTGAGAATTCGTCCGAGAACTCCATGACCCCTTCGCCCCCCCTACAAGAGCCGGGTGAGGTTTTCGGATCGGCTTCGGAAATCGCCTTGCCCAGAGACCCAGCATTACTAGGAGGAGCCTCAGGTGGCCTCAGTTGAAGAACGTGTGATTGATATCGTTGCCGAGCAACTTGGCGTGAACAAGGACCAGATTACCCGCGAGACGTCGTTCGTCAATGATTTGGGCGCGGATAGCCTCGATACGGTCGAATTGGTTATGGAACTCGAAGAAGAGTTCGACATCAACATTCCTGACGATGCGGCGGAGAAGATCCAGACGGTCGGGCAGGCCGTCGACCATATCAAGAACGCCGTCGCCAGCAGCGAAACTTCCTCAAGTTGAACTTGCTGCGGTATAGAAATCCATGAAGCGACGCGTCGTCGTAACTGGTTTGGGTCTAGTAACTTCGCTTGGCTGCCAAGTCGCGGAAGCATGGACCCGCGTTTGCAACGGCGAAAGCGGGGTTGCCCCCTTGCGCTGTTTTGACGCCACGAACTACCGCGTTCGTTTTGGCGGCGAGGTTGCCAATTGGTCGGTTGCCGGCTATATCGACGCCCGCGAGGAAAAGAAGCTGGACCGCTTCACGCAGTTCGCCCTGGTGGCTGCCGTCAACGCCGTGAAGGATTCGGGCATCGACTTCTCCAAGTACGACCCCTTCCGTTGCGGCGTGATGATCGGCTCCGGCATTGGCGGGCTGTGGGAGATCGAAACCCAGCACGAGCGGCTGCTGGTCAAGGGTCCGGACAGGGTCTCGGCTTTTACGATTCCCAAGCTGATCGCCAACTCGGCCAGCGGCCAGGTCTCGATCCAATGGGGACTGCGCGGACCCAACGAGTGCATTGTCACGGCCTGCGCCAGCGCGGCCAACTCGCTGGGCCAGGCCTATCGGACGATCCAGTACGGCGATGCCGACGTCATGATCAGCGGCGGCAGCGAAGCGGCGGTCACGCGCATGGGGCTGGCCGGCTTCGCCGCCATGCGGGCGCTCTCGGAACGCAACGACGACCCGCAGCACGCCAGCCGCCCCTTCGACCGCGACCGCGACGGCTTTGTCTTGAGCGAAGGAGCCGGCGTGCTGGTCCTGGAGGAATTGGAGCACGCCAAGGCCCGCGGGGCGAATATCTACGCCGAAATGATCGGCTACGGCATGAGCGCCGACGGCGGGCACATTACCGCGCCCGACAAGGACGGCATCGGCGCTGCCTATGCCATGAAGCTGGCGGTCCGCGACGCCGGCATCGATCCTGCGGAGGTCGGCTACATCAACGCCCACGGCACGAGCACTCCGCTGGGCGACGCGGCCGAGACCTCGGCCATCAAGTCGGTCTTTGGCGAGCACGCTTATAAGGTGAGCGTTTCCAGCACCAAGAGCCAGTTGGGGCACCTCCTGGGCGCCAGCGGCGGCGTCGAGTTGATTTTCTCGATCCTCGCCATTCGCGACAGCCTGATCCCGCCCACGATCAACTATGTCACGCCCGATCCCACCTGCGATCTGGACTACACGCCCAACCAGGCCCGGCAGCGGCGGGTTCGCGTCGCCATGTCCAATAGTTTCGGCTTCGGCGGGCACAACGGTTCGCTCATCGTCAGCGCCCTGCGGAACGGGGTCGCGGGGTAGTCGCGGTTTCAGGGGTCACGGGACGACGCCTGATTGTCAATTGCCGAAACATCGGCCTTTACCGTTCCGATGCATCGCTTTGTCCGGCTTTTCGGGCCTACAAAGTCTCGGTCGGATCGTCGTTCATCCCGTTGCAACTGAGCAACCAACCCGTCCAGCGTGCCCCCAGCCTCGGCAAGCAATCTTTCTCGCGTTTGGTGCAACTCGTCAAGGATTGGATTCTTCGTCATCGTACAACTCTCCAAGAAACTCGGCAGGTGTGCAAATGAGCAAGCCACCGTATCCCCGGGTGGCGAGAACTGCATAAATCCCCGGTAAGGTATGCGCATTTGCGATGTGCCGGCAGTTCTGTCTCAACATATATTCTAACACCGGCAAACGCAGCCGCGGCCACATGTAACGCATCTGCGGCCGCCTTTGCAGGCATCAGCGATGCAGAAACCAACACCGCGGCAATTTGCCGGACTTCGGCTGTAATCGGAATCAAGGGAACGCCAGTAAGCAGTTTCAATCGATCGGCAGCGGCTCGCGGGTCGCCGGCGGTGCTTCGTTGATGACCAGTTGAGACGTTACAAGATCAAACTTGGGACGTTCGATCCGCCACCAGTCACGAGCTTGCATTTGTAACGTTGCGATGTTGGGATCAGAACTCGGATGTGCCGCCGCGTGACTGACAATCGACGTCTCGATGTAAACGGTTGCCATGATCGTCTTCTTACGCGAACTCCGAATAGTGCCGCTGGCGCGGCTGTGATTAGTTATGGCGGCAAACTACTCATCACAATAAGAGGCATTTTCACCGTGAAGCATGAACCTGTCACGCAGTTTGGGCCGCTGACGTCACCGTCTTCGACTCCGTTGACGGCAACGAACAAATTGGCCGGAAACTTCCCGGCCGGGCCTTACCTTCCGTCGCCCGGCGGTGGACCCAAGGGCACGGTGAACTGGAAGTCCGGCCCCTGCGTCTGAGGCTGCGGTGGAGCGGCGGGCCGATAGCTCGGCGGGGTCGCCGGCTGGCTGCGAGGCTCGATGGAAAGTGGCCCGATAGAGAGGGCCGGCCCGGCCGGCTGACCATTGGTCGACTGGCCGGCGGGCTGGATGCTAATCGGCCCTAGATTCAGCGCGGGAGCCATGGGCCTCTGCCCCGGCTGTGGGGTTTGGGCATTGCCTTGCGGCTGGCTGTTGATGTCTTGGATTCGCTTGGCCAAGTTCCGTTCCGCCTTCTGCAGATCGGACTCGACCTTGGTCTTGTCAACCGAGACGTTGATGTCCATTTTGTTCGATTGGGGGTCCGACGGCACCCGATGGAAGGACAACCAGCCAAGATAGAATCCGACGCACACAATACATATCAACAGCGTGAACGCCCCGCGCAACATGCTGAACATGGTAAACTCCCTTTGAATCCGTCAAGTTTCGGGCGAATAGTGCCAAAAAAAGGGGGTTGGTTCAAGAGCAGTTTTGCGCCGTCTAGTGTCAAAACCGCCTATTTCCTCCGATTTTTCTTCGGCAGTGCGCAAAACTCTTGGTTGCTTGTGCCAGGAGAAATTGCTATTATGCAGGGATATGGGCCAGCAGGGGCAAGTTTTTGTGCCGCTTCGAGCGTTCGGAAGAAATGAACGGGTTGGAGTACCGGCTTTAGCCGGAATGTCTGAAAACGCCGCCGATCATGAGCACATGGTGCCCGGGCGGGACTCCAGCAACAGGGCATGTTCGGCATTTCTTCCGTAGGCTCTTATGGGGGCGAGGCCCATCGTTTCATTTTGCCCGGCCAAGTTTGCGGGAAGTTCAATCATGACGCTTGTGCGAGTATATGCTCTGGGCGTGCTATTGATGTCTTCCGGCTTTACGGGCTGCGGGGGTTCCGACCCGCCGCGGGTCGTGCCCGATCTGCCGGATGCCTCCGCCGCCGACAAGGCCATGCAGCTCTACGACACGAACCACGATGGTTTCCTGGACGCCCAGGAGTTGGAGCAGGCGCCCGGCTTGAAGGCCGCGCTCCAACAGGTCGATACCAACCAGGACGGCAAGATCTCCAAGGAGGAGATTGCCGTGCGGATTAAACTGTGGGCCGAGTTGCAAATTGCGCGGATGCCGGTTGTGCGGCGCGTGACGCACAATGGCCAACCGCTGGCGGGCGCGAAAGTAGTTTTCGTGCCGGAGAAGTTTCTGGGCGGCACGATTCAATCCGGCTCGGGAACCACGTCGGCAATGGGTGTTGTCGATGTCTCGAGCCCCTACGCCGCGGATCCGAAGGTCAAGGGCCTTTCGCCCGGCTTCTACCGCGTGGAAATCACCAAGGCGGGCGAGAACATTCCGGCCAAGTACAACACTGAGACAACGCTGGGCGCGGAGGTGGGTGGTGGCCGTGACGCGAAAAACAATTTGACGTTCGATCTCGAGTATTGAGGAGGCGGTGCCATGTGTAGGACGCTTGCGGTTGCCGGGCGAATCGGCGAGGGAACTGCAAAGTCCTTCGTAGCGCGGAATTTATTCCGTGACTTTGGCCTTCTTAGAGCAAGATGGAATGAATTCCGTGTTACTGAGGGTTATCCTGCTGAACTTTGCAGTTCTCCTGCACGAATCGGAACGAAGCCCGCCCGCGGCTTCACGCTCGTGGAGCTTCTGATCGTCATTTCCATTATCGGCGTGCTGATCGCGCTGCTCATGCCCGCGGTCAAGTCGGCGCAGGAATCGGGCCGCCGGGCGCATTGCTTGAACAACGTCGAGCAGTTGGCTCTGGCGAACTTGGCGCACGAGTCCGCATACAGGTTACTGCCCGGGGGAGGTTGGGGCTGGGGCTGGGTGGGCGATGCCGACCGTGGCAGTGGGATGCGCCAGCCCGGCGGTTGGGTTTACAATATCCTTCCCTATATTGACCAGAACGACCTTCATGACATGGGCAAGGGTTTGCCCGACGCCCAGAAGCAAGTCCAGAACGGCATCCGCACCGGAACCCCGACGGCGATCACCCTCTGCCCCACGCGCCGCCGCGTTCAGGCCTTCACCTGGTGGACGCACGGCACCGGCAACTTCCAATGGCCCCCGTCGGGCGCGGTGGGTCGCAGCGACTATGCCTCCAACGGCGGCGACAACCCTGTCTTGCCCGGTGCGATGGGCTTGTGGAGTTCCGGCAACTGCATGAACGCCGATTGTGGGCCTGCGTCGATTCCTACCGATGCGGTTCTGGGCCAGGTGAAGGCCGTGGCGGATACCTTCGGAATGACGGGAATCGACTATCCTTTGAGTACGATTTCCTTGGCGTCCATTACGGACGGTCTCAGCTTCACCTATTTGCTCGGGGAGAAAGCTCTCGCCCCGAACATGTACCTGACGGGGCAGTCGAACGGCGACAACGAGAACCAGTACATCGGCTTCAATTCCGATGTCGGCCGCTTCACGGATACGAACGACCCGCCCATACAGGACACCCTGGGCAATGACAACTTCAACTCTTTCGGCTCGGCACATTCGTCCGGCTTCAACATGGCCTTTTGCGACGGCTCGGCGCGCCCAATGTCGTACGCCATCAACCTGACCGTCCACCAGCAATTGGGTAATCGCAAAGACGGCCTGCCGACGGACTTGTCGCAGATCGACGCCGGCAAATAGGAGAACTGCAAAGTCTGGCAGGGCACGCCTCCGTAGCACGGAATTCATTCCGTTTTCCCTAAGAAGGGCGAGGCCACGGAATAGATTCCGTGCTGCGAAAAATTTTGCAATTCTCCTGAATGCGCAAGACTCTTGGTTGCTTGTGCCGGGAAAAATTGCTATTATGCAGGGAGATAGGCCAGCAGGGGCAAGACTGGAACGGAGATTTCTGCACCACTTTTGGGGGCAAGGCCTATCGTTTCATTGTGCGCGGCCAAGTTCGCGGGAAGTTCTATCATGACGCGTGTGCGAATATATGCTCTGGGTATGCTATTGGTGTTTTCCGGCCTTTCGGGCTGTGGGAGTTCCGGCCCGCCGCGGATCGTGCCCGATCTGCCCGATGCCTCTGCCGCCGACAAGGCCATGGAACTCTACGACTCGAACCGCGACGGTTTCCTGGATGCCAAAGAACTGGAGAAGGCCCCCGGGCTGAAGGCCGCGCTCAAACAGAAGGACGGCAAGATCTCCAAAGAGGAGATTGCCGAGCGGATCAAGGGCTGGGCCGATTCGCATTTCGGGCGCGTACGGGTTCCCTGCCGCGTAACGCATAACGGCATACCGCTGGGAGGGGCGAAGGTGACCTTCGTGCCGGAAAAGTTCCTGGGTGGCACGCTTCAGCCCGGCTCGGGGACCACCTCTGTAACGGGTGATGTCAATGTCTCCTGCGCCAGTGGGGCCGATTCCCCCGTTCCAGGTCTCTCGTTGGGTTTTTACCGCGTGGAAATCACCAAGGCCGGCGAGAACATTCCGGCCAAGTACAATACGGAAACGACGCTCGGCGCGGAGGTGACTGGCGGCTATGAGGCGCGGAACGGTTTGAAGTTCGAACTCGAGTACTGAGGAGGCGATGTCATGTCCACGGTTTTTTGGAACGCCCGGCGAAACGGCAGGAGAACTGCGAAGTCCTTCGTAGCACGGAGTTTATTCCGTGGCCTTGCCGTTCGTAGGGCAGAACGGAATGAATTCCGTGCTACGGAGGGCTGTCTTGCCGGACTTTGCAGTTCTCCTGCGCCAAACGGGAGAAAGCCTGCCCACGGATTTACGCTTGTGGAACTCCTGATCGTCATTTCCATTATCGGCGTGCTGATTGCCCTGCTCATGCCGGCGGTAAAATCGGCGCAGGAATCGAGCCGCCGCGCTCAGTGCCTTAACAACGTAAAGCAGATAGCGGCGGCCTGCCTGGCGCTGGAATCGCAACAACGGCACCTTCCCACCGGCGGCTGGGGCTGGCAGATGGCCGGCGATCCGGATCGCGGCTACGGCTCTACGCAGCCCGGCGGCTGGCACTTTAACATCCTTCCCTACCTCGATCTGAGCGACTTGCACGACATGGGCAAGGGCCTCAGCACGCCAGGCGATACCGCCAATTCCAAGCGCATGGCGGCAGGCCAAGCGCAGGCGCGAGTAGCGGTGCCCATCTTCCTCTGCCCCACACGGCATCGCTTGCAGGTTTTTCCCCGCTCGCTCAGGAATGATTACGTCAACATCGTGGACCCTTCCCCGCTCATGGGACGCAGCGACTATGCCGCCAACGCGGGAACCTCTTACTCGAACGTCGACCCGGGTAGCCCAAATCCGTCCTATTCTCTCACTTTCGACTGGTCCTCGGTGGATGGAACCATCAACTCCACGAACAGCCCCGCGACCGGCGTGATCTTTCGCGCCAGCCAATTATCGACAGCCAAAATCAAGGATGGCGAATCCAACGTCTACCTGATCGGCGAACGTTATCTCGACCCGGATTGCTACTACACGGCGGGCTGCTGCGATAACGACCAAGGATGGGACGAGGGCTACGATTGGGACACGAATCGTGGAACTGGAACCGGCTACGTGAACGTCAAGTTGCCTGATACGCCGCCGCCGGTTGGCTCCGGCACTCCACTTGTGCCCATGCAGGACCAGGCGGGTGTGGGCGGCTGCATGCAGAATTTCGGCAGCGCCCACGAGTCGGGTTTCAACATGGCGTTTTGCGACGGCGCAGCCCGATCGGTCAGTTTCGCTATCAATCCCACAGTACACATGCAACTGGGTCACCGTAGCGACGGCCTGCCGACAGACTTGTCGCAGATCGACGCCGGCAAGTAATGGACCCGTTCCGAGAATTACTGCTGGATATCTGGCGCGAGGCCTGCCGGCACATAGAAATAAGCCGCTCGACAGCGGCCGTCGCCGGGTTTCTGGCCGCGCATATTCCCATCGAGCGGATCCTCGTCCGCCGCATCGATCCGCAGCGCAACTGCCTGGAGACCGTGGCTGTCGGGCCGCTAGCCGCGGGGCAGGAGATCCGCGACGCCCGTAGCGAGTGCCGGCCGGGGCAGATGGAAGCGACGCTTTGCTGGTGTCGAGCGGGAGATGTCTTTCACGGCAGCAGTTCTGGCCCGGACGGCCGTGGCGAGGCAGACTCCTTGCCTGCGGCGATTCTCCCAGAACCTGTCCGTTGCGACGTGCTGGCTGGCCCGCTGGCGCTCCGCGATGATCGTTTCGGAGTGCTCTTGTTGCTGGCCCGGCCGCCCGAGCGGTTTGAGCCGCGGCATGTTGAGTTGATGCGCGTGCTTCTGGAGCCTTTTGCCACGGCCCTGGAAAACGACCGCCACGAGGCGGAAATGGCCGCCTTGCGCGAGGCGGCCGAGGCCGACAAGCGCTCCTTGCTCAAACGCCTGGGGCGCGACAAGCTGGGCGACACCATTGTCGGCATCGGCTCCGGACTCCGCGCCGTAATGGAACGCGTCGAACTGGTCTCCAAGTCCGACGTGCCCGTGCTGATCTTCGGCGAGACCGGATCGGGCAAGGAGGTGGTTGCCCGGGCGATCCACAACGGCTCGCCGCGCGGCCAACGGCCGTTCATCCGCGTGAACTGCGGGGCGATCCCTCACGAGCTGATCGATTCGCAACTCTTCGGCCATGAGAAGGGCGCGTTCACCGGCGCTACGGAGACGCGGCAAGGCTGGTTCGAAAGGGCCGACGGCGGCACGCTGCTATTGGACGAGCTTGCCGAACTGCCGCTGGCGGCGCAGGTCCGCCTGCTGCGGATCCTGCAAGACGGCTGGCTGGACCGCGTGGGCGGTCAGCGGCCGATCAGCGTCGACGTGCGGATCGTGGCGGCCACGCATCGCGATCTGCCGGCGATGGTTGCCGCGGGCCAGTTCCGCGAGGACCTCTGGTATCGGCTGGCCGTGTTTCCCATTGTCATTCCGCCGCTCCGCGAGCGGCGCGAGGACATTCCCGAACTGGCCCGGCATTTCGCCCGCCGCGCGGCCACGCGTTTCGGCCTCTACCCTGCCGAGCCGACCGCGGCGGACCTCGATCTGTTGACGGCGTATGTCTGGCCGGGCAACGTGCGGGAATTGGCCACGGTGATCGATCGGGCCGCGATCCTGGGCGACGGCAAGCAACTGGAGGTGGCCAAGTCCTTGGGCGTGCCCACGGGTCTATCCGCCCCGTCGCCGCCTGGCATCGGCGGGCCTCTGCCGGCGCGGCCCATGCCGGCGGAAGAGATCGTGCCGTTGGACGACGTTATCCGCCGGCACATCGAGTCGGCGCTGGCGGCCACCGACGGGCGGATCGAGGGACCCCGCGGCGCTGCCAAGCTCTTGAAGATCAATCCGCACACCTTGCGCGGACGGATGCGCAAGCTCAAGATCGATTGGAAGGAGTTCCGCGAGTGAGCGCGACAAAGAGGAAGTACCTTTCACGGCTCTTACCTTGGGTTGGTGAGGATCAGTTGACAGCTTCTCGTATGCCCCGCAATTCCATTCCACGCCTTCTCCGCTCTGAGTCCGACGCGAGTAAGGTTCGTGTGGGGTTCCGCACCCACGTTCGCAACAAGGTATAATAAGGTAAAGGAGGATCAGACATGAGCAATATCGTGCTTCAATCGAGAAGTGGCCCGGATAGCAAACTCCATCTGGAGATTCCGGTCAGTCAACCCGATTCCGAATTCGAAGTGGAAGTTGTCGTACGGGCGAAACCTTCCGCGCGGTCGTTCCCATCCGCCTACTTCGATTTAATCGGATCGGTGGATGACGAGACGTTGATCGTTCATCCGCAACCGCCGTTGCCGCCACCTTTGGAGATTGAATGATTTACCTGCTCGATTCCAATGTGTGGATCGGATTAGCCCGCGGGTCATCCACAGTGCTTGAAACCCGATATCGTTCGATGGCCCCTTCGGCTGACATTCAAGTTTGTTCGGTGATCGTCGCCGAACTCTGGTATGGATGTGCTCGCAGCGCAAAGCCGGCGGCCAACCGTGCGGCCTTGGATGCACTGATCGCCCCGTACTCGAGTTTGCCCTATGACGACGCGGCGGCAGACCACTTTGTGTCAATCCGGCGTCATCTCGAATCGCTTGGACAAGTCATCGGGCCATACGACATGCAAATCGCCGCTGTCGCACGCGCCAACGGCTGTACGCTCGTGACCCATAATACCGCCGAGTTCAGCCGCGTTCCCGGTCTCGCGATTGAAGATTGGCAGGTCCCATGAGCAAGGGCATTTCCGAACTCGTGGAGGCCCACTACCTCTGCGGATGGAACTCGCCTAACGTCTGCCGCATGGCGTCGGCGGGGGAGTTCGCATAGACCCGGCCGCCCGTGTTGTTGATGATGTGGGTGATCTCGCTGCCGGGCTGGCCGTTGAGCCAGATGGTGGTCAAGTTGTGGAACTTGACGCCTCGGGCGGCGGGCGCCTCGACGGCACTGTTGGCCTTCACGGCCGCGTCGCGGAAGTAGCAGTACACGCCTACACCCCAGGCCTCGTGGCTGGTCACCTTGTCGGCGACCTTGTACGACGCGTAGCCCTTGGTCGTGTCGCTCATCCAGGATGACTGGTCCGGCACGTCGTAGGGCATCTCGGACTGGTAGAAGTACACGCGGCCGCCGTTACCGTTCCACAATGTCTGATACTGCTCGTGGTGCTCGTTGAACAGCCCGTAGATCGTCACGTTGTCGCCGTTGACGAGCAGGCCGTTCTTGGTGGGATTTTCGGTCCAGGCAGCGCCCGCGCCGTGGTCCGCCCGCCAGAGCCAGATCTGGTCCGCCACGACGTCGTTGCTGTTGATCTTCACACCCACGTCGTTCTTGCCTGCCGCCGGGCCACCCGTGCGCACCGTCAGATCGTAAAGAAAGGTGGGATTGGCCGAGTGGTCCGCCGCGCTGCCCCCAGGGCCTACTTCCAGGATACTGGAAGAGTTGACCGCGCCGGCGTCGAGGATCAGGCCGGCGATCTTTACACCGTCCACGTCCGCGACCGCGATGGCCGGTTGGCCGTTGGTGGGAACCAGCGAGGGGACGCCCAGTCCGAGAACGATGGTGTTGGCCTTGGTGACCTTGAGCGTGTCGTCGAGCAAGTAGTTGCCCGGGGTAAACAGAAGGTGCTTGCCCGCGGTCAGGGCGGCGTTGATGCGGGCGGCGCTGGCCGTCGAGGGTTGCGCGACATAGAACTGATCGAGAGCGACGGACGTGCCTGGCGTGGGGCCGGCGGCCCAACTCGCGCCCCGGGTGTTGGTCTGCAGCGCGGGGACGAAGACAAAGTACCGACCGGCGCGATTGACGTAGAGGTAGGGCTTCTCGCGGATGATGGGCGTCTGGTTCACCACGGTGTAGGGCGGGTTGGGGAACGCGCCCTTCGGCGCGCCCGTACAGCCCACGAAGACCATGTTCCAGACGCCGTTGGACCAACTGGCCCACTTGCTGTTGCGCGAGAGCCACTGCTGCTGCGAGGCGGGGATAACCTGGCCGTCCACGACGGAATCGGCCAGGAAACCGCCGCTGGCCCAGCCCGCGTTCCACTTCGAGTCGAAGTCGAACAGGTGCAGCGATCCCTTGACGTGCAGGCGTCGCAGGGGAGCGGCCTGGGAGACGGCGATCCGTGTGACCCCCTTGGTGGCCGACGGCGTGACGGCGAAATTCTCCAACGTCCGCCAGAAATTGCACGTCGCGTTAGCACCGGGCATCCACTGGGCATTGACGTTCACGCCGCCGTTGATCTGTACGTCGTCGGGGTTCTGTCCCAGGCCGGCCACGTGGGTGTAGAAGCCCACGTTGAAGGTGACATTGTACGTGCCCGGCTTGAACAACAGCGCATAGCGTTGGGCGCCGAACTGCTTGGATTCCATCTTTGCGAAGATACCAGCGGCCGTGCGTTGGATATCGGCGGCCGGCATGCTCGCGTCGAAGACATAGACATTGGGGCCGAAGATGGTGGTGTTCGCCGTGGAGACGGGGCCGGCCAGCGCTGCCCCCGGGATGACCGCGCACAGACCTGCCGCGGCGGCCAGTGCGATAACTGTGGATAGGAGGTTCTTGACCATTGGATTACCGGATAGGAAACTCGATTTCGTGCCGAAAGGAGCAATTATAGCCGGAGCGGCAACGCAATGGTAGGATGGCGAAGGCTGGGCAGAGTACTGAGTCTAGCAAAAGCAAAGTCACTTTCAATGCCATTGAGGCGGGAGACCGCTGAAAAAAAACTGAGGCGGACACAAGATGTTGTACTGAGTACTGAGTACTGAGTACTGAGTACTATGCGTTGTCTTCTGGCGAGACTTTTTCATCGGTCTCGTAGGGTCAGCGGGGGGCGATTGCCTCATGTCCGTCACCTCGATCCGAAATAGAACAGCACCAATCCCAGGGTTACGGCTTGCATCGGTTTTGGCACCGAATTGCCATAGTCCAAGAGATAGGCGGCCGAAGTCACTGCCGTCACGGTCAGGATGACGAAGGCCTTGATGTCCTCCCATCTCCGGACCTGCTGTACGCGCACGAAAATGCCCAACAAGTAGGCGAACACCACGCCCAGGATCGAGAGGGCCTGCGGCTCCAGCAACCGGCCGTGCAGGTAGAGATAAACGCCCACGGCGATGAACGACACCAGCAGCAGCACGCGGATGCTATGGCTGGGCAGATAGAGCGGCCGGGCCTCCAGTTCAATATAGCCTTCCTGGACGAGCCGCTTGATCTCCGCGGGCGGAAGGCGGATGAATCGCCGCGAGGCAAAGTAATGGGCCATGGCGATCATCAAGGTTTCCGTCCAGAGCAGGTGGATCTCTCCTCCGCGGACCAGTTGCGCAATGACGACCGCCACAATCATAAGCGTGAGCAGGGCGCGGATGCTCCCCCGCGGCAATCCCAGCGGCGGATGGTCGGACGGCGTGGACATAGATTTCATTCCTTATCCCAGAGATAACGGCGGGCTGCGGACCCTCCGGGTTCGATTCACCATCATAACATGCTTTCAACCGGTGGTGACCGGCCGGGGGGATTGACGGGGGCAGGAAGCCAACCTATAAGAAGGATTACGCCGGGCACTATGTCGGCGTTGTTTCGCCACGGGGACTTTTCCCGCACTCATTCATTACCTTCCCGCGGAGATTTGCTGTGCGTTGTAATCGTTTTCTCGTCACTTTGACCGCGGCCGCGCTGTTGGCCTGCCCGGGCTGTGGCGGCCAGGAGAAGAAAGTCACCAGTCCCACGCCTTCCGCCGGTCGAGCAAGTTCCACAGACCGTCAAACCGCCCTGCCCAAAGGCCAAACGCCTGATAGGTCGTCGGTCACTCCCGATCACTTTGCTGCCATTGTCGTCAATCTCCGCCGGCTTGCCGACTCGCCACTGGTGGCCGCGAAGTTGAAACAAAAGGAGGTGGCGGCCAACATCAAGAAGTTCGGCATCGATCCGCGCGAGGTGGAGCAGTTGGTCATGCCGATCGGTCTCGATGTAAGCCAATCCGGCCCGCCCAGGTGGACCGCCTGCCTGATCGCGCGTTTCACCCACGACGTGGATCCCGAGGAAGTTCTGGCCAAGTACGGCGTACGACGTCCCATCACCGAGCTGCAGTTCGCGGGCAAGACCTGTCTCGACTTGGGGGCGGGGCGCGAGTTGGCCTATGTGCCCAGCAAGGACACGATCGTGTTGGCGATTGCGGAAAACATGGCAAAGGCCCTCGCCGCCACCGAGCCCGGCGGGCCGATGTCCGAGCGGTTCCAGACGGCCGACGCTGACGGTGGCCTGATCATGGTGGCCGATTTCGAGAAGTGCCCCCAACTGGATAAGCAGATCGACGCGTTGAAGAAGGATGCCCCGCCGCCGCTGTGGGACTACCTCGACGCTGCCAAGACCTTGCGCAAGGGAATACTTGCCTTGGACCTGACGGGCGACACGCTGCTGCGCGTGGTCCTGGACGCCAAGGACGCGGCTGCCGCCAGCGCGGCCGAGAACCTGCTCAAGGACGGCAAGAAGATGCTTGCCGGCCTGCTGGCGGGCGTCAGGCAGAGCGCCTCGAAGGAAGCCCGCAGCGAATTCGCCGCCGCCTTCGATCTGGGCGAGGAGACCATCGACGCCATGCGGATAGAAAAAAGCGGCGCCCGCGTGACCCTCACGATCAAGCGGCCCGCCGGGCTGGATAAGGCCGGTCCTTTCGTGGACAAGGTGATCCAGGCCTACCAGGTGTTGAGCATGGGCGGCGGCCAGGCAAGGCCGGAACCCCCGGCGGGAGAAAAGTCGGCGCCGGGGCGGTAACGTGTGGGGTCGGCAGAACGAAAAGAACCCACCACTATTTGCCCAAAACTCGAAAAACTGTGACGATTTAGCGGAATGAAGAACACGACCCCTGCCAGCTTGCCTGGCAGGTGAACGAGTCTTGTGAGCGAAGAGGCGACGGCCAAAAATACTTCGTAGACCCCCGCCGGCTTGTCCGGCGGGTGAATGAGTCTTGCGAGCGATGGGGGCCGCGGGCATTGCTAAATAGACTTCTTCACCTACCGGACAAGCCGGTGGGGGTCGTGGATCGACTGACGTAAGCTTTACTCGCTAAAAAGACTGGTTCACCAGCCCGGCAAGCGGGCTGGGGTTTGCTCCTCCATTCCGCTAAACAGTTACCGTATTTCGAATGCCCAAACAAAAAACCAATTCAAACGGGAAATGACCAAGACCCAGTTAACGGAGGTTTCCATGCATCCCAGTCGTCTCTTCATGGCATTTTTTGCGGTCGCTTGGTTCGTTGTTTGGCCAGGCTCCGCTCGCGCGGCGGATTCCACAAATCCGGCGATCGACGTGTCGCTGGTCACGCCCCATGACTTTATGGCCATCGTGATCCATCCGCGGCAGATCGCCCGCTTGCCGCTGGTGACCGAGTTTCTGCAAGAGGAGATGATCGCCGCGGCGATCAAGAAGCTTGGCATCGAACCAACCGAAGTTGAGCAAATCGTCGTGCTGGGCCGTATGAACGCGAAGGTTTCCGCCGAGCCGAGTATCTTGGTCAGCGCGCGATTCACGCACGAAGTAAATGCCAAGGAGGTCCTGTCCAAATTCTCAAGAGGCACACCGGTCGAGGAGATCAAAGTCCGCGGCAAGACCTGCTTCCGAGTGATGAACCCGTTTGCCCCAATGGCCTATGCCCCCGACAAGAACACGGTCGTTCTGGCGGGGCAGGAGGTGGAGGTGATGAAAGACATCGTCGACGCCGGTGAGCCCAAAGGGCCGCTGTTGGAGCGATTGAAGAATGCCGATGTCAATAGCGAGATCGTCGTAGTCGTGGAACCGGGCACGATTGCCAATCTCGCCACGATCCTGGACGCGATCAAGAAGAATGCCCCGCCCCTGGTCGGGACTTACCTGGACGCCGCCAAGACGGTGCGGGGCGGAACGGCGAATTTCAGCCTGCACGGTCCCACGCTGCTCAGCGTAGTGTTTGACGCCAAAGACGCCGGGTCGGCCGATAACCTCGAAGAATTGCTGCAACAATCCCTGCGCATGGCCGGCGCGGGGCTGGTGGTCGCCAAGCAGACCATGCCCAAGGACATGCGCTCCACGCTCGACCCGTTGCTGAAACTGGCCGACGAACTGGTCGACGGCGGCAAGGCCGCGAAGTCGGGCAGCCGGGTGACCCTTGACTTCCAGCGGCCCAAGGACCTGGACACAGCCGGCGCGGCGATCGCCGGCGCGCTTGGCAAATCGATCGTGGAGGCCCGCTCCGCTGCCCGCCGCACACAGCAGATGAACAACATGAAACAGGTCACCCTGGCGATGCTCATGTATGAGCAGATCCATCAGAGTTTTCCCCCCGCCGTGATCGAAAAGGACGGCAAGCCGCTGCTGAGTTGGCGAGTGGCTATCCTTCCTTTCCTGGAAGAAGACGTTTTGTACAAGCAGTTCCACCTCGATGAGGCTTGGAACAGTCCCCATAACCTGGCGGTCGCCAAGAAAATGCCCGCGGTTTTCCAATCGCCCGAGAGCCCCAAGACCGGCAAGACGCGGGTCATGCTTTTCACGGGCAAGGGCGCCGCGTTCGACGGCGGCAAGAAGATCGCGGTAGCGGACATCCGCGACGGCATGTCTAACACGATTCTCTGCGTGGAGGCCGGAGCGGACAAGGCAGTGCCCTGGACCAAACCGGAGGATCTGCCTTTTGATGAGGAGAAACCGTTGGCAACGCTCGGCACGATTTCTCCCCAGGGCCTGATTGCCGCCTTTTTCGACGGCCACGTGGAACAGCTCAAGGTCGACAACAAGACGCTCAAGGCCCTGATTACGCCCGATGGTAACGAGGTGATCGATTTGGAGAAGATGCGCGGCGGCCGGTGAGTGAAAATGAGGTGTCGGCCGTCAATGCCTGAAGAAAATCCGAATTTCGTGCTTCGTATTTCGTACTTTTTTCCCTACGGTTCCCGAATCTTCTGTGAGAACTCCGGGGCGTCGCGATATAGATAGGCCTTGTAATTGATCTTGGCCGCGGCCCTCGTCTCTGCAAAGGAGCCGTTGGGCTTGATCAGGCCCAGGTCGTAGGCCATCTCGTCGGAATAGCCGGGCAGCAGCACGCGGTAGTCGTAGGGAATCCGGTCCGGCAGCAGGCGGTTGACGTGGTTGCGAATGTTCGTCGTGCAGTTGTTGGTGAGCGTGTTGTAGAACTCCGGCTCGCGGGCCAGCTTGTTCACCCGCCGCATGACGTCGACGAACATCTCCCGGGCCAGCTTGGGCGTGGCCGTCGTGCGATAGAGGAACGCCTCCTGTTGGAAGCCGATCGTGTCCTTCCAGATCACGTCGCGCTCATTGGCCAGGACGTACATGAGCGTGTACTGGTTGAAGAAGCCGTTCAGGGCGCTATACTTCTGACCGATGCGCTTGCGGATCTCAGCCGAGGTGGCCAGGTAGTCCTTGTTCTCGAAACCGAAGCTGATCATCACGTGGGCGATCGACGGATTGTCGTTGAAGGGCACGACGATGAAATCGACCGTAGTCAGTTTGCCCACGTCGAACGTCTTGTCGTAGAGCCGCACGGTGTAGTCATCGACCGTGCGATAGTAGCAATTGCGAATGTTGTGTACGGTGACCAGATTGTCGTGGAACTCGGCCCAAGGCAGCACGGTCTGGTCGGGCGACCAGGGGCCGTCGTTGCTCGGTTCCACCAACCGCTGCACGGGGCCGTCGCTGGCCAGCGTGGGCGAGGGCAGGCTGTTCCACGCGCCGCGGTTGGGCGGTTTGGCTGCCAGGTCTGGCACCGGCCCCGATGGTGCTGCATAACTTGTCAACTGCACGGTCCGCTCGCGGGGCAGTCCTTCCTCGGAGATCGGCAAAGGCGGCTGTTCGCTGCTGGTTGGTGACGGCAAGGTGGAGGTGCCCGCGCACCCGCCAAGAAACACGGCCAGCCCGAGGCAAACCGCGCCCCCGCGCAGTCTGCCCCTCGCACCGCCCCCCTTACAGCGGTAGTCTCCCGGGATCGGCATGGGGGAAGAGTACCTGCGGCAGCGATTTCGGGCAAGAGCAATCAGTAGGTCCTTTCTGCCGGAAAGGACCATTGTGCGCCGCCTTATCGAGCAATACGGAATTCTTCCTGCGGTTCGAAGCACAGGAGTCCCTCTCGGCAAGAGCGACCTACATGCCTTTCTAGCGGAAAGGACCAAATTGGGGCGCCGGCCCGTTATTATCGGCTGAACTGCGCGGAAGCTACTCCCCCATCGCGTCGATGGGGTTTTCGATCGAGCTTTGCACCATGATTGCCTTGTGGCCCTTGAAGGCGCCCAGCTTGGCGCGGAACTTGGGCACGCCCTCGACGGAAACGATCACCGGCTGGTGGACGTCCTTCTGCGTGGTGATGATGTCGCCCACGCGGAGGCCCATCAGCTCGCCCGTGCCGATCTTGGTCTGCGCCAGCCGCACCTGCACGCCCACGGGCGAGCTGCAGATCGTTTCGCTGATCTGCTGGACCGTTTCCGGCAAGGCGTTCTTGCGGCCATAAGAGATCCAACTGTTGGCCGAGAGCTTGCCGCCGATCCGCTCGATGGAGTTGTAAGGGATGCAGAGGTTCATCATCCCGCGGAGATCGCCGATCGTCAGCTCGAAACTGATCACCACCACGACCTCGTTGGGCGGCACGATCTGCACGAGCTGCGGGTTGCTCTCCACTTGCAGGACCGAGAGCTTCAGATCGAGCACGTTCTCCCAGGCATGCCGTAGTTCCTCCAGGAACAGGCCCGTGATCCGCGAGACCAGCCGCAGCTCGATCTCGGTGAGCGGACGCCGAGCCAGCGCGCCCATTTCGCGCCCGCCACCCAGCAGGCGGTCGATGATGGGGTAGAGAATCGAGGGGTTGATGTCGAGAATCAGGTTGCCTTCCAGCGGCTCGGCTTTGAGCAGGTTGAAGCAACTGGGGTTCTCCAGGCTGAAGACGAACTCGCTGTAGGTCAACTGGTCGACGCTGGTGAGTTTCACCTCGACGATGCTCCGCAGTTGCGTGGAGAGCGCGGCGCCGAAGTTCCGGCCGAAGCCCTCGTGCAGCGTCTGCAAGGCCCGCATCTGCTCCTTGCCCACGCGTTCCGGGCGCTTGAAGTCGTAGGGGGCGATCTTCTCGCGGCCCGCGGGCGAGGGCCCTTTGCCCGGCAGATCGGGGGCCGGCAGTTCCCCGCCCGAGCCCATCGCGCTGAGCAGGCTTTCGACTTCGACTTGCGAGAGGACTTCAGTACTCATGATTTACGAGCGCACCTGGCCGTTGCCGTAAACGACATATTTATAGCTGGTCAATTCGTTCAATCCGCAGGGGCCGCGGGCGTGGAACTTGTCGGTGCTGATGCCGATTTCCGCCCCCAGGCCGAACTCGCCGCCGTCGTTGAACCGCGTGCTGGCGTTGATCATCACGGCCGAGCTGTCCACGCGGGCGGCAAACTGCCGGGCCGCGTCCAGGTCGCGGGTGACGATCGTCTCGGTGTGTCGCGAGCTGTAGTGGTTGATGTGGGCGATCGCCTCCTCCAGCGATGCCACGACCTTCACGGAGATCACCGGACCGAGATATTCGGTGAAGTAATCCTGCTCCGTGGCGGGCCTGGCCGCGGGCAGCAGTTCGAGCGTGCGGGCGTCGCCGCGGATCTCGATGCCGCGGTCGATCAGGGCCTGGCCGACCCGCGGCAGCAGCGCGGCGGCCGCCTCGGCGTGGACCAGCAGCGATTCGGCCGCGTTACACACGCCCAGCCGCTGGCATTTCGAGTTCACGGTCAGCCGCTCGGCCATGTCGGCGTCGGCCGCGCGATCGAGGTACACATGGCAGTTGCCGGCGAAATGCTTGATCACGGGCATGCGGGCCTCCTCGCTCACGCGGCGGATGAGGCTCTCGCCGCCGCGGGGTATGGCCACGTCGATCAGCTCGGGCATGCGGAGCAGTTCGCCCACGGCGGCGCGATCGGTGGTGGCCACCAGTTGTACGGCGTCGGCAGGCAGACCCGCTTCGGCAGCCGCCGCCGCCAGGAGGTCGACGATCGCGCGGTTCGAATGGACCGCTTCCTTGCCGCCGCGGAGGATCACGGCATTGCCGCTCTTGACGCAGATCGCCGCCGCGTCGGAGGTAACGTTGGGACGCGACTCGTAGATGAAGAAAACCACGCCCAGGGGCACGCGGACTTTCTGCACCTCCAGGCCGTTGGGCCGGACCGACGAGGAAATGATCTCGCCGACTGGATCCGGCAGCATGGCGATTTCTTCCAGGGCGGTGGCCATGGATTGAATCCGCGCCGGGGTCAGGCGGAGGCGGTCGACGGCGGCGTCGGTCAGGCCGAAAGCGGGCGCGGCGTCCAGGTCGCGCTGGTTGGCCTCGACCAAGGCGGACGTGGATTCGACGAGCCGCTTGCCGCAGGTCCGCAGCCAGGCCTGTTTTTGCGCCCCGGTGACCACCGCTAGTTGGGCGGAGGCCTGCTTGGCACGGTTCGCTATTTCCAGGCAGTAGGCATGCAGATCGTTCATGGCGGGAGTATCCTCAGGAAGGGGTTGGAAGTCAACGGCGATTTGCGCGGGACCAGCGTCGGGGGTTCTTCGTGCATACTACCCGCGATTGGGATTGGTCCGATCCACACTAACCCGAAGCGTAAGCGAGGGAACGACTTGTGATCCTCGTTTACGCTTCGGGTTAGTGTTAGTTTCAACGCGGACAGTATAGAAGAATTATAGCATAAGCCTTTACGGCAAGGGAAGTTGCGCACCACCTGGATACCCGTCCGAGATAAGGCTAGAATTACGCCATTTCCCCTCTGGCGGATCAAACTACCCCCGTTGAAAACGCGGCCATGCGGATCAATCCCTTTCGCTTGAAAGACATCTCCTCCGAGATTCCGCCCGACGGAAACGGATTGAAGAAGGTATTGGGGCCGCTGGAACTGGTCATGCTGGGGATTGGCGGGATTGTGGGGGCGGGGATCTTTGCCCTGGTGGGCACGGCGGCCGCGGGCGATGCGACACGCCCCGGGGCGGGACCGGCGCTGGTGGTTTCCTTTCTCTTGACGGGCGTGGCCTGTAGCTTCGCGGCCCTGTGCTACGCCGAGTTCGCCTCCATTTCGCACGTGGCCGGCAGCGCCTACAGCTATGCCTACGCCACGCTGGGCGAACTCGTGGCCTGGATCATCGGCTGGGACCTGGTGCTGGAATATGCGGTCGGCAACGTGGCCGTCGCCATCTCCTGGTCCGGCTATTTCCAGGACCTTATCGGCGGCTTCGGCATCAAAATCCCCGCCTGGCTGGGAACCGATTTCCAGAAGGCCATCGCCGATCCGGAGATTCGCCAGACGCTTCCGCAAGTGTTTGGAATGCACGTGGCGATCAATGTTCCAGCCGTGTTCATCGTCGTGGCGATTACGGCCCTGCTGGTCGTCGGCATCAAGGAAAGTGCCTGGTTCAACACCATCATGGTGGCGATCAAACTGTTGGTGCTGGCCTTCTTCCTGGTCGTGGGCGCGTATTACGTCAAGCCGCAGAACCTGCATCCTTTCATGCCTAACGGCTGGGCCGGCGTGCAGGCGGGTGCGGCAATGATCTTCTTTGCCTTTATCGGTTTCGACGCCGTTTCCACGGCGGCCGAAGAATGCCGCAATCCGCGCCGCGATCTGCCCATCGGCATCCTCGGCTCGCTGGGCATTTGCACCGTGATCTACGTGGCCGTGGCTGTCGTGCTCACGGGCATGTACCCTTGGCACAAGCTGAACGTGGACGAACCTTTGACGGTGGCCATGCACGCCGTCCATCAAGATCGGGCGGCGGGGCTGGTGGCCTTCGGATCGGTGGTCGCCCACACCGCCGTGTTGCTGGTCTTCCAGTTGGGGCAGCCGCGGATCCTGTACGCCATGTCGCGCGACGGCTTGCTGCCCAAGGTCATGGGGAAGACGCACGCCCGTTTTCGTACGCCGCACGTGGCGACGATGCTGACCGGATTGTTCGTGGCCGTGGGGGCGGCCCTTTCGAAACTCGACGAGATGGCCGACCTGTGCAACATCGGCACGCTCTCGGCCTTCGTGATCGTGTGCGCGGGCGTGTTGGTGCTGCGCTGGCGCGAGCCGCATCGCAGCAACGGCTTTCGCACGCCCTGGGTGCCTTGGGTCCCGCTCTTGGGGATCGCCTCCTGCATCTGGCTGATGTGCGGCCTGCCCTGGGTCGCCTGGATCCGTTTTGGCATCTGGCTGGTCGTGGGATTGGCGATCTATTTTGGCTATGGGGCCTGGCGCGGGCGGCACGGTACTGTGTAGGCCGGAACAAGCGCAGCGCAGTTCCGGCAACCTCCCCATGCAAGTTCGCCGGAAGTGCGCTGCGCTTGTTCCGGCCTACGTCTGATTAGGAGCCGTGAATCGCTACGTGTCGCAAGAACGTATCCGGCACACTCCGTGTGCCGTCCGCAACGGCACACGGAGTGTGCCGGATACATTCTTGCGGCGCTCAATCCAGTCCGCCGGTAGCCTCGAAGGCGAGTAGCGCTTGCCGCACCGCGGCCACGTCGTGTACGCGCAATACCTCGACTCCCTGCCGCGCGGTGGCCAAAGCCGCGCCGATCGTGCCGGCGGTGCGATCGCCTGCCGGGTCGCCGATCAGCCGCCCAATGAATGCCTTCCGCGACAAGCCAACCAAGATCGGACAGCCCAAGGCCCGATAGCGGGCCAGACGGTTCAAGACGGCGAGATTATGCGCCACGGTCTTGCCGAAGCCGATCCCCGGGTCTAGGGCGATGCGGTCCAGGGCAATCCCAGCGGCCGCTAGGGCGTCGCGGCGGGCGGCCAGCCAGGCCCATACTTCCTCCACCACGTCGCCATAATGCGGATCATGCTGCATGGTCTGCGGTGTGCCTTGCATGTGCATGGCACAGACACCGCAACCGCTCTGGGCCGCCAGGGCGGCCATGTCGCCGTCGGCAAAGGCAGTGATGTCGTTGATCGCCTCCGCCCCGGCGGCAAGGCACTCGGTGGCGACCTTGGCGCTGAACGTGTCGATCGAAAGCGGCGTTTCCGTTTGCCCGCGCAAGGCGATGATTACCGGCAACACGCGGCGCAACTCTTCCTCCGCCTCGACCGCCGCAGCTCCGGGCCGCGTGCTTTGGCCGCCGATGTCCAGTATGTCGGCGCCTGCGGCCGCCAGCCGCAGGCCGTGCTCGACGGCCGCCGCCGGTTCAAAGAACCGCCCACCGTCCGAGAAACTGTCGGGTGTCACGTTCACCACGCCCATCAAGCGTGGAACGCGGCCGGGCAATAGGGTTTTGGTCCGCAAACGCCAGGGAAGAAGAGAGGGCATAGCCATTTTATCCCAAGTAGGTCCTTTCTGCCGGAACGGACTAATGTGCGCCGACCTGTCGAACAATGCGGAGGTCTTCCCGCGGTTCGAGGCACAATGGTCCCTCTCGGCAAGAGGGTCCTGCTGGCCGCGATCATACCGTCTTGGCGGATTGTTACCAGGGCTTTTCCATCAGCGAGACGATCTGCTCGGCCAGGCGCTGAATGGCCCGCTGGTGGGCGGTGGCCACCGATTGGCCGACCTCCGGCACGAGGTTGCTGGCGGCGCTGACGTCGACGGCCGCGCTGGGCACCGGCACGAGCGGGATCTCCTTGACAGGCGCGCCACGGCGATCGACCCAACTGACCTTCACCGCCAGGTTCACTTCCATCTCGCGGGGATCGCCCGTGAGGTTCTCGAAAATCAGATGCTTGGTCTCGCCGGTGATCTTACCTGTGAGCACCGTGTCGGCCGAGGGCGAAGAGACGACCTTGTAATGGGACCGCTTCTCGATTTCCTTGACCACCGCCTCTGTCAATTCCTCACCCAGGCCGCGGCGGAGACTGACGGAATCGAAGACGGGCACGTAAACCGTCTCGATGCCCTCGGGAAAGAGCGTGCGGGAGCCGAACTGGTACTTGTCCAGGCTCATGCAACCGGCCGAAAAGGCCAGGAGCAGGGCGGCGGCGGATATCCGGATCGACGAAGGCATCGAACCTGTATTCCAGTAGTGATGTCGAGGTTGCACACGGTGAGCGTAGGGTGGGACGAGATCGCTACGCAATCTGGTGCCACTTTACGGCGACTATTTTCCCTCGCCAAAAGGGGCCGTTAGCCACTTGAAGTAATTGGGCGGTTCGTCCGGCTCGTTTTGGATCTCCTGCATGCGCTTGGCCGCCCGCTGGCCGAACGCCGTCCGCGGGTACTTTTGCAGGAGGGTCTTGTAGTATTCGCGGGCGGCGCGGTACTCGGCCTTGTTGTCGTAGTACTGGGCCATGACCCACTCGCGCTCGGCGCGTTGTTCGACGATCAGCGCCAGGGTGTCGCGCACGCGGCGTTCCTCGTCGCCCAACTGGCCGGGGAACTGCTTGAGCGACTGCTTGGCGATTTCCTCGGCGTCGTTCAAGGGCACGACCGAGTACTTTGGACCCTGGTAGATGCGCTCCTTGGCCTGCAGTTCCAGCAGGTGCGCGTCCTTCTGATACTTGCTCTTGGGATGGTTCTTCCGCAGCATGTCGTAGTGCTGGGCGGCGTCTTCCCATTCGCCGCGGCGGAAGTGGGCGTTGGCCACGCGGAACAGCGCCGCGTCGGCCAGCGGGCCGGTCGGATCGTGCATCCACACCACTTCATAGCAGGCCAGCGCGTTGCCAAAGGTGTCGAACCAGGGTTGCGTATTGTCGGTGAAGTTGGGAACCACCGGCCACATGTGGGACTTCAGGTCGAGTTGTTCCCAGTAGGTGCCGATGGCGAACAGCCGGGCAATGACCGTGTCCAGGTAGCGCGTGTTGTCGTGGGCCTTCAGCAAATTCGAGAAGCTGTCTTGCGCGGGGCCGTATTGGTCCATGAAGAAGTACGATTCGGCCATGAGAAACATGGCGTCTTCTTCCATCGTCGAATCGGGCCAGCGCCACGTGGCCGTGTAGAACTCCTTGGCCGCTTCCCCGTAGTTCTTCATTTTGCCCGCTTCGTCGTGGTTCTTCGCGCATTCCAGGGCCGCATTGAACAGCGCCTGGCCCCGGTCATAGGCCTCGCGGGCCAGTTTGTGGTCGGGACCCCAGCCGACGGCTTTCTTGAATTCTTTCCAGGTGTAGTCGGGGGCCAGATGCTCCAGGCTCCACTCGTTGTCGTCGTCATCCTTTTTTGGTTCGGCGGAAACCGGCTGGATCGTCATCGGCGCCGAGGGGCTGGGCCCCGCGTAGCCTGGCGGCGGGCCGGCGGAAGCGTTGCCGGCGTCTGGGGGCATGGTCGACGGTCCGGCCGGCGCTACCCCGGTAGCCCCGACAGGCACCACGTTGGGATCGAAGTAGCGTGTGGTAGTGGTCGGCGACGTCCCGCTGGGCTGTTGTCCGGCGGCTAGGCCGTTACTCGATGGGCCGGAATACGAAGAGCCGGGCGTGTAGGTCGACGGCGGCGTGTACGCGCGGTCCTGTGTCGCGTACTGCCCAGGCGTGCAGCCGGCCAGTACGGCCAGCAGTCCGGCGAAAACCAGCCAGCAGAAGTTCTTGCCGAGATTTGATTGTGGCATAGGCGACGTCCTTGTCGGCCGGCTTCCCTGGGGAAGCAGTCGTGGGCAATGTATTCGGCACACTCTGTGTGCCGGTCGGCAACGGCACACGGAGTGTGCCGGATACATTTGCCGGCCGGCAATCCTGTCGAGCTAGCTCCAGAAGTCGTGGAGGTAGTCGTACATCCGCGGTTTCCGACCCAAAAGGTTAACGATGTAGTTGTTCAATACGCCGCGCAACTCGCCCAGCATCCGCGCGTCGATTTCCATGCGTCGCCACGTCTGGGCCTCCAAATCGGCCAACTGGGCCATCGTCCGCAGCACTCCCGCGCTCACCGCGACAACCTGATTCTTTCCCCGGCGGCACTCGGGACAGAGCACGCCGCCGTGAGTCCCGCCGAAGGCAATCCGTCCGGCGAGGTCGATTTCCGTTCCACACTCGGCGCAGTGGTCCAGTGCGGGCGAATGGCCCAGGAAGCGCAGGGCGCCGAGTTCGAAGCGCGCCAGCCGCCGGTGGACCACTTCGCCCGCCGCTAGCGCGGCGAGCGTTTCATCTGCCAGATCGAAAAGTTCAGGATGAGGATCGTTGTCGTCGGTCAAGTCCGCCAGCAACTCGGCGACGTAGTAGCCGGCATACAGCCCTGCGAGGTTCCGTCCCGTAGGGCGAAACCGCCGCAGGAGCTTGGCCTCGGTCACCAAGTCGAGCGCTTCAGACGATTTGTGGAGGAAGACTATTCGACAAAGGGCTAGTACGTCAAGAGCAGACTCGAACGGGTTCTTGAGTCTGCGGGCGCCTTTGGCCAAGGCCCCTATTTTGCCAAATTCCCGCGTAAAGAGCGAAACCACCAGGCTCGTTTCGCTGAAATCGATCGTGCGGAGGACCAGGGCGCTGGCTTTCTCGGAAGGCATTGGAGCGATTATTCAGCGGCAAGAGGCAGAAATATGGCGAAATCCTATCCCAAGGGGCGGGGTAAAGCAATCGGGGAAGAGGAGGAAAGGCCACGCTCTTTAGATGACAGAAATATGGTTGACAGAAAGATAGTCCATACGGGGGCACGCTATTTCCCTCAACCAGGCATATTTCTGTCAATCATATTTCTGTCATTCTTCTTTTCCATTCCTTCCAATTTTCTCGCAAATCCGCTGAAATCGTTACCATTGCTTCCGGGCATTTGGCGAATTTGCTTGTGACGCGCCCCGCGCCTGCGGCATCTGACCTATTAGCAGGGCCGATGTGTGCGGCCCGCCAAAAAAGAACCTCGTGCGAAAAAGGAACAGAATCATGTTGATGGCAGATGGCGCTCTTACGGTTTGGGAATCGACAAAGATTTCCGTGCAGAACAGTTTCCAGCAGGCCCTGGACCAGGTCATCCTGTATGGTCCCAAGGTGGTCGCGGCGATCGTCGTAGTGGTGGCCGGCTATGTGGTAGCCCGGCTGATTGGCAAAGTGCTCACCAAGGTGAGTGAGAAACTCGGTTTGCAAGTCGCCGCCGAGCGGAGCGGATTGGCCCAGTCGATGCGGCATATGGGCATCGAGCGGAACGTGCCGACGATCGTGGGCACGATCGGTTTCTGGCTGCTGATCTGCGTGTTCTTCATGGCGGCCTTCAATATCCTGGGGCTGACGGAAGTCTCCGCCGCCATGAGCAAAGTGGCCCAGTACATACCGAACCTCCTGGTGGCCACGGTGATTGTCGTGGCGGGCCTGTTCGCCGCGGCCTTTCTCCGCGGCGTGATTGCCACCAGCACCGACCGGCTGGGCATTTCCTATGCCGAGCACTTGGCCAACGGTTGCTACTACACCTTGGCCTTGTTGACCTTCATCCTCGCCTTGAATCACTTGGGCATCCAGTTCCACTTGTTGGACTACATGATCCTCCTGATCTGCGGCGGCCTGGCCTTGGGCTTCGGCCTGGCCCTGGGCCTCGGCGGGCGGGACGTGATGGCCGGGATCCTCGCCGGCTATTATCTCCGCCAGCGGCTGGCCGCGGGCGATGCCGTTGAGGTGGCTGGCTTGCAAGGCACGGTGCGCGAGGTCGGCCCGGTGGCCACGGTCATCGAAAGCGAGGAGCACGGCCTGATCAACCGGCACACTGTCCCTAACACCAAAATGCTGAACGAAGCGGTGCGGTAGAGCGAGAAGTAAGTGGAAGAGGCTGGTTTGGCCCTGGGATTGACATCGATCCCAGGGCCTTTTCATTTGCTACTGCGGATACATCGTGTCGTTGGCGAGTATCTGGCCGGAGCCATCGAAGAACACGGCGATCACTCTACCCGGATGCGCACAATTCAAGATGCCGGGCGTGACCGGCGTCTGTGCAGTCAGCGGCGTCGGCCCCACAAAGGTCAACTGCGACCAGGCCGGGGCCGTCGTAGTGCCCGTCTTGGTCCAAGGGCCCGCCGAGTGCGCTGTGACCGTCACTCCATCGCCCGTACACTCGCCCAACATGATGGTTGTCGCGGGCATGGCGGTCTCGCCGTGCGGATAAGCGGTGATGTCGCAATCACTGGCAATGGACCGGTACTTGAGATTCGAGAGCACGGCCGGCGAGACCGTTGTACAGCTTCGGTTGACCGGCGCGTTGGCGCTGCTGCAATTGACATAGCTCACAAAGAACTTGTCGTTGACCGCATAGCTCAATATCCCCTGGTAGTTGGTCGAGGTCACATTCGACAGGTAAGGGTCGTCGGGGCAAATCAGGACCTTGATACTTGGAATCGAAGTGGAGCTATTGGTCAGCTTGCCATTGCAAACCGCTTCCCATACGTCGGAACGGTCGAACTGGGGGGAAAGCGCCTCGACCCAGTTGTACATGGCCCCGCCCCCCGGCAGTTGCTCCACGACGCCGGGAAGGTGCTGCTTGCTGCTCGCGTAGCTGAGCATGGCCATGCCGATCTGCCTCTGATTGTTCAGGCAGATGCTTTGGCGGCCGTGTTCCCGTACCACGTTGACACCCGGAATGATGAGCGCCACCAGGATTCCGATAATCGCGATGACGACGAGCAATTCGATCAGGGTAAAACCGCGCCGGAAGCGACACATGGGCGTAATTCCTCTCAAGATTCAGGCATAGACCTCCTGCCCCTACCCTCTATTCTCGTAGAAATTGGAGAAAAATTCCAGCCCGGGAAAAAAATCGAGAGAAACGCTGGATTTTCCGGCAAGAATTTGAGACAATACCATTGGGCAAGGCGTGCGATGGTCGCGGGGCCTGCGGTACTGCCGCGGCCTGCAAAATCGCAGGCCGCGGGCTGGGTCTAGGGGACCTGTTGCAGCAAAGGAGTCGGATTATGGAACGGCAGAAGAGAACAAATCGCGTGGCACGGGTGCGCCCGGCCTTTACCCTGGTCGAGTTATTGGTGGTGATCACGATCATCGGTATGTTGATCGCTTTGCTCATGCCGGCCATTCAGGCGGCACGGGAAAACGGTCGGCGGACTCAATGTATGAGCAATCAGAGACAGTTGGGTACGGCCTTGCTGGAGTACGCAAGTTCCAAGCAGGTCTTCCCCGGTTGGCGGAACACGGTAACGACAACTACCAACGGCTCAACCGCCGCGGGAACGGTGGTGGTTTCATGGTTGACCATGCTGCTGCCGAATTTGGAACGCGCCGATATCTGGCAGAACAAAGTCAAGCCGGCGGGGACATGGGGCACATTCGTTATTACGGGCAGCGCGACTTCCCTCCAAGTGCTCATTTGCCCCAGCGATCCGCCCAGTAACATTACGGGTGTCGGCCCGAGTGCCTACGTCGCCAACGGCTTAGTGCTCAGAGACCAGTATCTCTATTCGTCGGGATCCACCGCACTGGCCCCGCAGACATTGGACTATGTCTCCAGTAACGACGGCACCTCGACCACCCTCATGTTGGGTGAGAATACCCAAGCCCCTCCCAACGCCGCAGCAACCGCCGGCGCGACCGCTAAAGCCCACAACTGGTACGATTGCGACACTGCCACAACCTACACAATGCCGACTTCGTATCTGCTCAAGCAGACCTTCGGCGTAAGTTTGTCTGCTTACACCACTTATTACAATGCCGGTCTGATCACCCCTTTTTCGGCAGCCTATAACAGTCAGCTCAGTTACTATAACGGCAACACAATGACCGCGAACATCAATTCCGCCCATCCTAATGGAGCGGTGGTGGTCTTCTTCGATAATCATGCCCAATTCCTCCGCGACGATGTGGGATTGAACACGGCAACCGGCGGCAGTCAGACAGTTTTTCAAATCATGGTAACTCCCGAGGGTAGCAAGAACGGCAGCGAACCCACGGCCGACGAGACCCAGTGGGCACCCGCTGGAGGATAGCAGCCGGTCTCTACGAGGGTTAGCGAACCTTCACAACCTATTTGTTGCACGGCCCCCTTGGCGACAACCCGCCAAGGGGGTTTTCGTTCTGCCTGGTCTCTTTTTGTCAGGTCTTGAGCGAATTCCCTGAAACAGTGCAAAGAACGGCCACGAGTTTGCCGATTATTCCGACTGCACTGTTTAGGAAGACTTTAACGGCAAGTAGGACGGTTCGAAGGCTTACCAACCCTCTTCAAGCTCATCCCCTTGCCAGAATACCC
>Ga0181520_10002674_pt1 | contig 32675 bp, 27 predicted proteins | sample PEATcosm2014_Bin_29_FD_132451 | JGI IMG/M metagenome (GOLD analysis project Ga0181520, IMG submission 132451) | Peatland microbial communities from MTU Mesocosm Facility, Houghton, MI, USA - PEATcosm2014_Bin02_30_metaG | ecosystem: Environmental > Terrestrial > Soil > Wetlands > Peat | place...
AACGAGGCGAGCGGCGCAGCGTGAAGCCGGAAAAATCGCGTCCGTAGCGCAAGAAACCATCGCCGCAATCAGATTTTTCCTTGTGCGCGAGAAAATGATGAGTTGATCAGAGGTTCCCTAAGGGCTCGTTGTCGTCAGGTGAGAGATCGGCCATAACAGTTTCAATGTAGCCGCCCGTCGTCGGTGTCTCCTTCAGCACGCGGTAGTTATAGGCGTCCGAAATATAAACGTTGCCGCGTGCGTCAACCGCAACATCGAGGGGGAAATCAAGGCAGCTCGTGGGAATCGTGCTCTCGTTGTAGGCACCTCCCGACAAGGTCTCCTTCAGTATCCGGTTATTTGCGGAATCAGCGATATACACATTCCCGCTTCCGTCCACTGCGACACCGTATGGATCGACTAGTCCGAATGATGCGACCGTGCTCTCGGTCCCTGGCAGGAAGTTGACCTGCGGTCCCACGCCCGTGCCCTGGAGATAAGCAGTGGCAATCGCGTTTCCGTTGTTGTCATTGATTACCACCGCGCCATAGCGCGTTCCGGCGTACTTAGGCGTGAAGGTCACATTCACAGTGCAGCTTTGACCGGCAGTGTATGCGGTTCCTGCTACGCAACTGTCCGAGGCCGCATCGGCAAAGTCCAGTCCAGTTGTTCCCTGTGTCAGTACTGCTGTCGAACCCAGCGTGACGGCCGACCCAAATGTGTAAGTCAACGTCTGCACCAAGCTAGCCGTTCCGATGTTCGCTGCGCCAAGATTCGCGCTCGACGGCGCAAATCCGGGCGGAGGCACGATTGTCAACGCGATCCAAACATCTTCGGATGGCAGCAAGGGGTTTTGTTGATACCCAATAAGGCTCGCGTTGTAGCTTCCGATAGGGGCGTCGCTGCTCACTGTGAGCGTGACAACACTGGTCCCGCTCGTCGTGCTCGGAAGATATGACGACGTCACGCCGGCTGGCAGTTCATCGTCATAGAGACTTACGCTACCTGTGAAGCCGGTGTCGCCCAGAACCGTGATGGTGGATGTGCCGGAGCCACCCTGGGCAATCGTAAGCGAAGCAGGCGAGGCGCTTAGTGTGAAGCCAGGCGCCGCAACGACTGTGAGATTAAAGGAAGTGGTGCCCCCGGTAGAGCCGGGGGGTAGGGCGAGGGCCATGATCGCTACGCTGTACGTTCCAGGGGCAGCGATGCCGCTTGCTGTTAACGTGAGCGTGCTCGTTCCGCTTGTGGGATTCGGACTGATGGAACCAGTGACGCCACCAGGAAGGCCCTGAACGGTCAATTGAACACCCTCGAGGAGACCGCCCGGGTTGGTCACCGTAGTTGTCACTGTCGATTTACTGGTAGCGCCTTGCGTCAAGGTCACATCGGGGGCGCTAATGGTGAAGTTCGGAAGTGGATTCCCCGTACCCGCAAGCGTGATACTCTGCGCTGCATAGCCAGGCGCGGCAGCATTCAGATTATTGTCGGCCAGCACTAGCGAACTGCTGAGAGCACCCGACATTGTTGGCGTAAAGCTGACGAGCATCGTACAGGATGCCCCGGGCGCGAGGGTGCCTGGCTGGAAGGAACTTGGACTCAGTTTTGCGCAGGTCGACATGCTCCCTATCGTGAAGTTCGCGCCAATAGTCGGATTGGTACCTGTTGACGGGATCGGAAAGGTCAGCGGAAGATTGCCAACGTTTGTAACCGCAACCAACTCTGGACTGTCGATGCTCGTGGCGCCGATCGTAGTGGGAGCGAATGCAATACTGGGCGGCGTCGAAGGATTCAGCTTCACAAGGCGATTGTTTGCGGTGTCGGCGATATAGACATCTCCGTTTGCATCCACTGCCAGGCCTTCAGCCCCGAAGAAGCCTTGGCCTAGGGGGAAGATATAGGGAGATGCTGGGACGTTGCCATTGACTGCCAGAATCTCTTGAACTATACCGCTGGCTGGGCTTGTGGCGTAGACGTTTCCGTTGGCATCAACTGTAATGCCGCTGTAACTTCCCTGGCTAGCCAATGTCTTCACCACTGGAGAGGCAGGAATGCTGCCGTTGACAGCCACGATCTCCATTAACGACTGACCGCAGGCGAAAAAGACATCGCCATTACCATCCACGGCCAGAGGGCCAATGGTACACGCAGGCTCTGAAGCCAGTGTGACGATCGTCGGCGAGCCTAGGTTGCTGCCATTAGCAGAGAGAATCTCCTTGACCGCGGAGTTCACCGAATCGGCGACATATACGTTTCCACTTCGATCCAACGCCAGATATTGAAGATTATTGAAACCACTCGCCAGCGTTACGATGACAGGTGAACCAGGAGTACTGCTTGCGGCCTCAACTTCTATTACCGAATTCCCGGGATATCCGACAGTGTAGAGATTATCGCTGGCATCCAATGCCACGCTATGGTAGTTGCCACTGGTTGACGGGAGCTGTGCGACAGAAGGGGACGACGGAATGCTGCCATTGACCGCTGGTATCGCGTATATCCCGCTGGCACTGGCGACGAAGAGATCGCCATTATTATCAACTGCCAGTCCCTGCGGGCTGCTGACGGCGGTCAGCGTGCTTGTCGTGCCCGGATAGAAGTCTATCTGCGGACCGACACCGGTTCCTTGAAAGCTGCCTGTGACATTCGCGCTCTCTGTGCTGGTGGTGATGTTGAGAACGGCTGCGCCATTGCGAGTTCCGGCAAACTTGGGTGTAAAGACCACATTAATCGTGCAAGTCTGTCCGGCTGTGTATACGGTTCCTGCCTTGCAGGTTCCAGTGCCTGCATCGGTAAAGTCCAACCCGACTGCACCCTGTGTCACTACTACTTTCGAGTCCAGAACGGCTGTCGTATCAAATGTAAAGAACATTGGAATCGTGGGGCTCGTGGTTCCAATGTTCACCGATCCAAAGTTTCCGGTCGCTAGAGATGACTTCGTCACCCGGTTGTTCTCTGTATCGGCGACATAAACAACTCCGTTGCCGTCAACTGCAACGCCAATGGGATAGTTGAAACCACTGCCAATCGTAACGACGGTAGGCGAGGTTGGGATGCTGCCATTGACCGCCATGACTTCGTAGACCGAATTGGCGCCGGCATCGGCAACGTAGATATCTCCGCTGCTATCCAACGCCACGCCAGCAGGACCGGCTGTACCGGTGAAGCTGGCCAACGTCCTGATCGTGGAAGAGAGGGACACGCTACCGTTGATCGCCTGGATCTCCTTCACCGAATTGCTTCCAAAGTCGGCCACGTAGACATTGCCACTGGCATCCACTGTGATGCCGGCGGGTTCAATGAATCCGTTAAGGAGTATTCCTGTGGGTGAGGCCGGAATGCTGCCATTGACCGCCAGAAGCTCCTCCACTGGGCCGCAGGAGCCTCCCGAACTGCTGGCCATCGCCGAAGCACTCGACATCGCCAATGAAGCCTCCACGCAACCGATGGACACAAAAACGTTACCATTACCGTCCACCGCAATGCCTGACGGCCGGCTGAGGGCGGCCAACGTACGGATCGCGGGCGAGGCAGGAATGCTTCCATCGACAGCCAGCACTTCTTTTACCGCACCGCCATCGGCCACGAAGACATTGCCGCTAGCATCCACTGCCACGCCTAGAGGGAGGCTGAAACCGCTGCCCACCGTGACGATGGTCGGTGTGGCTGGAATGCTGCCATTGACCGCCAGAATCTCTTTCACGGCATTGTTCATGAAATCGGCCACGTAAAGATTTCCGCTGCTGTCCATAACCATACCCGTAGGAAGGCTGAAACCGCTGCCCACGGTGGACATCGATCCCGCCCCACTGAAGTGCGCGGTCTGTGCGGACACGCCATTCCCGGCACCACCAAACAGCACAGCCAGAGTGACAAGCAAGGCGACCAGCATTCTCCGTGTCCGCGGACGGCTGGAAACAAACAGGGGGGCAGCGGCGGAGATCGCCGAGGCGACTGAGGGAGGCATTGAGATCATGGCTGAATCGCTCCTTAGGGTTAGGAAGCCGTTTGGGCGCAATTGCCTGCCTGGTCAACAACCAGAGGCACAAACCAACGCAAGGCGCGCTACAAGAGCCTTAGGGTCCCGGAAATCAACTGATGGGAAGACAGCCGAAGTCTACCACAACCTGGCCATAAGAATCGCCGCCGGAAACATATAGTTGCAATCAAGCTGCTTGGGACAAACCCCATGGCATTGACGCAAGTCATTGATCCTCCTGTAGAGGGACCAGGCTGCAGGACCGATAACCTTCTGCCACTACAATTGACCTGAATTTCAACTAGGCGCGTGGCAGGTTTGCGGATGTCTGCTTAACAGTACGCGGAGTGTCCGGTTGCTCGCCGGTTCTGCTTGGTCCGGGCAGACAGCTATTGAATTGACCTCCTCCGACTCCAGGATCGAAGATTCGGTCCGACTGGATATTGGAGAACACCCAACTCCTTTTACCTGTTCTAAGAGAACAATTCTTTTCGGAAGCTGTTTCATTCGTGGTTCACCCTTACTGACGATTTGCGTGCCGCGGTGAGCCCGCCAGGCCACCAGTTCCAATCGCCGGCAATTCGAAGCAAAGCTGGGCCGATCACCATGCGAACCAGTGTGGCGTCAATCAGGACAGCGACCGCCAGAGTAAATCCAATCATCTTGACCACCAGGAAATCTCCGAAGGTGAATGCCGCGAACACCACGATCATAATTGCGGCAGCGCTCGTAATCAGGCCCGCGGTTCGGGCCATTCCCTCAGGAATTGCGTTCGCTTCACTCAGCCCGCTCCTTCTGGCTTCAAGAACGCGCGCCACCAGGAACACTTCGTAATCCATGCTGAGTCCGAAGACAATAGCAAAGGCAACGATAGGAACAAGGGGAAACACGCTCCCCGTTCCTCCGGGAACTCCCAGCAACGCGCTTCCGTATCCATCCTGGAATACCAGGACCAATGCTCCGAATGAGGCGGCAACCGAGAACAGGTTCAGTACGATGGCTTTTACGGCGGCGAATAGGGATCGAAATCCGCCGATCAGCGCCAGCAGCGTCCCCACCACCACCAGCGACATTGCCGGCACAAAGCGGCCGGCGACAATCGTCTGGTAGTCGGCGTTGAGCGCCGGAATGCCGCCCACGATCAGCGTGGCGCCGGACACTCCGGCAAGAGCTGTCGCACCGGTCTTCCTGAATTCCCTGACCCAGTCAACCTGTTGGCGAAGTGATACTGAATCCCGTGGTAACACTTCAATCAGAGCGGCCCGTCCGTCGCTGCTCAAAAACGTTCGGCGAGTCTCCCGCGAGAGGTCGCCCAATGCAGACCGATTGCCCTCTGCAATCGTCGTGATTGAAATTACGCGGTCGCAACGAGGGTCGCTCGCGATCCGCTTGGAAAGTCGATCGATGGCATTCCACCCCTCGTCGCTTTGCGAAATCGAATCCACCGGCAATTCGATAAGTACACGCAACGATTCCACAATGCCGTTTCGGCCCATTTTTCCCAGGGTGTTAAGCGCGCGCACCGATTCCGCTGCCTCGGGAAGCCAGTTCCCTCGAGGGACGCTGGTATCGAGCCGTGTGGCCTGCCAGGCGAGCAGAAGCAAGGGTGTGCCGGCCATAAAAAGGGCAAGCCAGGGATGGGCAACAATGACCATTCCCCATCGCCGCCATCGATTTCCCGAGCGTTCAGCCCATTTTGCGTCGAGCTTCGGAGTAAACGGCAGCCGGCCGGCATCGATGTGGTGACAGAGCAGCGACAGCACCGCCGGTACAAGAGTGGTTGCCAGAAGCACGCTCATTCCCGCTACCAGGAATCCAGCCACACCGATCGAACGAATCTCGCTGATGGGAACCGTGAGGAGAGCCAGAAATCCGATGGCAACCGTCGAGGCTGAAATCAGAAGCGTGTGTCCGGCCCGGCGTGCCGCGATCAACGAGGCCGCGGGTCCGTCGTTTCCCGCGCAGAGCGCCTCTCTGAAGCGGCTCACCATGAGGAGCGCATAATCTATCCCCAGGCCCAGCCCCAGCATGGTGGCCAGATTCTGCACCAGGATCGACAAGTGAAACCGCGCGGCCAGGAGCCCGGTAATGGCCAGGGTGGCAGCGATGGCGAGCTCGCCAACGGCCAATGGAATCATGGCAGCGATGACACTTCCGAATGCCACGAGCAAGAGCGCGAGGGTCGCGGGAATCGCCAGAGTCTCGCTGCGTTGCACCTCGTCGGCGCTGGCTTTCCGAATGTCGAAGTTCAACGGAATCTCGCCTGTCAATTCGAGTTTTACGCCGGGATAGCGACTCCGCAATTGATCTTCAAGAGAGTTTGCCCGTTGGTGAAGCTCGGGAACGAGCGATTCAACCGGCCCATCTGTTGACGCGAGCCCTATCAGGACAAACGTTCCACCGCCCCTGCCCAGGAAAAGCGGATCGCGCAAATCGAGGTAGGAAACGATTCCCGACACGCCCGGTTCGTCTTTCAGTCCCGCCTCAATGGCGCCGAGCGCTTGTTCGCCTTCAGCCGAATTCGCGGGTGGCAATCCCTCGACCACCAGGACCACGCGATCCACAAATGGCGAGTGAAAGCGGGTGCGCAGCTCCTGCCGAACGGTCTCAGCCTGGCTCCCTTCCACGCGGGTTGCCGTCTCCAGATGGCGCTCGGCGTGAAATGAGAATGGAAGCAACGCAACGACGGCGATGAGTACGATCCCGCCCACCCAGAAACGGCGCACATGCATGAGACCCATGATTTCAGACCAGATCGCCAACTGTTAAGTTCTAGTCGATTTTTTTGTAGCATTGGACGCCTCATCACGTGCCCCAGCGCGCAAATACTTCGTATAGTAGTAAGGACGCAGCTTGGGGAGCGCCTATAGCGCATTAGCAAAGGCCGTATCCGAGGGGCACAGACCCAAAGCCGACGCGACGAACGGGGAACGGCGACCTTGGTCCAACCTTCGCAGACATACTATCTCCTAATCCGCCGTAGCTACCCGGCCTATGCGATTTGCCGGGATTGGTTGACCTTGGCAATCAAGGAGGACTTATTCGTACACTCGTCATGCTCGCTTTGCTCTGCGCGGTTCCAATGTGGGCGGCTGACCCTCGCATTGGCTCATGGAAGCTCATCTCCGCGCAGTCGACCCTCGATCCACCGAACAAACTCTCCATCACCGACCTCCATGACGGAGTACATGTGGTCATGTCTGGCGATAAGCGTTTGGATTTTACGGCGGGCGGGAAGGGGCACGAAACGGCGGTTCCAGGCAACCTGGCGTTCAATCAAGTCGAGCTTGACAGGATCGACAAGAGGCACTCCGAAGTGAAGGAGAAGAAGGACGGAGCGATGGTAGCAACGGTTCGCGAACAGCTTTCAGCAGATGGCAGCGAACTGACGATCACGACTGCGAGCGCCGACCATGCCGACCAAATCACTGTGTGGACGCGAAGGGGCGGAGCGAAGTCCTCACGCGATCTGTTCGCCGGCGAGTGGACCGAGGATCTCAGCAAGACTCGTATGCGGCAGGGGACGCCGCTCAAGATCGAGGCTTACGGAAATAATGGGGTCCGTTTTTCGGGCGAGTTCAGCTACACTGCCCACTTCGACGGCAAGCAGTACGACCTCAGGAACTCCCGTAACGACACCGTGACGCTTCAACTTGTCGATTCGCACACGGTGGATTCAATTTACCGGCGAGACGATCATGTGACGCAAAAGGACCGGTGGGTGGTTTCAGCCGATGGGCATGAGATGACGCTCACCACCTCGGGCACATTTGAAACCGGCCAGCACATATCCGAGAAGCTGGTATTCAAAAAGCAATAGAGGATTGTGTCTCCGCTTTACGCATCCGACCAGGCCAATCGACCGCTGGCGGCTGGCGCTAGAGCCGCATCTGGACCTGCAGCAGCTTTGGTATCACGAGCCTCGACTGAAATGATCCCCTTGCGATGCATGAATTTCAGGATTCCGTTGACCGTATCTTCGAGCGATGGATCGGCTTTGCCCCACTCCGAGGCATTCCGGGCCTCTCGATAGGTGGAGCTGTCGTAGCGTTTGAACTCCATAGCGGTGATGTTGTCCACTGAGCCCACCAGAAAATCGAGCAGTGGAAAGAGAAGATCTTCCTTCCTGCATCTCCTGATCAACTCGGGAACAAAATCGGCGACACTGAAAATCTCGAATTGCCGCGCGGTCGCCTTGGTAATCAGGTCGGTAATATCCATCATGTTCGCGTAGTCGTCCCGCACAACATGATAAGTTTTGTTCTCCGTTCCGGGAGTGGTGGAGATGGCAACAATGTTGTTTGCGGCAATATCGGCGGGCACAAAACTTACCTGGTTCAGTGCGTCCACTCCAATGCCGTGATTGACCATGAACGCAACCAGGCGAACCGCAATATCGAAGTTATTGCCGCCTCCCGTAACGGAAGGGCTCACTAGCGCGGGCCGGAAGATCCGCACCGAAAGCCCCTTGCTGCGCGCGTCATCGACCACCTGTTCCGCTACCCACTTTGATTGACTGTAGCCGAAATCGAGAAGCTCCATGTTCTGGTTCTGGTCGGTCTCATAAAGGACACTTTTAACGGCCCAGCCAAACACGAATGTCGTCGAGACGTAATTCAGGCTCTTGGGCCGCCCTTCGAATGACAGTCGCAAGACCTCGTTGGTTCCAAGCACGTTGGCTTCCCGCATCCGGTCGTAGTTGAACAGATAGTTCACCGTCGCGCCGTTGTGGAACACCGTGTCCATCTCGTTGGCGAGAAAATCCCACACCTCCCGCGTCAGGCCCAGATTCTGCTGTCCGAGATCGCCGCATATGGGAATGACGCGAGCCTCAAACATCGACATCATTCCGGCGCCGCAGGGCCCCATCGATGCCATCGCCGCCCTCAATCTTTGCCTGCCCTGCTCTTCGTCCGATGCTCTGACGAGAACATAAATCTTCGCCCGCGTCTGTTCCAGAAGGCTTTTCATCAGGAATGGTCCGATGAAACCGGTGCCCCCCGTGAGCAGTACATGATTCAGGACCGGTCTCGCTGGAACGGGCGCAGGCGCCGAGGGCGTGAAGATGAGCTTTCTGTCGTTGCTCATCATCAGCTTTTCCGCCGCGCGCTGCTCTTCACGGAATGCAGCCAGGGAATGACGCAGCAAAGTCAGTGCTTCTTCGGGAGCACGCTCCAACTGTTCGGCCAGTTGAAACAGCTCGGCTACGCTCACCCGCTGAATCACGCCGATGTCAACCTGCCTCGCCAGCATGTCGGCGCCTTTATCCTTTAAATGCTCCTTAAGCTCATGCATGAACACAACAAGATCCAGCGAATCGAGCCCGGCTTCGACGAGGTTGTAAGATTCCTGGCCGGTCAGGTTGTATTTGGCTTTCAGCGCGTCGAAAGAAGTCTGGGTCTCGGAACAGGGCTCCGAGGCCCCGGCGTCCTTCTTCCGCAAAAACTCTGAGAGAACGTTAAACTCGCCTTCCAGCCACATGTGCTTGGCCTTGTGGCGCATGATCTTGCCCGAACTGGTTCTGGGAATCGCACGAGGCGCTATGAACGAAATCAACGCCGTTTCGACATTGAGATAATTCCTTACCGCAGCGGCAATCTTTCGCGCATCCGGGAGTACCTTCGGATTTTTGACTTCGGCCACGATCGCCAGCGCCGGTTCGCTGTCTTCGTTAATCTGGAAAGCGGCGACGCAATTAGCCCGAACCTGACCTGACGCCCTCTCTACGACGTTCTCGACGTCCTGCGGATAATAGTTTTGTCCGCGGAGAATAATCATGTCCTTGATGCGACCGCACACGTAGAGCTCGCCGTTGTGGAAGAAGCCCATGTCGCCAGTCTTGAGGTAGCCCTCGTCGTACGGACTGTCGTCTGCCAGCCGCGCGCGAAATTGCTTCATCGTCAATTCCGCATTGTTCCAGTAGCCCTGGCACTTGCCGCTTCCGGCCACCCAGATTTCGCCGATGAGGCCTTCCTTAAGAGCAAAGTGCCGCTCCGGATCCACGATCTTCACGTCAATCCCAGGAAGCGGAATTCCACAACTCACAATCTGTGTCGACGAGTCGATCTCTGAGACCTCGGTCGTCATGCGAGCTTTGCCTAGCGCAAGGGCACGCTTATTGACGGAAACAATAGTCCGGCCACCTAGCGAAACCGCCAGAGTGTTTTCGGCCAGACCGTAAGCGGCGTAAAAGCTCTCCGACTTGAGTCCGTAGGGCTGAAATGTCTCAAGAAATCGTGTGAATGTGTCCGGTTTTATGGGTTCCGCCGCCACCATCAACACCTTGAGCGAACTCAGATCGCATTGTTCCAGGCTCTCCCTTGAAATCCTTCCCGCGTGCAGGCAATAGTCAAATGCGAAATTGGGAGCCACGGTCGCGGTAGCCTGATAGGTCTTGATTGTGCTAAACCACAGGGCCTGGCTCTGAATGAAATCCATTGAAGAGAAGCCGTATGTCGTCCCGCCTTTCAGCGCCGGATAAAGGTAGCACCCGATGAGCCCCATATCGTGATACTGCGGAAGCCAGGAGACGACCACCGGCTCAGGGTGGTCGATCACGAGTTGGCACGTGTCCAGGATGTTCTCGTGCGACACCATCACGCCCTTGGGCACCATCGTCGACCCAGACGTGTATTGCAGAAACAGAATCTTCGAAGTCTCGTTAAAAGGATCGTCTGTGATTGTGTCCACGAAGTCTTCCGTGACAATCCAAGGCAGACTTGTGATGTAGTCGATGTCTACGCCGGAGGTCGAAACCCCGCTCCTGGCAAGATTTGTCCTCAAAGATGCATGGAAGTCACTGCTGGTTAACACCCCGCTCGCCTGGCAATCCTTGGCGATGTGGACCATTTTGTGCAGGGCGCTCTGGAAGCCGCGGGAGCTCGGAGGATACACGGGCACCGGGATCAATCCGGCGCGCACACAACCGAAAAACCCGCAGATCATCTCCAGACCGGGCGGGTAGGCGAGCAAGAGCCGTTCTCCCGGCGCGAATCCATGCTCTTTCCGCAGGTGTCCGGCGATCGCCTTCGTCCTGTAGAGAAACGACGCGTAGGAGTAGCTTTCGATTGGATTGCCGTTCAGATCAAGATACGAATAGAGGAGTTTGTTCGGGTGCTTTTCCCCGAGCCTATCAAGTTGGTCCAAAATAGACGCCATATGCGATCAGACATACCTTTCAAAGTGAATTGGAAGACCTCAGCACGTGGGGAAACACTTACGCTTTTGCTACGGCGCGGGCCATGATTCGGTGAAGTTCGCTTGAGTCTCGGGGAGCGGAACTCCAGTGTTAGGCGACCTTGAGACCAGAGGGAATAGCTGGTCTTTGTTCAAGTGCTGCTCGGTCCGGTCGGGGTCGATCGCCCTGACGACCGGTTCGGGCAGCCGGGAAGTCTTGCAGCGTCCGCCGGGCCTAGATCGCCCATTCAACGGATTGTCATACAAGTGGTTACATCGTAGCAGAGCCTGAAGGGAATTGGACTAATATTATCCACTTATCCGCTAATACGCCGCCATGTACGGCTCCGTCCAACCCGAATTCCCTTGATTCTACCTGGCCTTTCGAGCTAACATTCATGCGTCGAAGCTGTCGAAGTTGTGTGTTTAAAGCCCTGCTACCCCGGGCAGCCGATGCCGCCGGCAAGAGTACGCCCGACCCGGCTCAACAAAACACCTGGCAAGCACCGGAGGCGCTGGTGGCGACAGGGACTGAAGCGGTAATCACTTTAACTCCGGATGTGGAAGATCTGGCTCCCTCCGTGGCTTTGCCGACCCAATCCATCGGCGACCCGGCAATCGCGCCTTCCTTTCCGAAAGTCCTTCGCCGCCGTCTCGACAGTTTCTTTGCCGACACCAGGATCTCTCCCAAAGCTGACCGCTCGATGTGGCTCAAAATTGCCGTGGGTCTTTCCGTGCTACTGGGCAGCTGGATTGCCATCTACACGCTCCGGCCGGACTCATGGGGGTTTATCGCTTTCTACCTTCTGGGCGGATTTGCCCAGACCTTCCTTTTGCTGAATATCGCCCACGATAGCAACCACAACGCCATCTCGACTGTGCCGGCCGTCAACAAGCTCCTGAATTATGTTTTCGATGTTTGCGGAATCAGCTCCTACATGTGGCGGATTCTCCATCATCGTGGCCACCACTCCTGCATCAATCTCCAGGGCGAAGACGATGCCCTTACGGGACGCGGTATCTTTCGCTTTACGCCGCATGAACCGCGCACAACCATGCACCGGTGCCAGCACCTCTATGCGCTGTTCTTTTACGCGCTGTTCTCTCTCGACTATATATTCGTCAGAGACTTTGAAGCCTTTTTCTTCCCGGCCCACGATTATTTGAAACGCACCAGGCATCCGGCGCGAGAATACGCCATCTTATTTGCGGGCAAGGCACTCTACGTTACCTACATGCTCGTTTTGCCGGTGGTAGTGCTGGGTAAACCGCTTCTGGTGGTCGCCCTGGCGTTCGTGCTGGTCCATTTGATTATCGGTTTGACCGTATCGCTGGTCTTCCAGACTTCACACACCGTTGACGGCACTTACTTCCCTTCGGCGCGCGGCGAGTTTGACAGCAGCGTGTACCACATCTTTGCCACCACGGCCGATTATGCGACCGAGAACCCGCTCGTGGCTTGGCTGACCGGCGGACTCAACCACCACATTACCCATCATCTGTGCCCCGCCGTGTGTCACACTCACTACGCTCCGCTGACCCGGATTGTGAAGCAAACCGCCGCGGAGTTTGGAGTTCCCTATCGGCAACATCCCACCATGACGCGGGCCATCGTACATCATCTGATGCTTTTGAAACAGCTGGGAAACGAAGACTGATCGAAGATGCTCGGCACAGATTCTGGACTGGCATTCCTCGACCGGCAGGCTTTTCTGGATTACCCCCGAACTTCAGGGTAGACGCCATGAGATTCTTCACGTTTCAAAAAAAGTATCGGGGCGAGGTTTAACGTTGCCCATTCCTATACCCGTGGTTTCCCGAATTCGTTGTTTTACTGACTCGCCTGCGATGGTTCGCAATCCGGTCGAGGTTCTGACCAAGTACACTGAGCTCTACGGCGACACTTTCCGGTTCTATATAGGCGGTCTTAAAGAAGCTATCGTTACTACCAATCCCGACGTTATCCAGCACGTGCTGAAGACCAACGCGGAGAACTACCAGAAATCCGAAATTCAAGTAAAGCGGATGGGCCATTTTCTGGGCAAGGGCCTTCTCACCACCCATGGTGAAGCCTGGCGCACGCAGCGTCGTCTTATCCAGAAAGGCTTCGATCGCAAGCAACTTGAAGCCTTGTCTTCCATCATGCAGGACTCGCTCGCAGAGTCGCTGAAAGAATTCGAAAGACAAGTCCGTGTTGGTTCCGTCGATATTTACCCGCACCTGATGAAAATGACCTTCTCGATGGTCGCCCGATCGCTGTTTGGCGCCAAGTTGAAAGACGAAGACATCGATCTCGTCAGCCATACCATCTGCACCGTCCAGGAGTTCATCGTTCGGCAAACCCTCCAGCCTTATATGAATCCCTGGTTTGCCGTTTCCGGCGATCTGCGCAAACACGAAGCCATGCGCGCCCGTGCCGACAGCATTCTAATGGCTTACATCAAGCAGCGCCGCAACCAGGAGCCCGGCCACGATCTGCTGCAGACGCTGATGGATGCCCGCTACAGCGACGGCGAGGGCATGAGCGACGAGCTAGTTCTGAGCGAGAGCATGCAACTGCTGGTTGCCGGCCATGAAACATCGTCGAACGCGCTATCGTGGATGCTTTATCTATTGAGCTCGCGTCCCGATTGTCTCGAAAGGATTCGCCGGGAGTTCGATGCCGTGTTGGGCGACGCGCCTTTGAATTACAACGATGTTCCTCGGTTCGAATTTACCTCCCAGGTCATTCAGGAGGCGTTGCGCCTCTACCCGCCTTTTTGGATGATCGACCGCATGGCTGTTGCGGACGACCTTGTAGGTGATATCCCCATACCCCGTGGGTCGATGGTGATTGTGTTCGTGTACGGCGCGCACCACGCGACAGAGTACTGGCAGAGCCCGGAGAGTTTCGATCCCGAGCGTTTCACCAAAGTGAACGAAAAGCTGCAACCCCCTTTTACCTATCTACCATTCGGCGGCGGACCGCGGGGCTGCATTGGCGGAAACTACGCCATGCTGCAAATCCTCATGATTCTCAGTGTTCTGCTCAGGAGGTACGATTTTCAACTGGCACCGGGCCAGACCATCGAAGCCCGCCCGATGGTCATCCTGCGGCCCAAACATGGCATCCTCATGAACTTCACCGAGGCAATTGCACGTGACGCTCGGGCAATTGTTCGGCAGTAGAGTTTATTGATGCGATCCGTTCACGATACTTTGAAACAGCGAAATACCGAACGAAGCAGTGAAAATCGCAAGGAAGAATCTCGGTTTATATGCATGATTATAAATGATTTCATTGGTAGGCACGACTGGATTCGAACCAGCGACCTCTTCCGTGTCAAGGAAGCGCTCTAACCAACTGAGCTACGCGCCTGCAAAACAACTTCAGGTAGTCTATCAGGATCGGGGACTGCGAGAAAAGCATGGGCACGCCCATCCGCGATGCTGTACCATCGGGGACTGATGAAGTAACCCCAGACGGCCGGGGTCGCTCTCCACTTCGAAGCGCCCACAGTACTTGTTCGAACCCGCCATGAAAGATCTTGCAACCGAACAACTGAACCGGTACCGCACCACTCCTAACCTGCTCACACTGCTGCGTATTTGCATGGCGCCGTTTCTGGTGGCGGCTATTCTTGAGCACCGGTACGGGTTGAGCCTGGGACTGTTTGTGGCCGCGGGACTGACAGACGCGCTAGATGGGCTGCTGGCCCGGCTGCTGAAACAGCGCACGATGCTTGGGCAATACCTTGACCCGGTGGCCGACAAGCTGCTGCTGAGCACGCTCTTCGTGGTGCTCATGGTTCAAGGCTTAATTCCAATGCGGGTCACGGTGCTGGTCTTCGGGCGAGACGTGGGGATTCTGGCGGTCGCAGCGCTGCTCTACGCAGCAACAGGCCGGCGCGAGTTCAGTCCAAGCGTCTTTGGCAAGGCCAATACCCTGGCGCAGCTGGCCGCGGTGGCAGCCGTGCTGCTGCACCAGCTCACTCCCGTCCACTGGGTCGTGATTTTCAGGATGGTGGCGCTGGACTCGACAATTGGACTGACGATCGCCTCAGGGTTGCACTACGCATGGGCCGCAGCCAGACGCGTGGGCACCCAGGCTACTGATGGCCACGGCCAGTAGCGGGATCAGATCTCTCTGTCGTGGCGAGCGCCTTGCAGAGTGGTAGCTTCAATAAGCCATAGGCAAGCGGTGCAGTTCAGGAGTCTTCGAAATTGCCTTCTGCTTCGACGGTGTCTTCAATCTCCATGTCGCGGAATTCTTCGGAGTCAAAGACCTCGCCACAATCCAGGCACTCGACAAATTCAGCGTCCTCGTGCCGGGAGACGACTCGTACCTTGGGGTGCTTGCAGACGGTTGCCATCGCTCGTGGTATCGGTGGAATAAACTACTCTACCCGCCAGATTGTATCGGCATTTTTCCTAAATGCAAACCGTTATTTGTTGAATCCCGATGGGCTGGTGAACTTTTTATCCCTCATCAATCAATCCAGGGCCGGAAGTTGGGGGAAAGAACTTGAAATCCCGACAGAAACGGTCGTATACTGAATACGGACTGAAGAAGTCGGATATTGAATGCTCAAACTGACAAAGAAAGCCGATTACGGCCTGATCGCTCTGAAGTATCTGGCCGAGCACCCGGAGAGGCCTGCGCTTAGCGCCAAGGATGTGGCGGACGCCTATGGCATCCCCGCGCAGCTATTGGCCAAGATTCTGCAGCAGCTGACAAAGTCGGGCCTGCTGCGCTCCCACGCGGGCATGAACGGTGGCTATGCGCTGGCCAAAGAGGCGCGCTCGATCTCGGCATACGAGGTGATTCTGGCCATCGACGGGCCGTTTTTCATTACCTCCTGCACCAAGGGCAAGACGGGCTGCGAGCTGACCCCGAGTTGCACCATCAAGGAGCCTTTGGCGCGGGTAAACGAAACGATCGCCGGGGTGCTGAAGAGCATCAGCATTCAGGATCTGGCGGAACACGAGCACCCGGCGCGCGCGCACCATGCACAACCTCTGGTGGCGCTGACGTTGTAGAAATCCCGGCTTCGTGAGCGAAGCGGCAATGAAGATGGAGACCAACATGGATACGCCGATGAAATTTGTGAGCAGCGTGGAAGTACCGGAGAGCGTGACTCTGCCGATTTATATGGATAACCACGCCACCAGCCCGCTCGATCCGCGGGTGCTAGCGGCGATGATGCCTTATTTCACCAGCAAATTTGGCAACGCGGCGAGCCGCAATCACTCCTTTGGATGGGAGGCCGAGCAGGCCGTCGAGGTGGCGCGCGAGCAGATTGCGCGGCTGATCGGCGCGACGGCCAAGGAGATCATCTTCACCTCCGGCGCCACCGAGTCGAACAACCTCGCCGTCAAGGGCATTGCCGAGATGTATCGCGAGCGCGGCAACCACATCGTCACCCAGGTCACCGAGCACAAGGCGATCCTCGACACCTGCAAGCGGTTGGAAAAATCCGGTTACCGTGTGACCTATTTGCCGGTGAAGGCCGATGGGCTCATCGATATGGACGACCTGCGCCGCGCCATCGACGACAAGACCATTCTGGTTACGATCATGGCGGCAAATAACGAGATCGGCGTGTTGCAACCCATCGCCGAGATCGGCAAGCTCTGCCACGAAAAGGGCGTGCTCTTCCACACCGATGCGGTGCAGGCGCTGGGCAAGGTCCCGGTCAACGTGATCGCCGACAATATCGATGTTCTCTCGCTCTCCGGCCACAAGATCTACGGCCCCAAGGGCGTGGGCGCGCTCTACGTTCGCCGGCGCAACCCGCGGGTACAGATCGCCGCGCAGATCGACGGCGGCGGCCACGAGCGCGGCATGAGATCCGGCACCTTGAATGTCCCAGGCATCGTCGGCCTCGGCATGGCATGCGAGATTGCCCAGGAAGAGATGGAGAACGAGGCGGCCTATCTGCGCGGACTGCGCGACGGGCTGAAGGCCAAGCTCGAATCGGAGCTCGACTATGTCCACGTCAACGGCTCGATGGAGCATCGGCTGCCCGGCAACCTCAATATGAGCTTCGTCTATGTCGAGGGCGAGTCGTTGTTGATGGGAATCAACGACGTAGCCGTCTCCAGCGGTTCGGCTTGTACCTCCGCGACGCTTGAGCCGTCTTATGTATTGAAGGCTTTGGGACTGGGCGACGATGTAGCTCATAGCTCCATTCGATTTGGACTCGGCCGCTTCAACACCCAGGCCGAGGTGGACTACGTGGCAGCCAAGGTCATCGACGTGGTCAAGCATCTTCGCAAGCTTTCGCCGCTTTACGAGATGGTGCAAGACGGCATCGACCTGACCAAGATTCAGTGGGCGGCACATTAGAAGGCAGTGAAGAAGTGAAGGAGTGAGGAAGTGAATGAGTGGGCGGTTTTGGAGTCTTACAGCGTTGCACTCTATAGGTGCAACGGCTTTTCGCGGATGAAAAGCCCACGGACCACAATTCACTCTTTCACTTGTTCACTTATTCACTGATCACTGTTCACTGTTCACTGACAACTGTTTTTCGCGGCTTCCCCCGCAGAGGAGTAACACAATGGCATACAGCGACAAGGTGATCGACCACTATAACAATCCCCGCAACGTGGGCCAACTGGACAAGAGCTCGACCGCGGTCGGCACGGGCCTGGTGGGCGCGCCGGAGTGCGGCGACGTGATGCGGTTGCAGATTCGCGTCAACCCCGAAACCCAGGTGATCGAGGAGGCCAAGTTCAAGACCTTCGGCTGCGGCTCGGCGATTGCCAGCTCTTCGCTGGCCACCGAGTGGATCAAGGGCCGCACCGTTGACGATGCCCTGGCCATCAAGAACACCGACATCGTGAAAGAGCTGTCGCTGCCGCCGGTGAAGATTCACTGTTCGGTACTGGCAGAGGATGCGATTCGCGCGGCCATCGGCGACTGGAAGAAGAAGAACGTCGCCCCGGCGCCGGCCGAGACCGCAACCACGGCAGTAGCACAGTAACGGAGACCGCAGACACAACAACCGCGCTGTAACCGAAACCGCGGAGAGAACTCTGCAATAGCGGAAGTGAGAAGTTCGATTGCATGGCTTTGTATCAGGGCACTACTTTAGTCGTGCCGCAAGAACCAAGTAAGGCGAAAGAAAGACGGGTAGAAAAATGTCGAACGTTGTGACAATTGGGAACCGATCGGCGCAAACCGGATCTGCGCCACCGCCACGGCAAGCTGCGCCGCAAGCGCCTGTGCAAGGCATCAATGTCACGGAGCGGGCCGTCAAGCGCATCCGCGCGGCGATGGCCAAAGAAGGCGTCTCCGCCACCGAGGGCGGACTGCGCCTCGGTGTCATGGGTGGCGGATGCTCTGGGCTCTCCTACTCGATCAAGTTCGACACGCAGCCGCGAGAGCGCGACCGCGTCTTCGAGTTCGACGGCGTGCGGGTCTTCGTCGACCCCAAGTCGCTCTTATATCTGCATGGCATGACGTTGGACTATGAAGAGACGCTGATGCGGCAGGGCTTCAATTTCATCAATCCGAACTCCACGCACTCCTGCGGCTGCGGTTCGTCCTTTTCATAGCAGACTGCAGATTTCGGATTTGTGAGAGTTCAATCATGTTCAAGACGCTCGATTCTGCCGTTCCGGTTGCATGCTGGGCTTGTTCCATTGGCCATAACGACTCCACGCTTTTCTGTCCGCATTGCAGCAAGATTCAGCCCCCGCCGGGCGGGGATTACTTCTCTGTCTTCGGCATCGAGCCCAAACTCAACCTCGACCTTGCCGCGTTGGAGCACGAGTTTCACCGCCTGAGCCGCCGGCTGCATCCCGACCGCTTTGCCCGCGCGCAAGAGAACGAGAAAGAGTGGAGCCTCGCCGATACGGCGCTGCTCAATGACGCCTATCGCACTCTCAAAGATCCACTTCGCCGCACCGAATACCTGCTCAAGTTATTGGGCGCAGAGATCGGTGAGGAGAATAGTGGGAAGGATAGGAAAGATCCCTCCCGCGTTCCGGCCGATCTGCTCGAAGAGGTCTTCGAACTCAACATGCAACTTGAGGAGATGCGCGCAAATCGCAAGATGGACGAGGAAGACCCTGCCCTCGAGGCCAGCCTCGCCTCAGCAAAGGACAAGTTTGACGGCATGCTCGCGGCCGTCGACGATGACCTCCGCGGCGAATGGGAGTTGTGGGACGCGGGCGGCGCGGCAGCCCGTGGCGCATCGCAAAGGAAGATGGTGGCTCTGCTCGACCGGCGGCGCTACCTCAGCAATCTGGTTCGCGATGTCAACGAAGTTTTGGGAGCCTGAGAAAGTATGGCGGAAGGACGAGTAGTCGGAATCGACCTGGGGACCACCAATTCCCTGGTCGCATATATGGAGGGTGATGCGCCGGTAGTGATTCCCGGCGCGGACGGCTCCAATCTTGTGCCTTCAGTCGTCGCGCTCGATCCCATGCCGCCAAACGGCTCTCGCCCTACCGTAACGGTAGGCAACAGCGCGCGCAAGGCTCTCATCCAGACTCCGGAGCGGGTGATTTATTCGGTAAAACGGCTGATGGGCCGCAGCCTTCAGGAGGTTCATGACGAGCTGAAACTCTTCCCCTTCCGACTCGCGGGAGATGTTGAAGAAGGAGAAGTCCCGCGCATCCAGTTAGGCGAACTCCGCTTTACCCCGCCGGAGATTTCGGCGTACATTCTGCGTCAACTCAAGCGAAACGCCGAGCGGTACTTCGGCGCTCCGGTCACGCAAGCTGTGATCACCGTGCCTGCCTACTTCAATGACGCGCAGCGCCAGGCCACCAAAGACGCGGGCCGCATGGCCGGCCTCGAGGTGCTTCGTCTGGTCAATGAGCCGACCGCCGCCGCTCTCGCATACGGACTGAACCGCGCCAAGGAGGGGACGATTGCCGTCTACGACCTCGGCGGCGGGACATTTGACATTTCCATTCTCAAGCTGCGCGACGGCATCTTTGAGGTGCAGTCGACCAACGGCGACACGCACCTCGGCGGCGACGACATCGACAACCTGCTGCTGGCCATTGCTCTCGATGAGATTCATGCCGAGCACGGCGTCGATCTTCGCCTTCATCCGGGCGCTGTGCAGGCCGTGCGTAAGGCCGCCATCGAGGCCAAGATTCGTCTCTCCACCGAGCAGGTCGCCCACTTCGACATCGAGCTGCCCAACGGCGATCGCTATCAGAGGGAGATTCCCCGCGACGTCTTCGAGCTGCTCATTGAGCCGGTCCTTGCCCGCACCGCGGGACCATGCAAACAGGCCCTCGCCGATGCGGGCATCACGCCGGAGCAGATCGACGAAGTGGTGCTGGTCGGCGGTTCGACGCGCATCCCTGCTGTGCGCGAACTGGTCGACGAACTCTTCCATCTTTCCGCGCGTGGCAAGAAGCCGCACATCGAACTCAATCCCGATGAGGTCGTAGCTCTCGGCGCGGCGGTGCAGGCCGACATACTAGCCGGCGCATCGAAGAGCACAGAGGAAATGCTTCTCCTCGACGTGACCCCGCTGTCGCTGGGCATCGAGGCTTTGGGTGGCGTGGTGGCGCGCATCATCCAGCGCAACTCGACGATCCCAGCTTCAGCCACCGAGCACTTTACAACCGGAGTGGACGGCCAGACCAACGTAGCCATTCACGTCGTCCAGGGCGAGCGCGAAATGGCCGCCGACTGCCGTTCACTTGCGCGCTTCGATCTCAAGGGCATTCCGCCGATGAGCGCCGGTCTGCCGCGCATCGAGGTCAAATTCCTCATCGACGCCGATGGCATTCTTCACGTCTCGGCGCGCGAGCAGCGCAGCGGAAAGGCAGCCGAGATCGAGGTCAAACCTACTTATGGATTAACTGACGAACAGGTTGAGAGCATGATTCTCGACTCCTTTGACAACGCCGAATCGGACTTTGCCCGACGCCTGCTGATCGAGGCACGCAACGAGGCCGAGACGATTCTCGCCGCGGTCGAGCGCGCACCGCTGAGTCCCGCGTGGGCACAGTTGCGAGGCGAGGAGCAGTCCGCCATCACCACCGCGCGCGACCGGCTGTTCCAGGCCAAGGCGGGCGAAGATGCTGCCCAAATCCGCGAGGCGACCTTGGCGCTCGATCAGGCCACACGCCGCTTTGCCGAGCTGATGATGGAGGCTGCTGTGTCGAGCGCCCTGCGTGGCAAGACCATGGATTCAGCCGGTGAGGAGCTGGCCGAGGCTGTCACTGCGCCCCACGCAATGGCGCCGGCGGAATTCAAGTAGGGCACGCGAGTGAACAACAAAGAAACGGACACAATGAGCGAACCTGCAGAGAAGAAGATCCCCGCCGACAAACTCGTGCGCGTCACCTTTGAGCCCGAGGGCCGGACGGTGGAGTTCGAGTTTGGCAAGCTGCCCTACGAGCATCACGGCAAGCCGATGTCGTTCCTTGATGTGGCAGAGAACTTCAATGTCTTCCTCGATCACGCCTGCGGCGGCGTCTGCGCCTGTACCACCTGCCACCTTTGGATCAAAGACCAAACAGGCATCAGCGAGGCCGACGATGACGAGTTGGACCGGCTCGACATGGCCGCCGACCAGCAGTTGAACTCGCGACTGGGCTGCCAGGCTGTGATCACGCGCCCTGGCGACTACGTCGTCGAGATTCCCAAGTGGAACCGCAACATCGTCTCCGAAGGCAAGCCGCTAACTCTCGCCGAAGAGAAATAGCTCTCGATGCGGCGAACCGCGCACATAGCTGTATTGCGGATCTGGAACGATCTTCCACGGAGGAGTGGAATGAAGCATTTCTTTTTGAAGCTCACACCGCCGAGAACCGACTTCATGTGGACCACGACGGAACAAGAGAAGGAAATCATGCAGGCGCACGCCGCCTATTGGAAGAGCATTGCCGAGAAGGGCTGGGCCGTTGCCTATGGGCCAGTCGCCGCCGAAACCGGCGGGTTTGGCGCAGGCTTCTGGACGCTACCCGACGATGTCGATCCGCGGCCTGTCGCCGATGCCGATCCGGCCATTCTGGCGAATGTTGGTTTTCAATGCGAAATCCACCCGATGCCGGCGCTGATTCTAGGCAAAGCGGCCTGGAACTGATTTCCCCAAGGAGACCTGTGATGCCTCGCAAGATTCTATGGACCGACGCCGAGGAGATCGGCATTCAACTGCAAGAGAAGTTCCCGGAGCTTGATCCGCTGACGGTTCGCTTCACCGATCTGCATCGCTACGTCACCGAGTTGGAGGGCTTTGTTGACGACCCGGCGAAGTCGAACGAAGCGCGACTGGAGGCGATTCAAATGGCCTGGCACGAAGAGTTTGAGGACGCGAAGGGATAGGGCCTCTCGACACTGAGTTCATTCGGCCGCTTAACTCTCCTGCCTATCCTCCCACTCGCTCCAGCCAAAGGCTCCTTCAAAATGCTGGAACTCCTTCTTCTCGCTGGGCACAATGTAGACGCTGAGCACATCGAAACGAAACGGCGGGGTGGTCTGCAGAGGCAGATGCCGGAGGTATCGCCGGGCCAGCCGCCGCAGCGTGTTGCGCTTGTGCGAATCGACGGCAATTTCCGCAGGGGATGCATCGTGTGCGGTGCGAGTCTTTACCTCGATGAAGCAGAGCATCGGCCCCTGCCACGCAATCATGTCCACATCGCCGGCCACGTCTCCCGAAGACCAGCGCCGCGCCACCACGGTGTAACCTTTGCGGCGCAGGTAGAAGAAGGCCGCAGTTTCGCCCTCGATGCCAGTGGCCAGATGCGCAGGCAGGCTTTCAGCGCTGCTTCGTCTTCGCGCTGCCCATGCGAGACCGGCGAGGGCACGCTCCTCGCAGCCAATCCGTATCCGCTCGAACCATCCCATGGCAATCCATTCTCAACTGGTGGAGCGAAAGGTGCAAATCGGGCGCTTGCAGGCCGAAACATGGTCACTTTTTTCTCCTTCTCTTCTCAAAATGAAACAGCGCCGTTCCCATATGGGAAGGCTCAACTTCCGTCAGAGGTTTGAAACTTGTCCGCAGCCGCTTACACCGATGAACGAGGTAAGGCTCAAGCATCATCGGAGAAAGAAGGGGCTATGTCTCAAGGCTTGCTCACAGGCATGTTCTCACAGCGCGCTACAAAAACGCCGCCGGTTCCAATGAATCACCGGCCGCCCGAGGAGATCCGGATTGAGGCGGAGGCAGACCATAGCTTCGAGTACGCATTGGACGCGCTGCCGGTAAATGCCATGTTCTGCGACCGGGAACTGATCCTGCGCTATCTCAACCGCGCATCGCGCAAGACGCTCCAAAGTCTGCAACAGCACCTCCCGGTACCGGTCGATCAGATCGTCGGGCAGTCGATTCACATCTTTCACAAATCTCCACCCAACATCGACAGGATTCTGGGCACGAAGACGAGCCAACATCATCTGCCCCACACAGCAACCATTCCGCTGGGGCCGGTGAAGCTCGACCTGAACGTGGAGGCGATGACCGGCAGCCATGGCGAGTTTGTTGGCGCGGTTGTAGTCTGGGGCATCAGCACCCAGGCGGCGATCGACGCGGTGCACGCGGCGCAGGAGGCACAGCGCAACGACATCGAACATCTGAACGGCAATCTGCAGATGGTGGCCACGGCTACCCACGAGATCGAGTCGAGCATCGCTGAGATTGCGCGGAACGCATCGAGTGTCGCAGAGGCATCGGAGAAGTCGCGCGCAGCCAGCGCGGAGAGCAAGACGGCGATCGAGAGCTTGCGGACCTCGAGCAGCGGGGTGGCCAAGGTGGCAGAGCTGATTGCTTCCATCGCCACGCAGACCAGCGTGCTGGCGCTCAATGCAAATATCGAGGCGGCGCGCGCAGGCGTTCACGGTAAGGGCTTCGCCGTGGTGGCCGGCGAGGTAAGACGATTGGCGGAGCAGACCGCATCTGCCACGGCCGAGATTCAGGCCAAAGTCACCGCGATCGGCGTCGATGTGGCCACAGCGATGGGGGCAATCAACCTGATCTCCAGCCAGACCGAGGAACTGTCGGGGGTCTCGCACCAGATGGCCGCGGCGGCAGAGGAGCAGCATCTGGCCACGCAGGAGATGGCGCAGAATCTCGAACGCGCCGCGCATCGCACCTCGGAGATCGCGAGTATGAAGGTCGAGGAAGTTGTGCGGTAGCAAGGCCGAAGGTCAGCGCAGGACATCAGCCAGGCGGATTGAAGCGATCGATCGCTCCAGTCCGCCGGGCTTGTTCTTTCACTCACAACGAACCGGCTGTTCCGGATTTTGAGCGTCAGGCTAAAGCGGCTTCCCTCTCCGCCATCGCGAGCGCCTCCTCGAAGATGTCGAGCGCGACAGTAGCCTCCTGCTCGCCGACAATCAGCGGGGGGCAGAGCCGGACCGCAGTCTCGCCGCAGCCGAGAATCATCAGGCCGCGCTCGAAGGCAAGCGTCTCCACGCGATTGCGCAGAGCAGTCGCAGGCTCACGCGTCGACTTGTCCTTGACCAATTCGACGCCGATCATCAGGCCGCGTCCGCGCACGTCGCCCACCGCCGGATGGCTCTGCTTCCAGCCGCTCAGCCGTTCGAGGATCTGCGCGCCTACCTTTGCCGCGTTGGCCATCGCTTCGCGCTCGATGATTTTGAGCGTGGCCAACGCCGCGGCAATCGAAACGGGGTTGCCGCCAAAGGTCGAGGCATGCGAACCCGGCACCCAGTCCATGATCTCTGCGCGGCTCATGCAAACGCCCAGCGGCATCCCGCTCGCGATGCCTTTGGCCATGCAGACAATATCCGGCTCGACTCCCGAATGCTCGATCGCCCACCACTTTCCCGTGCGCCCCGCGCCCGACTGCACCTCATCCACCACGAGCAAAATTCCATGCCGGTCGCAGATCGCGCGCAGCTCGCGCAAAAAGTTGTCGGGCGCAACCACGTAGCCCCCCTCGCCCTGGATCGGCTCGACGAAGATCGCAGCCACCTCCTCCGGCGGCAAGATCGTCTTGAAGAGCCTCTCCTCGATATACCGCGCGCAGCCGAGGCTGAAGACCTCTTCCTCCTCCGGCCCACCCGTGCATCCGCGATAGGCATAGGGATAGCGCACGTGTGTCACTCCCGGAACGAGCGGCGCGAATCGGCGCTTCTGCTGCGGCTTCGAACCAGTCAGCGAGAGCGCGCCCATGGTGCGCCCGTGGAAGGCGCCGAGGAAGGCGACCACATTTTGCCTGCCGGTGTGGTAGCGGGCCAGCTTCAAAGCGCATTCGATCGCCTCGGCCCCCGAGTTGCCATAGAAGAAGCGGTGCGGGCCAGGCATCGGCGCAATCGTTGAGAGGCTCTCGGCAAGATTGGTGAGCGGCTCGTTGTAAAAGTCAGTGCCCGAGATGTGAATCAGTTCGGCGGCCTGCTTTTGAATCGCGGCCACCACTTCGGGATGGCAGTGGCCGGTAGAAACCACGGCGATGCCGGCGGCGAAGTCGAGAAACTCGTTGCCGTCCACATCCTCCACGCGAATGCCGCGCCCGCGCTTTGCAACCAATGGATAGGAGCGCGTGTAGCTGGGCGAGATCAGCCGGTTGTCGGCCGCGACAGCCGCCTGCGCCTTGGGCCCGGGCAGCGGAGAGACCAGCTTCGGTCCGAATTGGGCATGCATCTCTTGCTTGGTCATCTGATTGTCTCCTCAGTCAAGGGCTATCGCTGATCAGTTAAGTGATCTGTCATCCCGAGCGACCAATAGTGAACTGTCATCCTGAGCGAAGCGCAGCGTAGTCGAAGGACCTGCTTTTCCATCTCTGGACTTGTTCAACGCACTCATGGACGGCTCCAACCGGCCGAAACCGGCGAGGCGGAACGATGCAAAGGGAATCTCTGATCTTCAGCGATTAATCGCTGGCGAAGAGGCTGGGCCGGGTGCGCATGGGCAGCACGCGCAGGTGCCGCCGCGGGCAGATGCTCCGCTCGCGCGACCGCGACCAGCGCCAGTTGGCTGGTACAAGCGGTCGATTGACAGCGCGCATGTGCATAGACACCCCGCTGGCCCGAGGATAGACCATTTTCGCTTGCGCTGTACAGCCCAATCGTTGCGCGGAGTCAAGCCGTTCTTGAGGTGGTCAAGTTCTAAGAGTCAATGATCATGATGCAGGATCGCGAACGCCCGTGCAATCTCAGTCGCTAGCCGGCTGCGCTTGCGTCTTGACCTCACAAGACAAACCGTAATTCACTCGATACGGGACCGTGACGGGATTTCCGCCCGAAAGGTAGAGACGCTCACCGCTGCGAATCTTGCGCTTCCAAACGACCTTGTAAAGCACCGACGATTTGGGTCCCACGGAAAATGTGAGGGTCTGGCTCTCGGTCAGTTTTTCGCCGACCTTCTGACCGGTCTGTCGCGAAACTTGCGCTTCAATCTCAGCCTTGATGGCTGAAAACACTTCGAGGCCAACTTTGCCGCCTAACTGACTGCTCGTGTCAATCGAGAGTTCGTTGGTCGACTCCCGCGCAACCTGGTGTACCGTGGTGAAGGCCTGGTCGCCGAAGCGATTGTCGAGTGGATACTCTTCCGTCCCAATCACCTCATCTGACTCCTGCATGCTCAGCTCCTTGATGAACTGGATCGGAGCCAAAGCCGGAACGGGTTTCACCTGGGCCGCCGCCGCGCCTCCCTGCGGAATTTCGACACCATCCATGGACAGAGCGAGTTTGCCTAACAAACCGAAGCCACGAGCACTGAGAAGAAACGAATGGCCGCTGCGCTGGAAGGTCCGTAAGTCGCCTAGCATCCACAACTGTTGGGAGATCTCCAAGACTACGCCGTCCCAAGTGATCTTGAGCTTGCCGGTTAATGCGCTGATATCCGCGTGAATGGCATGAGTGTCGTCCTCGATCTGAACCTTCCAGTTTCCTTCCATTGTCACTCCTGACTTGGCGCAATCTTATTACACAACACGAGCGATGCCAACCCGCACCATTGAATTCAGCGAGACGAGGGTTGGTCTCCACCTCCCATGTGGTGTGATCTGAGCGCCAGCTAGAAAGCTGCGTCTGAATTACAAACTATCCTTAACCCAACTCATCGACATTGAGGCAGACACCACAGCTATCGCGAAGCGCGTAGACGCCACTCCAGCTAAGATGGAATCAGCCCATGGCGAACCCCGCGACCCAGACAACCCACCTCGAAAAGAAAGCAGCCTCCGCTGCCTCCATCGCGTTTGCTTTCGGCTGCGTTTATTTTTTCTGGGGATCGACCTACACGGCCATTCGCATCGGCACGGTATTTATGCCGGCGAATCTGCTGGCTGGGACGCGTTTCCTGATTGCAGGCGCGATCCTGCTCGCGTGGTGCCGCTGGCGCGGCATGCGCCTGGTGTGGCCGATCAGGACCATGCTGACACTGGGGCTAATCGGATTCTTTCTGCTGTGCGTGAGCAACGTCTGCCTTGTTTATTCCGAGAAGACCGTACCGAGCGGCTTGGCTTCGCTGGTGCTGGCTGTGATTCCTCTCTTCGCCGCTCTGGCTGAGATGCTGCTGCCCGGCGGCGAACCGCTGCCCGCGCGTGGGTGGCTGGGTATGGCCCTGGGGTTCGCAGGACTGGCTGCGCTGCTCTGGCCCTCGCTGTGCAGCGGCATGGCCGGGGACAGAGCTCGTCTCGCGGCCGTGGGTGTGTTGCTCATAGGAGCGCTGGCCTGGGTGACGGGCAGCCTCGTCTCGCGGCACTCGCGCCTCACGGTGAACAGCTTTGTGGCCGCGGGCTGGCAGATGCTGATCGCCGGAGCTTTCTCGACTCTGCTGGGAACAGCGATGGGCCAATGGCCCCAGTTCCATGTGAACGCGGCATCGGTAGGCTCGCTCGCCTGGCTCATCACCGGGGGCTCGCTGGTGGGCTACTCCGCATTCATCTATTTACTCGAGCACGTACCGGTGGCCAAGGTCTCGTCTTATGCGTATGTGAATCCGGTCGTCGCGGTGCTGCTTGGTATCCTGCTGCTTCATGAACGACCTGAGCCAGCCGAGTTTGCCGGCATGGCGGGCATCATCGTCGCCGTCTTTCTGATCACTACGGCGCAGGTGGACAAAAAGGGCGAGACGCAGGCTGTCGAGCTGCTTGAGACGATACCGCCGGAATAGTTCGAAAACTCGCGCGCAAAGCCGGTAGGATTTTTGACGGCAAGGAGGAGATTTCGAATGGTCAGACTTCTGGTTCAGTGGCTGTTGAGCGCCTGTGCGCTGCTGGCAGTCTCCACGCTGGTGCGCGGTTTTCAGGTTGCCGGATTGGGCTCCGCGCTGGTTGCGGCACTGGTGATCGGCCTGCTCAACGCCACTGTCGGCTTCTTCCTCAAGGTCGTCACTTTTCCGATCAGCATCCTCACCCTTGGGCTCTTTCTATTAGTGATCAACGGACTGATGATTATGGTGGCGTCGGCTCTCGTGCCCGGATTTCACGTGCGCAGCTTCGGCGCCGCATTCTGGGGCGCGGTTGTGCTCGCATTGCTGGGAATGCTGATTCGCACGATTGCCAAGAGTGCATAGGGCAGCGCGCACGGATTTTGCCGAATCAGCGTCCTAGAGCCAGCGAGGGATCGGCAGAGAGCGAAGCCTCAGCGATCTCTCCTGCCAATAATCGCGGCCACGCGGCTGCGGCGATCATTGCGGCATTGTCTGTCGAGAGCGCAAGCGTCGGAAATGCTACGCGCAGGCCGCGCCGCTCGGCCTCGGCGGTGAAGCGCGCGCGCAGTTCGCAATTGGCGGCTACGCCGCCGGTGATGAGAATGCGCCGCACGCCGTGCGATTGTGCCGCGCCAAAGCTCTTCTGCATCAGATCGCCTACGACCGCGTGTTGAAAGCTGGCAACCAGATCGAGCACCTGCTGCGGAGCGAGCCCGAGCGCCTCCTCTTTGGTCTGCGGCGGACGGTTTGCGAGAAGCGGGTCCTTCGAGTCTACGCTCCGCTCAAGATGACAAGCGCCGGGCGCGAAGAGCCTTGCCGCCCGCACCTGAGCGTCAGGTCGCAGGTTGTTGAGCTCCACATAGCGCAGCACTGCCGTCTTGATCCCCGAAAACGAGAACATCAATCGCGGATCGAGCTCTGCAATCGGCGCAGTCGTCGCTGCTTTGGTCCGTGGGGTCTTGCCGCGCAGATGCGCCTTCGTCTTGATCTGCGAGAAAGAAAATGGCACGGCCTCGGGATCGCCGAAGCGCGCGAGCGCGTCGATCCAGGGGCCTCCGGGGTAGCCGAAGCCGAGCAGCTTGGCAACCTTGTCGTAGGCCTCGCCAGCAGCGTCGTCGACGGTTCGCCCAACCAGCGAGTACGACCATGTCTGGCTTTGAGCCCCGGAGAGCGGCCGCGCGAGATAGAGGTGCGTGTGCCCGCCGGAGACAACCAGTGCAAGCGCGGATTCTTCGGCCGGCGAGGAGTTTTCCTCGGGGGCTAAAGCCCCGTCTCCATTTGGCGGCTGAATGCACGGACTGGAGCCCGTGCCCTTCAAAGCCTCGCGCTCATTGAGCAACACCGCATGGATATGGCCTTCGAGATGGTTGACGGCAACCAGCGGCAGCCCTTGCGCGAAGGCCAGTGCCTTGGCGTAAGTGATGCCCACCAGCAGAGCCCCGGCAAGCCCCGGCCCAGCGGTGACGGCGATTCCGTCCAGATCACTGAGCGTGATCGCAGCCTGGGTCAGAGCCGCACGGACCACAGGCACAATGGCCCGCAGGTGTTCGCGGCTGGCCAACTCTGGCACCACGCCACCATAGCGAGCATGAGTGGCGATCTGCGATGCGACGACCGAAGAGAGCGTGCGCGCTCCTCGCTCAACCACGGCGGCCGCGGTCTCATCGCAGGAGGATTCAACGCCAAGGATCAGGCCGCGCGTGCTCATCTACCTAGTTTAACGGGCTCGATGATTTGCCGTGCGACGAATTAATCTCAGAGTAGGCCATGTTGCCGACAGCGCCTCAATTCGATGCGGCTCTCAGGATCGTTGCCGAGCTGCGCGTTGCCGGTCATGAAGCATACTTGGCCGGCGGGTGCGTGCGGGATCTGCTGCTGGGCCGCGAACCGAAGGACTACGATGTAGCGACCAGCGCGACGCCCGACGTGGTGTTGGCGATGTTTCCGCGCACCTTTGCCGTGGGAGCGCATTTTGGCGTGGTGCTGGTGGCAGACACGGCTTGCGCCGCCGGAGATAGACAGGCGGAGCCGTCTTATGGGATCACCGAGGTCGCAACCTTCCGTTCCGACGGCGCATACGCCGACGGCCGTCATCCCGACGCAGTTCGCTACACAAGCAGCGCAAGAGAGGATGTCCAGCGTCGCGACTTCACCATCAATGGACTGCTGTTGGATGTGGAGCGCGTCTTCCCTCAGGGGCTAAAGCCCGGTTATTTAGCTCAGCTGAATGTACGGACTGAAGCCCCTACCCTTCAAGAGGCGATCATCGACCATGTGGGTGGGTTGGCAGATCTTGACGCCGGGCTCGTCCGCGCCATCGGCCAGCCCGGTGAGCGCTTTGAAGAGGACCACCTGCGCATGTTGCGCGCCGTGCGCTTCGCCGCCCGCTTTGGTTTCGAAATCGAGCCGCAGACACAGCTCGCAATTCGTTCACTCGCAGCAAAGATCCATGCCGTGAGCCGCGAGCGCGTTCGCGACGAGCTGACCAGGATGCTCACAGAGGGCCGTGCGCGGCAGGCCTTCGAGCTGCTTGATGAAACCGGTTTGCTGGCCGAGGTGCTGCCGGAGATTGCAAAGATGAAGGGCGTGGAGCAGCCGCCGCAGTTTCATCCTGAAGGCGACGTTTGGGTTCACACGCTCATGCTGCTCCAGCAACTGCCCGCCGACTGCTCGTTCACGCTTGCGTGGGGAGCGCTCTTGCACGATGTGGGCAAGCCGCCTACCTTTCGCCGCGCGCCCGATAGAATTCGCTTCGATGGACATGTCGAGGTCGGCGCTGCCATGGCCGACGCGATCTGCCGCCGCCTCCGCTTCTCCAACGACGAGACGCGCCAGATTCTGGCGTTGGTCGAGAATCATATGCGGTTCGCCGATGCACCGCGCATGAAGACCTCGACGTTGAAGCGCTTCTTCAGGCTGGACGATTTCCCAGAACATCTGGCTCTGCATCGCATGGATTGCGTGGCCGCCAGCGGCAATCTTGATTGCTGGCAATTCGTTCGCGAACGCTTTGAAACGATGCCAGCCGAGGCAGTCCGGCCAGAGCCGCTCGTCACCGGCCACGAGTTGATTGCCGCGGGCTACAAGCCGGGAGCGAGCTTCAAAGAGATGTTGCGAGCAGTCGAGGATGCGCAGCTCGAAGGGCAAATTGCGACAGCCGAAGAGGCGCTCAAGCTGCTACGGGAGCGATTTCCCATTCCATGATTCGCGGAGTGGCGCATCGCGCTCAGCGATCCTCTCAGTGCTTTGTCCAGCCGAGCATGCCCGCTTCGAAGCTGCGGCGGTCGATCCGCGGCAACGTCCGCGCGATCTTGTGCGGAAAGAGCGGGTAGTGCCTCGCCGCGATCAGCAGTTCTGTCACGCACCAGACGTCATCCTCCGCAATCATCCAGTGCAATCGGTCGAGGCGCTCGAGATTGATCGGCACTGAATAGGAACGGAGAGTGCGTTCGCCGCGCAGGTTGTAGTAGTGCTCAAAGTAGCTCAGTGCCAGTTCGCGAAGCGTGCGGTAGATGGGCGCTCGAAAGCGCAGGCCGGCGAAGTTCGACTTGGCGATGCCGCCCCACAGGCCGCCCTCACGATAGATGGCGATCACGTGATCGTCGTCATGCACGGCCTCCAGATCCATCAGCAGGGGCTGACGTCCGTTGACGCGCAGTGCGGCAGCGGCCAGCAGGGCTCCCTCCAGACAGTGCCCTTTGCGCTCGCGCAGCACGCGATGCGGAGACCACGCCGTGTCCGCGTACTGGTAGGTGAGCCCATCAATGAACCTCTGAATATGCGCCGGCGTCTTCAGCGCTCGCAAGACGCGCAAATCTTCTGCCGGTAAGCCGAAGCTGTCTCGCATCTTTCGCGCAATTACTTTCTTTGGCAGTTCTTTACCCTTCCAATTCAAAACTGCAACTCTTGGGGGAACTCTGAGAAATTATACAGAGATGCGTTCCTAGATGGATTCTGTCCGAATTGACGAAAAACCAACCGGAACCGCTTCACCACGCCCTAACAGACGGTTGCGTTCGCATCAATAGATGTTCAGATCTTGCGGGATGCGCGTCTCGGGTGAGATTTTTTCAACGTCCATTGCCAGTTGCATGGCAGTCAGTTGCTGCAGTGTCTCTAGGATGCCGTCTTTGCATGAACCACCCTGCGAGGCAAATGCGGCGTAGTTTCGCGCCAAAACCACCTTCGCAAGACCACCGAAAGTCTTGCACCCTGTTGGAATGACTCGCGCAATTGGGAAATGAAAGTTCATGGCCGGGATAACTCGCGCAACTGTGAGGTAGATAAACATCAATGAGCCACAAACAATCCAACCGACACTGAGTCGAAACCCGAACAAGGCCCTCAGAGAAATCAATAGAGCGGGGGGAGTAACAAGAGGGACCAAAAGGAACCAGGCAGGGAAGGTTAGTCCGGGGACATCCAGTCCAAGATGTTTCTGAAGCATCTGCCATTCGGCACTTCGGTGC